>Ga0307373_10005944_pt1 | contig 19644 bp, 21 predicted proteins | sample OX2MG_FD_202534 | JGI IMG/M metagenome (GOLD analysis project Ga0307373, IMG submission 202534) | Soil microbial communities from Risofladan, Vaasa, Finland - OX-2 | ecosystem: Environmental > Terrestrial > Soil > Coastal area > Acid sulfate soil | place: Finland: Risofladan, Vaasa | collected...
GCCAGCCAGACCCGTTTGCCCACCATCTTCACCCAGATTTCAGCGGCTTGGACGTGGTGCATGTCAACCTACCCGGCAGCGACCATGCGTTCATGCACGACTTTCCCGTGCTGACCGGCCCGTGCTTGCCAGTCCGCGACGGTGCGCTCAGCGAACCCGAAGGCGGCGACGATCGCTTGCAGCGGACAGCCGTGGCAGAGCAAGGTGAGCACGCGGGTCACCATCGCGGCGGGCGTCCGCAGCCGATAGAACGGGGTCCCTTTGGTCGCGGCGCAACTCCGCTGACAGCCCGAGCACTCGCAGCGCTGCTCCTTGTGGCTCAGCACCCCGCTATTCCCCTGGCCGACCTGCCCCCGCAACGGACAGTCTGGGTCGTGGCAGAATTGGGTCGTGGGGTCCATTGGCGATCTCCCGTGGACGCGATTGGGAAGCTACGCACGCGAGGAGACACCGTGGACCCACATTTTTCAAGCAACCAACCTGTAAACGCTGGTGGTAAAGTAGACCAAGACTCGAGATAAAAGCAGACCAGAGAGCCGGTGCCGTAAGCTGGCCTCAACTTGATTGGTTGAGGCGAAAGGATGTTACGGCAGATGGAACGAAGCACCATTCACTTGTTGGCCAAGCGTGGGAAGAGTCAGCGCGCGATCGCCCGGGAGCTCGGCGTGAGCCGAGTCAGCGTGGCCGGCGCCCTCCAGGAGCCCGTCGACAAGGCGCCGGCGACGCGGCACCGTCAGTCGATCGTCGATCCCTTCGCGGCCCAGATCCGGCAGTGGCTGGACGAGAAGCTCTCGATCGTGCGGATGGTGGAGCTCGCCTGCAGCGACCCCGATCATCCTTATCCGGGGCGGATTTCAGTCTTCGGTGACGCGGTGCGGCGGATCCGTCGGGAGCTGGCGGAGAAGCAGGCGGACGTGCCGATCCGGTTCGAGGGCCTGCCCGGCGAGTATCTGCAGGTCGATTGGGGGGAGATTCGCCGCTTTCCCTTCACCCAACAGACGCCGGCGACCCGCTACTTCCTGGCGTGTCGGCTCAAGTACAGCCGCTGGAGCTGGGTGCGGTGGACGACCGATATGCGCCAGGAGACGTTGTTGCGGGGACTGGTTGCTTGCTTCTGTGCCCTGGGCTGGGTGCCGTGGGTGCTGACCTTCGACAACATGAAGACCGTCACCAGCGGGCGCGATCCGAACAATCAGCCGCTGTGGACGCCCGCGCTGTTGCAGCTCGCGGCGGCGTTCGATTTCCATCCCGAGGCGTGCGCGATCGGCGCGGCCAACCAGAAGGGGAGCGTCGAATCGCTGGTGAAGTGGGTCAAGGGCAATTTCCTCGCCGGGCGGGTCTTCGTCGACGACGTTGACCTGGCGCACCAGAATGCCGACTGGCTCGCCGCCCGCAATGCGTGGCCCTCGGCGGCGACCGGCGAGACCCCGCTGGATCGGCTGGCCCACGAGGCGGCCAAAGGCGGGACGCTTCCGCGCGATGCGTCCGATTACGCATTGCTCGAAAGCGGCCACGTCACCGGCGAATCCCTCGTCCCTCTTTGTGGGAACGTCTACTCCGTCCCCCTCGGCCACGTTGGCGCCGCGGTCACGCTGCGGCTGGACGCCGACCGGGTGCGCATCTGGCGGGATACGACGTGCCTGGCCGATCATCCGCGGGCACCCGACGGCGCTCACCAGCGGGTCATCGACCCGGCGCATTTCGCCGAGTTGTTCGGGCGCAAAGCGCGTGCCCAGGTGATGCTCTATCGCACGGCGCTCCTGGAGCTGGGCGACACGGCGGCGTCCTACGTCGGCGAGGTGTCCCGGCGCCGGCGCGAGAAGCTGCAGGACGAGATTCTCGCCCTTTACGGCCTCTGCGAGGCGCACGGTGCCGCGCGGCTGCTCGCGGCGATGGCCCAAGCGCAACAGGTCGGCGCCTACGGTGCGGAGTACATTCGCGCGCTGGTGGAAGGCGGGCCGCCCACGGACATCAGCCCGGGGCGCCCCATCCTGGCGGTCCCGGGCGTTCCGCCGCAGGAGGAGATCGATCGGCTCTTGAGTAGCTACGAAGCCTACGTCGAGGGGAGCGCCGTGGCCGTGGGAGGGGGCGTGTGATGAGCGACCAATTACGTCTCTTGCTGCAAGACGTAAATCTGCGCCACGCCGCCGATGGGATCGGCGCCTGGCTGGATCGCGCCGCCCAGGACGGGATCAGCCATCACGACTTCCTCGTCGGCCTCCTGGAAGAGGAGATCGCCGCGCGGGCGGCCGACGCGACCGAGCGGCGGCTGCAACGCGCCGCCTTCCCGTTCGCTGCCACGATCGAACAGTTCGATTTCCGCTTCCGCCCCGAACTCAAGCGCCAGGTCGTGCTGCGCTACCTCGACCCGACCTTCGTCGAGCAGGCCCTCGCGATCGCCCTGGTCGGCCCGCCCGGCTTGGGCAAGACGATGCTGGCGGTCGCCGTCGCGACCAAGCACGTCCAGCTCGGCTACAACGCCCGCTTCATCACCGCACAGAGCCTCGCCGGCCAGCTCGGGCGCGCGACGACGCCCTTGGGGCGCCAGCGGGTGCTGCGCCCGTTGCTCACGTGCGACGTCCTGGTCCTCGATGAGCTCGGCTACTTACCGACCGAGCCCGCGTTTGGGCCAGCGTTCTACGAGATCGTCGCCGGTCGCTACGAACACCGACCGACGATCATCACGTCCAACAAGAGTCTGACCGAATGGGGGACGATTGTCCAAGATGCCAGTCTCGCGGCCGCGATTGTCGATCGGATTTTGCATCACGGGCAGGTCTATTACCTGAAGGGACCGTCCTGGCGCGTCAAAGGACGCACTGCAGACGGTGCAGTGGAACCGGAGGTGCCGGCCTAGTACTACTACCGTAGTTAAGCTATGATGTGTCATCAGGACCGTGAGCCGCACCGCGGGCGGCGCGCTGCCGATAGTGGCTCTGACGAACCCGCAGGCGGATCGTTCGACGCCAATGGGATCAGGCCAGACGTAGCTCGACCGAGCGGGCTGGCAGAGGGAGGGCGACCTCCAGCAACCGGTGAACCTCGGGGACGGTCAGACCTGCGAGGGCCTGGTCTGGCGCCCCCATTTTTCGGCCTCGGTTGCTTGGAGCGAAGCCAACCAGGCGTGGGCCAGCATGGCGAGGGTGATATGCCGATGCCAACTGAGCCAGAGACGCACCTCGTTCTGGTCGAAGCCCGCCTCGCCCTTCGCCTCCTCGATGCATTGTTCCACGGTATAGCGCGTCGCGGCAATCCCTGCCAGGACGTGCAGCGTGGTCTCCGGCGGGGCCCAGGCCAGGTAGTAGGCGATCTCGGTCGGATCGCTGACCGAGCGGCGGGCCAGCCACCAGACCGCCGGTCCGGGCAGGTGGTTGCGGCTTTCGATCACGCGCACGCGCCCCCAGTCGTAGACGCGCCGTCCCTTCTCTCCTTCCGCCACGCTGAACCGGTCCCACTGCTCCGCCGGCCACGCTGCCACCAGCGCCGCGACGGTCGTGGGCGGTGGCGCATCGGGCGCCAGCCGCACTTTGGTGCGCGGACGCCCGCGCGTCGGCCGACTCGGCTCCTCCACCGACGGGCGCTCCGCCCAGACCGGGGTCGTCGAGGAGACCGCCAGGACGTAGCAGCGTCCGCTGTTCTGGATGGTTTCCCGCAGGCGCGGCGAGTCCCCGTCGACCTCGTCGCCGCTCACCCAACGCATTGGCACGCCGCGCGCCCAGGCGTGTTCGAGCATCGCGATCGCTTGCTCCGGCTTGGTCTGAAACGTGACCCCGTCGGGCACGTGGGCTTTCGTGCGCCGCCCGGCATCGGCGCACCATCCTTCGGACAGGTACAGCCGTCGGTCCAAGAAGACGTGGCCTGGGGAACTCGCGTAGGTCAGCACGGTCGCGATCTGACAATTCTCGACCTTCCCCGCCGTCCCGCTGTACTGGCGCTGGACCCCGACCGAGCCGGTGCCCTTCTTGAGGATGCCGGTCTCATCGACGACCCCAATCCCCTCGGGATCGCCAAACGTCTCCGACCCGAAGGCTTCCAAGATGTCGCGCGCCGCGTCGGCATCCCAGCCGGCGCGATAGAGCAGGCGTTGGGTCCGATCCGGGGTGGCATCGCCAACGGCTTCGGCGACCTGCCAGCCGTTCTTACGCTCAACCGGTGCGAGCAACCCACGCAGGTACTTCGCCGCCTGCTCCCGCGTCTCGCTTCGGACAAAGAGACCGGCGAGCCGGGCGTGAAACGCCTCGAACAAGTCGGCCCAGCGATCAAAATCCTCTCTTCGCACGGTGGTCCTCCAAGCATCGTGACACAATTCATGATGCCTGAAGGATCCGGGTTAGACAACTACGGTAGTAGTATGAGAGTGTGTGGGAAGGGTCCGGGGGCAAGGGATTTGTGCAACAAATCCCTTGCCCCCTGACCCTTCCCACACACTCTCATCTCATCTCCGTCGTGCCGGGCGTCGCCACGGTGAGGTGGCTCATGGTCTGACCGAGCGCGGCGCCGTGCCAGTGTTCCTCGCCCGCGGGGATGAAGATGACGTCGCCCACGGTGACGCGTCGCTCCGGCTGACCCGCGGCCTGGACGATGCCCTCGCCCTCGGTGATGACGAGGACCTGGTCGAAGGTATGGCGGTGGAACTTGTTGACCGCGCCATCCTGGAACGTGACGACGTTCACGCGGACCTGCTGCGAGTCGCCTTCGCCGATCAGGACCTGGCGTTCGGCCGTTCCGATGAACAGCGCCCCGGTTGCGCGAACGCGCTCAGCCGGGTTCATGCGGGTGATCCTCACCAGATGGCCTCCTTTCTGAGTTCTTCCAGGGGAGCAGTTTGGAGTTGGGGGGGGGGTGTGTTTGGGGGTGGGGGGGGGGCCGCCGGCCCCCGCGCCCCCCCCCCCCCCCCCCCCAACTCCAAAATACCCCCCAAATGGCCTTGATTCAGGTGCCCGCCAATTCCAGCACCCCCACCCCCAGCGGCGGCCGCCCGATGCTGATGTACGTGAAGCCAAGCGTCGCCAGCCGCTCCGGCTCGTACAGGTTGCGCCCATCCACGATGATTGGATGGGCCATGCTCTCGCGAATCCGCGGCAGGTCCAATTGTTTGAACTCGTTCCACTCGGTCAGAATCACCAGCGCGTCCGCATCCAATGCCACGTCGTACGGCGTCGTGCCGAACCTGGCCTTGGGGAGCAATTTCTCCGCGTTGCGCATGGCGACGGGATCGAAGGCCGTGACCGTGGCGCCTTCGTTCAGCAGCTGGCGGATCACGGTGAGGGAAGGCGCATCGCGCATGTCATCGGTATTCGGCTTGAACGACAGCCCGAGCACGCCGATGCGTTGATTTGCCAGCGAGCCGCCGAGCGCTTCGCGGATCCGCTGTACCAGGCGACGGCGCTGGTCGCGGTTGATGTCCATCACCGCTCGCAGCAACTGCGGGTGACAGCCGTTCGCCGCCGCCATGTACTCCAGCGCCAGCACATCTTTCGGGAAGCACGACCCGCCCCACCCCAGACCCGCGTCCAGGAACGCCTCGCCAATGCGGCGATCCAGCCCCATTCCGCGGGAGACTTCTTTTACATTCGCGCCGAGCTTCTCACAGATGGCGGCGATCTCGTTGATGAAGGAGATCTTCGCGGCCAGGAACGAGTTTGACGCGTACTTGATCATCTCGGCCGTGTGCAGATCGGTGATCAGGATCGGCGCCTTGAGCGACTGGTACAGTTGAGCCACGCGCTCGGCCGCCGCGCGATCGGACGCGCCGAGGATGATCCGGTCGGGATTGAGGCAGTCGTGAAGCGCCGTCCCCTCGCGCAGGAACTCGGGATTGGACACGACGCTGAACGGGATCTCGGACACCTGATGGCGAGCGACGATGTCGGCGACGAGGTCCCCTGCTCCCACGGGAACCGTGCTCTTGTTCACAATGATCAGCGGGCGACGCATGGCGCGAGCGACCGCGGCGGCTGCCTCGCGCAGGTGCAGGAGGTCGGCTCCGCCGTCCAGATCCGGCGGCGTATCCACTGCGATGAAGGCAAACTCCGCGTCGGCAAGGGCTTCGTCGTAGTTGACAGTGAACCGGAGGCGACCGGCATCCTGGTTGCGGGCCACCAGCTCCTCGAGGCCCGGCTCGTAGATCGGCAGCACGCCGCGGCGCAGGTTCGCCACCTTCTCTTGATTCACGTCGAGGCAGACGACCGAGTTGCCCAGGTCGGCGAAGCTGGTACCGGTCGTCAGACCGACGTACCCCGCGCCGCCAATGACGCAAATGTTCGCCATGCTACGGTCCCACCTTCACCTCAGAAGTCGCCGGGTCCCGCAGCGCGAGCTCGGCGACTCGATTTCCCATCCGAATGCTGTAGTTCTGTCCCCGATCCTGGGGGTACACCTGGAACATGTTGGCCAGAAACAGGCCAGGAATTGGCGTCTCATGCGGGGGAATGTGGTGGTGGTAATCCACCGTCACGATCGGCTGGGCGAAGGGAGTCTTGAACACCCACGCGTCTTTCACCCAGGAGGGATCGAACGACGGGTTGATCTTCGCCAGGTGCGGCAGGTACCAGTCCAACACCTCCTGGTCGCTCATCGTGAAACGTCGGTCCAAAATCGGGACGTAATTGCCCAGGTACATCAATCTCTGGCCACCATAATCTTCCAGCGGCATGAAGTTGCCGTGATCCACGGCCACCAGGAACGGAAAACCCGGGTCGTTGACGCTGAGCCAGTACACGTCGCTGAGCTTGCGGTCGAGCGAGAGCACGACGCAGTGCGCTCCCAGAAAATCGCCCCAATCATACTGATTGCGATACGCCTCGGGAAGACCCGCTGTAACCTTCATGAAGAGACGGGTCGGCAGCGTGCAGATCACTCGGTCAAACTCGAGGGCGCTCCCACCGACCACCACCCGCACCCGGCCGTTCGCGGCGGCCTCGATCCGCTCGGCCGCCTGGCCGGTCCGCACGTCTCCGCCCAGCGCCTGCACGCGGTCGTACAGCGCAATGTACAGTTGGTGGAAACCACCGCGGAGGTAGCCAAGCGCCAGGCTTCGGCAATACACCCGCGACCAGAGCCAGGGCATCGCAATCTCGCGGTAGTGCTCGCCAAACTTCGACTCGAGCAATGGCCGCCAAACGACTTCATACGTCTGCTGGCCCATCCACTTCTCGATCCACTCCACCGCGGTCTGCCCCTCGAACCGGCGGTAGTTCGGGTAGAGCTTGAGGTACGCCATGCCGAGAAAGAACCGCAGGCGATCCACGATCGGGAGGGACGAGAAGGTGAGCAGGCGGACCGGGTCCATCTGGCGGATCTGGCCGCCGACCAGGTTCGCCGTGCTCGCCTGTTTCCAGACCAGCTTCTCTCCGAGTCCGAGTTCCTCGATCAAGGCAGTAATCACGCGGTCCGAGCGGAACAGGTGGTGATAAAACTTCTCGAGGTGCGCGCCGCCCACCGGGAACGACGCGGCCAACCCGCCGACGACCTGCTCTTTCTCCAGCACCGTGACCCGCGCGCCGGCTTGCGACAGGCGCAACGCGACCGACAGTCCCAGCGCCCCGCCCCCGAGGACTCCGACGTTCAATGGTTGACCGTTCATTTGACTACTGTAACCCTCTGACCTAAGCTTCGCAAGGACAGATTCGCGCGCCAGAGGTAGAAAAAGCCGAGGAGTGTGACCGGGATCAGCAGCGTCGCGTGGAGCACCAGCACGTAGCCCGCTGCCTGACCCGGGATGGCACCGAACAGGCGCAGGCTGGCGAGCGCGCCGAAATCGAACGTGCCGACGTAACCCGGCGCCGCGGGCACCATCGCTCCGAGGTTCGCCACCGCCGCGGTCAGCATGTACGCCGGGAATCCCAGGCTCAACCCGAAGCCCAGCGCCACCACGAAGTACATCGTCGACTCGCAAAGCCAGGCACCAAGCGAGAGCAAGAGGATCACGGCGGAGAGGCGCCCGCTCTGCAGGCAGTCAAGTCCTTGCAGAAAGCGGTCGGTCAGAGCAGCGACCTTCCCTTCCAACGACGACGGCAGCAACCGCTCCAGTCGCTCGATCAGCCCGACGGCTCGCGTGCGCGACGAACCGACCACGAACAAGGCGATCAGCACGCCGACGAACAGCACTGCTGCGATCCGAAAAATCGCGGCGATCTGCACGTCCAGCGGCACCGCCAGCCCGACGATGCCGACGAAGATCAGCATCGCGATGCCGTCGAACAGGCGCTCGACGACGATCGTGCCGATGGTCGTCGTCTTAGGTACGTCTTCCTGCTCTCCCAGGACGTACGCACGCACCAGCTCGCCCAGTCGCGCCGGCAACACGTCATTCGCCATGTAGCCGATGACGACGACCGGAAACAGCCGGCGCGAGGCGATCGGCTTGATCGGACGCAAGAGGAAGTGCCATCGAACGGCCCGCAGCCAGACACCCGCGAAATAGGCGACCAGCGCGGGAATCAAAAACAGGTAGTTCGCCTGCCCGAGCGACTCGACCATCGCCCCGAAGCTCCCAACCAGGCGCGCCGCCCACGCCAGGAAAAACAGGCTGACCAGGACTCCGACCACCAGCCGCCAGTGCTGGCGAACCCGACGTAGCGCGACCGCCTGAGAATGCATACCCCTCTCCGACCGGCGTACAGGTGCAGCTTCTCAATTCTAGCCGACGCGCGGCCTACTCTCAAGGGAGCGTTCGGGGGATGCCGATCCTGCTATCGCCCTCTCACACGGGCTGGCACGTGCCGTGCGAGCCTCGCACCGTGCGACCGGTCGTGGACGGAAACCGGCCGTCAGCGCGGACGGGAGATGGGGCGGTTGACGACGACACCATCCGCGGGGCGCGGAAACGGCGTTCGACGGGTGATTCCGCTCGTCGCCGCGCTGATTCTGCTCCTCGGCTTCGCGTTCACTGCCCGGGGCGATCATCCCTTCCCGCGGCCTCACCGGCGGCTCGCGATCGCACCGGCCCCTCCACCGCGGCCATGCGCCGTCGATCCCGCCCGACGACCGGTCCCGCGGGCCCCCGATGGGCAGCCACTCGACTACTGGCACACCTGCGGGACGCAGATCGTCGACCGGACCGGGCGTGAGGTCCACATCGCCGGCGTCGCCTGGTCGGGCATGGAGCTGGCGGGCGGAGCGACCCAGGGCCTCGATCGGCGGGACTACGGGGCGATTCTCGAGGACGTCAAAGCGCTCGGCTACAACGTCGTGCGGGTCCCCTTCAACAGCGAAAGCATTCAGGCTGGCTCCATGCCATCGGGCATCAACTACCAGGCAAATCCAGACCTGCGCGGTTTGTCCAGCCTCGAAGTCCTCGATCGCATTGTCGCCGAGTGCGGGCGCCTCGGACTGAAGGTCATCCTCGACCATCATCGCATCGACCCATGGGACGTCCCCGCGCTCTGGTACGATCAATCGTACAGCCAGGCACAATGGATTGCCGACTGGCGACGGCTGGCGGAGCGCTACAGTGGAAACGACACGGTCGTCGGCTTCGACCTGCAGAACGAGCCGTACGCCGCTACCTGGGGCGACGGAAACCCGGCGACCGATTGGCGGCTCGCGGCGACGCTGGCCGGGAACGCGGTCCTCGCGGTCAATCCACGGCTGCTCCTCTTCGTCCAGGGCATTGGCAAGCACCAGGGTGTCGACTACTGGTACGGCGGCGAATTGCAGGATGTCGCTCGCGCGCCGATCCACTTCGCCGTACCGGGGCGACTGGTCTACAGTCCGCACGAGTACGGCCCTTCTGTCTACCCGCAGGGCTGGTTCTACGCGCCAGACTTCCCCAGCAATCTGCCGGCGATCTGGGACCTCCACTGGGCCTTTATCGCCGAGCGTGGCCTGGCCCCGGTCGTCGTCGGCGAGATGGGCGCACCGCAAACGGGCTACGGCGTCGGCGGCACCTGGCAGCGGACGCTCCTGTCGTTCCTCGAGCGGCGCGACATCGGCTTCATCGCCTGGGCCTTGAATCCGGACTCATCCGACACCGGCAGCGTCTTCGAGGGAGACTGGCAGACCGTGAACGCCGCGCGCCAGGCGCTCTACGCGCCGTACCTGTCCAGGGGAACAGGCGGGGAGTTGGGGAGCGGGGGCTAGACTAGCGAAGCTTCGCCTCAAACCATCGAGCGGATGATCGTGCTGCACGATCGTTCGGTGCGCAGGGAGAATGGCCGGCGAAAGGGGGATGCGCGATGACCACAATCAACGACCTCCTGCGCGAGCACGTGACGTTGGATATCGAGTGCCTCGACCGTCTGTACCTCGATGGCTCTGTGCCGACCCTCCAGGTGCCCGGCCAATTGGTGACCTTTCTGACCCAGCACCGCGGGAACACCATCCCGTCCCCGGTGCTCTTGCAGCGGATGACCGTGGACTTCGTGCGGGCGGTCCGGGCCTTTGCGACGGAGCACCAGATCCCGCTCATCCTCTTTGAGCATGGGGTCCGCCAGGATGACGTCGCGGCCGCGTATCGGGAGGCGTTCTCCGCGTCCGACGGGGTCGTCTTCATCGGCGTCGCCCAGGAGAAGGCGCAGGCATTCAAGGCCAGCAAGCGGACGGACGGGAAGAAAGTCGGCTTCGACTACTCGCGCCAGGCCGTGTTCGTCAACTACTATTACTTCTACCTCCAGGATACGGACTTCGGTCCGGCCTTTCTCAAGGTCTGCTCCTACGCGCCGTTTGGGATCAAGATTGATCTCAATGGTCATGAGTGGGCCCAGCGCCAACTCGCTCAAGCCGGCGTCGCCTTCGATGCGCTCGACAATGGGTTCCTCTCCTGGACGGACCCCGCGCAGGTGCAAGCCGTCTGTGATCGCCTGGGGGGTGTCCGAGATTCAGGCGTTCTTCGCCAAGTGGCTGAGCCGCCTCCCGCTGCCCCTCACGACTGCCGATCGCCAGGCGGGCTACGACTACCGCCTCGCGATCTGGCAGATGGAGGTCAGCCGGACCCAGGTGTTCGCTGAGCCCACCCAGGGGCGGGCGTTCTTCGAGGAGGTCATGCGCGAGAACCTCGATCTGGGGCGGCCGGATCGGATCCCACTGCTCTTCGAGCGACGGGTCCAGAAGAACACCCCGGGCCTGTCGCGGACGCGGGTCCTGCAAGAGGGGGTCGCGCCGAGCCTCCACGTCGAGTACAAGCACTGCCACGTCAAGCAGTATTTCAAGGAAGGCCGCGCTTTGCGCACCGAGACCACGATCAACGATCCCACAGACCTGCGCGTGCGCAAAGACATCACCAACCTGCCATAGCTGCGGCAAATCGGGCGGGCGGTCAATCGACGTCTCTTGGACGTCCAACGGGTGAGCCAAGACTGCACGCTCTCGCAGGAGAGTGTGAACCGGCTGGTGCAATCCACCGTCACCGACGACGGGCAACGCGCGCCGGGGCTGCGCTTCGGGGACACCCGGGTGATGGCCCTGCTGGCGCGCTGATCTTGTTTGTGCATCTGCCGAGTGGTCTCACCCATCGCGCCTTGCGGGAGCGGGTCGCGGGCTATCTGGGAGTGGACCTGGCCGCCTACCGCCCGGGCAAGATGACCTACGATCTGCGACGGCTGCGCCTGAAGGGTCGCCTCTGGCGCGTGCCCCAAACCCAGCGCTACGTGGTCACGCCCTACGGCTATCGCGTCGCCCTGTTCTTCACCAAACTCAATGCGCGCGTCTTCCGCACGACCTTCGCCGCCATGGATCCATCCGAGCAGATCCCGCGGCCACTCGCCGACGCCTTCGCCGAGGTCGACCGCCAGATTGACGCGATCCTCGACGATGCCAAACTGGAGAAGGCCGCCTGAAACTTGACTCCTTCGCGAAGATTCCGCCATATGAAGATGTCTAGTCCGGACGGACGGTGCCTGTACCCCAGTTCCTGACGCTGGTCGCCGGCGGAGGCTTCTGGTCGCGGCCAGAACGCGGAAGCGCCCACCGGTACGGTTGTTGCGTGGCGGTGGCCAGGGGACTTGATGCCGTCCGTCCTGGCGAATGTTTTCGTCCTGTTCGTGCTGGCGGAGGTCGGCGCGGCGTTGGCCATGCGACTCAAGCAGCCAACGGTCGCCGGCCAGATCATCGCCGGTCTCCTGATCGGGCCCGTGTTCGCGGCGATGGAGCCCCATCCGGGTGCCACGGCCGCCGCGGTTCAGACGGTCGACGCGTTGCTTAGCAACCTCGGCGCCGTGATCCTGTTGCTCACGGTCGGGCTCGAGTTCCGGGTGAGGCAGTTGGTGCGGGTAGCCCGTCGCGCCGCGCTCATCAGCGGCCTCGGCCTGACGATTCCTACGCTCTCCGTGCTCGTCTTCGTGCATGCGGAGGGCTACGCGGTGGGGCCGGCGTTGCTGGCCGGCCTCGCCCTGGCGACAAGCAGCATCGCGGTCACCAGCGCCGTGCTCGAAGACCTCGGGTGCCTCGCCACCGAGGAGGCCCAGATGATCATCGACATCGCCCTCCTGGACGACCTGATCTGCGTCGTCACCGCGAGCATCCTCGACCGGTTCGCGCTTTTGACCGGTTGGTCCCCACTCGGGCTGGCCCTTTTCCTAGGAGAGATCGTCGCGACGGGTGTGCTGTTGACCACCGTGGGGGGCCGCATGCTCGCTCGAGTGCGACCTCTGATCGCGCACCTCCACCTGCGTCGCGCCAGCCTGACGATCACGCTCGCCGGTGCGCTGGGGCTTGCCGCCCTCGCGGCCGCCGTGGGCTTGCCGGCCATCCTCGGCGCGTTCCTGGCCGGGCTGACGATCGCCGAGGCTGGGCTGGGGGAGGAGGTGAACCGCGAGCTGGGACCGATCTACGTCTTCCTGGTGCCCTTCTTCTTCGTCATCGCCGGTGCCCAGGTGACCGTTCCTCAGCTTCTCAACCCCAAAGACGTCGCCCTCGTCGGGGGTGTCCTGGTGCTCGCCATCGTCTCGAAGCTGGTCGCCTGCGGCGCCGGCGCCTGGGGGCTGGGCAAGCGTGAAGCGCTGATCGTCGCGGTGGGCATGGTGCCGCGGGGGTCCACCGGCCTGATCATCATCAGCATCGGGCGGGCGTTCGGGGTCCTCGCTCCGCACTTGTTCGATCTGGTGGTGCTCGTCATCCTCGCGACGATGATCATCGGATCGCTGGGCCTGAAAGCCGTGTTCCGCGCGTGCCCGCTGCCTCCCGCCTGGCAGAGGTAGGGTCGCGCCGTATCAGACAGGTCTTCCGGGAGGCAGTCGATGTTTCAGCGGATTCTCGTGGGGATCGACGGCAGCACAGTCTCCCGCCACGCGCTGCAGACGGCGGTCCAGTTAGCGAAGGCCCTGAACTCCCGCGTGCGCATCGTCCACGTGATCGATCTGGGCCCACTGTACGAGGCGGCAGCGAGTGGGGTTGACGTCTCGGACGTCGAGAGGACGATGGTCCAGGACGGACGGAACCTCCTCGCGCAGGCACAGGACGTGGCGCGGCAAGGGTCGGTGACCAGCGAAACTGCTCTCCTCCCGATCTACGGAACGCGGATCATCGACACGATCGTCGACGACGCCAAGCAGTGGACGGCTGACCTGATCGTTCTGGGAACGCACGGTCGCCACGGTCTCGGCCGCCTAATCCTCGGCAGTGTTGCCGAGGGCGTTGCGCGAAGCTCTCCCATCCCGGTCCTGCTCGTGCGCGGACCGGCTCACGGTCCGTGAGCCTTGCTGGGCGGTAGGCCGGCGCAGATCGCGGAAAGGTTTCGCGCCGCTGCAGGCCCCCACAGCAACAGGCGGCTCACCGGCACGATCCGCGTGAAGTCCACCAAACCTTCGCCGACGTGGTCGGGCGACGGAACGATGGGGAAGTACTCTATCGCCTGTGCCTAGCGTACCGCAAGGATTGCCGCGGGAACGACGACGATGTCGCCAAGCGCCCAGTCCTGCCGCGGCGGAGCGTAGAATCGGCTCGGTTGGTCCAGTACCCCCATCGCAGCGGACGAGCGGAGGTCAGTCGGAATTGTCACAACTCCGCGGTCGCGCGTGGTCGTCGTGAAGGCTCGCGTTGCGATCCTCCGGCACTCTCTGCATTGAGTATCTGCATCATAAGTCTGCAGTTCCCAGGCGTCAACCGAGCAATTCGCGCGACATTGCGCTCACGCCACCGGCCAGACTCGCGACGGGCTTTTCGGGAAGATCGCCTTCAGAATCACCCGCGCGTCGTTGTTGGGAACCTGGCAATCCGAGAAGGCGTGCTGCAGCTCGTCCAGGCTGCGGTAGCCGAACAGCAGTTGCAGGAAGGTGAGGTCGGGGAAACGCGCGTCGCTGATCTCGGCCGACGTCTGCTTCCAGTCGTCGACTCCGGTAAGCCTGCCGCGTTCGAACGTTAGCCGTACGCCACTCCGGTAGAAACCGATTTTCACCTCGCCGCTGTGTCCAACTGCCACCGAGCGCTCCAGCCGTCGCTCGAGCGCGGGCGCGACCAGGCGCAGGAAGTCGGAGACCTCGGCGACCCGCAGATACCACGCGTACGGCGGGTAGGTGCGGGGGAGACGGTTGCCCAGAACGTCGTAGGCCGGGTGCTCCGGTCCCAGGCTGAGGTCGAACGCCCCGAACTCTCCCTGACCGGTCTGCCGCGCGTAGTCCTCGCCAATCGCCTCCAGGTAGCGCACGACGCTGGGCGTCACCGCGAGCCAGGAGACGCCCGAGGCCAGCTCGTAGTCGGTCAAGAAGATCGATCGATCGCGCACCAGCAGCGGACGATGGGCGAGGTAGCCAACCGGCTTGCCATCAGCGGTCTCCACGACGCAGAGCTGATGCCGGCAGCCGTTCGCAGCACTGCGACCGCGAAGCTCGTACGTCCAGATCGCCTCGTTCCGCGCGCACGTCACCAGGTACCGCTGCGCAGCCGCGTCGTAAATCGTGGCGATGAACCGCAGGTCGGCGTTGGTCGCGGGACGCACACGATACGGATCCGTCTCCCCTTCCTTGAGCCGGGGCACGTCGGACTTCTCGCCGATGCGGCCGCCGTGCAGCGTCAGGGCCATCTCGTAGCCGAACTGGCGATAGAAGTACGGGATGCCGGTGATCGACTGGACCTTCTCGCCGCGTTCGGCGCTCCAGCGGTGAATCTCGTCGAACTGGGTCCTGACCAGACCGCGCTGCCGATACGGCGGCAGCGTGCCGACCAGTTCCGGACGCCCTACTCCGAAGGGAATCCCGTCATAGGACCAGGTCTGCGAGATCAGGTTCAGCGACGACACGATGGCGCCGGTCCTAGTATCCTCGACGATCGTGAAGTCGTCGAGATGGACCGTCGGATGCGGTTGGGAAAGGAGGTCGCGCGTCCACGCCGTGATGCCCGCGTCGGGCTCGCGCGCCTCGGGCCGCGCGTGAATCTGTCCGTTGAAGGCTGCCAGCGCATCGGCGTCCGCCCGCGTCGACCGGCGCAGGATTAGACCATCGCCCAGGTCGCGGATCAATTCCTGCTTCATCAAGCTCCTTCCTCGCAGCGTGAACAGCTACCACGAGCCGGGGGCCAAGACGCGCGCTACAGCGGCGGTCCGGGCGCTGCAGCTTCGTCGACGGTCTGCCCACTCCGCCTGACATGTTACAATCTCGGTCAGAAGAAAGTCGAAGGTGACCAAACCGGCGTGGTCAGCGATCTTATCCGTCGCCGCATTGAAGAGAACGAGCAGGACCGGCTTGCCCCCTACGCGAGCCGGAGCAGCCAGTCTCGCGGGCGGCGATACCCGTCGACCGAGCACAATTACCGCACCGCGTACCAGCGCGACCGCGACAAGATCGTCTACACCCCGGCCTTCCGCCGCCTCCAATACAAGACCCAGGTCTTCGTCAACTTCGAGGGCGATCACTACCGGACACGGCTGACCCACACGATCGAGGGAAGCCAGATCGCCCGGACCATCGCCCGCGCCCTGGCGGTGAACGAAGACCTGGTCGAGGCCATCGCGTTGGCCCACGACCTGGGTCACCCACCGTACGGGCACGCTAGCGAAGATGCGCTCGACGCTTTGATGAAGCAGCCAATCGTCCTCAAGCAGTTGGACGGCACCGACGATCCGGGCGGTTTCGAGCACAACTTGCAGAGCCTGCGCATCGTCGACCTGCTCGAGGGCCACAATCCCGTCCACCCCGGCCTGAACCTGACCTGGGAGGTGCGGGAGGGCATCTGCAAGCACCGCTTCACCCCGGGCCACGTCGAGCTGGCTGAGTTCCAGCAGACGCCCCAGACCAGTCTCGAAGCGCAAGTCGCCGACATCGCCGACGAGATCGCCTACGATTGCCACGACGTCGACGACGGCTTGCGCGCTGGCCTGGTCACGATCGAGGAGCTCGAAGAGAGCCAGCTCTGGCGTGACGCTTTGGAGCAGGTCAAGCTCGGATCGGCCACGGCGGACCCGCACGAGCAGCGCTACCGCGCGGTGAAAACGCTGGTGGATCGTCTGGTGACCGACGTCGTAAAGGCGACGATCGCGAACGTCGAGGCAGCCGGGGTGCGGTCCGCCGCCGACGTGCGGTGCTGCGATCACCCATTGGTGAGCTTTTCCGGGGAGATCAACTCGCACGCCGCGTCGCTGAAAGCCTTTCTCTACCGTCGCGTCTACTACCACTACCAGGTCGTGCGGATGAAGGAAAAGGCGCGACGGCTCATCTCCGACCTCTTCAACACTTACCTCGACCAGCCGGACCAGCTTCCATCGCACGTCCAGCGGCGCCTCGACACCGTGCCACCGCCGCGCGCCATCTGCGACTATCTCTCCGGCATGACCGATCGCTACGCCGTGGACGAGCACCGCAAGCTGTTCGAGATCGACGTGCGGCTGCTGCCGTGATGGACGGGGAGAAGTCAGGAGTCAGAAGGAGGATGCTTCTCAGACAGCCGGTCATCGTTGCCCGCCTCCACGACTGCGAATGGGCGGCTGATCGGCCGTCCGCGCAGATGCCCTGATAGCCACGAGCGTTCGAGATCTCCCAGAGGAGCCGACGTGCGCGAATCGACTGCCGTTCCACCACTTGGAGTGGCGCTCCTCGCCCACGGCAGCGGGCGCGGGCGCTGCACGATCGACGGCGTGCGCGAGATCACGTCGCGTCTGGCGAATCGCGTGTCCGGCCAGGCAATCGTTCAAGTCGCCTTCTTCGAGTTCCTTCATCCCACTCTCGAGGAAACGCTGACGGAGCTGCGCGATGCGCGGGTAGCCGACGTGCTGGTGCTGCCCTACTTCCTCTTCGACGGCAAGGAGGTCAAGGTCGAGATTCCCGCGCTGCTGGATCAGCTCAGGCCGCGCTTCCCGGGGCTGCGGATCGTCCAGACGGCGAACCTTGGCATCGATCCGCGGCTGATCGATCTGCTCGCCGACCGCGTCGACGAGGCGCTGCGTGGGCTCGGTCAACTGCAGCCCGTCGGCGGCCGGCTGCCGGTCCGGGGAGAGGATGGCGCCATCGGGGTCGTCCTGGTGAACCGCGGCTCGCGCGCCCGATACGACGACGGCTCCCGGCTTCGCGAGCTTTGCGCGCGGCTCGGGGATCGACTGGGCGGCGTGCCGGTCGAGCCGGCCCAGGCAGAAAGATCGGAGGAGCTCACGATCGAGCGGGCCACTGCGCGCCTTGTCGCCGCTGGCTGCGAGCGCATCGTCGTCGCTCCGTATCTGCACTTTCCGGGCAAAGTCCTGACGGTCAACGTCATTCCCGCCGTCAACCGCGCCGCCGCCGCCCACCCAGGCCATCGCTTCTACCTGGCATCGACGCTCTGTGTGGATGACCGGTGCGTCGAGATCTGCGCGGACCGGATCATCGCGCTCGTCGCGGGGGAGGAACGATCCATTCCTCGCGGGTAGTATCCTTCCGGGGGTATTCGGGCATGGACTGGGAACATTGGCCCTGCGGGCCAATGTTCCCAGTCCATGCCCGAATACCCCCGGAAGGATACTACCCGCGACCCCGCCCCAAGGAGTGGTCGATCAGCGGGTTCCGCGTGCGGACCTGGCCAACCAGGATGTCGAAGAATCCGTTCCAATCTAGCAGGCCCGGGTGGAACGAAATCCGTGGGGGATCAGCGGCAAAGTCGACTGGCAGGAGGGTCGCCGCCTCGAAGAGTTCCGGCGCATCGCGCTCCGACCGGCGCCCGGAGAAACTCGCAAGCGATTCCGCGAAGATATCCGTCCAGGATCGGCCCTCGCGTGTGTTCCGGTTAGACAGAGCAGCGTTCATCACGAAGAGATATCCCAGGACCATTCCTGGATCCTGCGCGTGGACATTGACGCACTCGCCCATCGCATCGTCGATGCGGTTAGGAACCGTACCGGCGACGTTGGCCATGATGGACTTCGTCGAAACGGCGAGTTGCGGTCGGTGCCCGAAGTATAAGACGACATCCCAGTTCTTGCTGCGATGCTTGCCTCTGACCGGCTTTTCCAGCCGGACGTCGATCGACTGTCCGAGCGCAGAAAAACGCGCCTCCAATTCTGTCCTCACCACGTTCTGGATCGGCGCCATGCGGTTCGCTGCCTGAGACGGCCTTCGGTGAAAATCTGTCAGCGCACTCTCCAGGTCAGAGGGCCACGGCTGGCTCATGCGCTACCTCGGAGTCGAGGAACACCTCAGGCCGATTCACGGCCGCCGACTCGGTGTAGCCGTCGACTTCACCAGCGTCCATGCCCGGCAGCGCCACGATGGCTGACGACTGTTCGAGGCGCCGACAGGCAAGCTTGTAGTACGCTGGCTCGACCTCGAACCCGATGCTGTGGCGGCCCCAGCGGCTCGCCGCCAGGTTTGTCGTCCCGGTGCCCATGAAGGGATCGAGCACAGTATCTCCTGCGAAGGAGAACATGCGGATGAGACGCTCGGCAACCGAGAGCGGGTACGGTGCCGGGTGCTGCCGCGTCGATGCACCGCCCAGACTCCAAATCTGCTGGAACCACTCGCGCTGGCAGGGTTCGGGGATCACCGACAGGAGGCGCGCCGCGAGCGAAGGCTGGCGATAGCCGCCAGCCTTCCGCTGAAATAGGACGTATTCGATGTCGTTTTTGACGATCCCATTCGGCTCATATGGCTTCCCCAGAAAGTGGGACCCGTTTTCGACCTCGAACTGGGCGTTGGCGATCTTCGACCAGATGACTGGCGCCAGATTGTCAAAGCCAATCGCACGGCAATGCTCCTGAATGCTGGCATGCAACGGAAAAACGACGTGGCGCCCGAAGCGCCGTCGTGGCAGGCAGACATCTCCAACGACCACGATCAGCCGGCCACCACGGACGAGGACGCGCAGAGCATGCCGCCAGACTTTGTCGAGCTCGGCGAGGAACGACTCGTAATCTTCCACGAGACCAAGCTGCCCGGACCGCTCGGGGTACTGCTTCAGCGTCCAGTACGGCGGTGACGTGACGATCAAGTGGACGCTCTCATCCTCGATCTGGTCCATCTGCCGGCTGTCGCCAAGAATCAGACGATGGCGTGTCAGGATTCGCCGAACGCCGGCCTCAATGCCGCGCATTGCCGACGGGTCCTTCGCCAGCGCCGGAATGGCCCGTTGTTCATCCCGATCGGCCAGGACCAGGACTTTCGGAGGGACGAAGTCCACGAGCTCTCTCTGCTCGTCGGAGAGACCGACCGTGAGCACCCTTTGCACGTCGCCCGTCCCTCCGTTTGTCGTTATGGTCATGTGACGGTGAGAACGACAGGGATGTGCTAGATTTGCTGCGCAAATCTAGCACAT
>Ga0307373_10005947_pt1 | contig 19638 bp, 16 predicted proteins | sample OX2MG_FD_202534 | JGI IMG/M metagenome (GOLD analysis project Ga0307373, IMG submission 202534) | Soil microbial communities from Risofladan, Vaasa, Finland - OX-2 | ecosystem: Environmental > Terrestrial > Soil > Coastal area > Acid sulfate soil | place: Finland: Risofladan, Vaasa | collected...
GCACTCCTGTTTACATTTAGTGTTCCCGGAGAGCCGGATGCATAACGAAAGGTGCATGTCCGGTTCGGAGGGCGGGCATCAGAAACCGGCGGCAGCGACGCCGCACGGCGCTGATGCTCGACCCTACCGAGTGTTGCGACGCATGATGGGAGAAGTCTCCGGCTGCTGACGATGATCGACGAATACACGCGAGAGTGCCTGGCGATCCGAGTGGCTCGTAGTCTGAGCAGCCAGGAAGTGATCGAGACGCTGGCGGAGGTGATGCTGGTGCGGGGCATCCCGGAGCATCTGCGCTCGGGCAATGGCCCGGAATTCGCTTCGAAAGTTCTGGACCGATGGGCTTACGAACACGGCGTGACGCTGGATTTCAGCCGACCAGGAAAGCCGACCGACAACGCGCACGTGGAATCGTTCAATGGCCGGCTGCGGGAGGAATGCTTGAACGCGAATTGCTTCCTGAGCTTGGAAGACGCTCAGGCAAAAATCGAGGCTTGGCGAAGGGAGCACAATGAGAGCCGACCCCACCCAGCATTGGGCCACGTGCCGCCTGCAGAATTTGCCGCCCGGGACGGGGCCAGCCCCGTCCCAGGCGGCAAAAAAGGGAATAGCGCTAAAGAGCTATGACACGCTTCGCCAAAATTGTTGACAAGCACCTTTCGAATCCATTAGATTACCGCCTTTGTTGGCGGAATTCAAAAAACGGTTGTCGCAAGAATGGCCTTCGCTACCTTATGGCCGCGAGGGAAAATTTGCTGGCCAACTAGGGCCAATTGGGCCAGGGAGGCGAGTGCGTGGGTTGCGTGGGACGTGAATTATAGGCGTGAAATAATGGAATTCCCTGTCAGGAGGAACCTTAATGGGTTGGTATGCAAAGTGTTCGGTAGGTGTATTTGTGCTCGCGTTGTTTTTCTGGCCGCTCCTTATGCTTCCTGCTCCTGCCGCACCGAAGGCACCCCCGCCTGGTACCGGCAAAATTGATCATGTGATCTGGATCATTCAAGAGAACCATAGTTTCGACAACTACTTTGGCACGTTCCCGGGAGCTGACGGGATTCCGCCGTCCACCTGCCTACCGAAGTTGCCCGGTAGCCGAGCGTGTGTGAAGCCCTTCCACATGCCTATTACCCAGCCCGCGTGTGATCTCTCACACTTTTGGAATGCCGCTCATGCCGCTTATGACAATGGCCGCATGGACGGCTTCGTTTGGGCTGAGGGATCGCCCAATACGATGGGTTACTACGATGACAGGGACATCCCCAACTATTGGACTTATGCCCGGCGTTATACCCTATGTGATCGGTTCTTTTCGTCGTTTCTCGGTCCAAGCACCCAGAACCACTTCTACACCGTAGCGGCCCAGGATGGCGGCATGATTCTGATGTGCTGGACGTTGAAACAGTGCCGGGAATTACTAGACGATCACGACGACTATTTCAGCTTTGCATCCATGGTGAAGCTCTTCAACGAGACGCATCTTTCCTGGAAATACTACAGCGAGACGGTGCCTTACGCTCCGGGCCAGGTGCGGAAGCCGACCGACAACTCGGACAACAGCCATCCCGATCCAAAGGAGTTCAGGGCGTGGAACCCTCTGCCGGGATTCAAAGAAGTCCGCACCAATCCGGCCAGCATGGCCCGCCTTGTTCCGCTGACGCAATATTATAAGGACCTGAAGGGAGGCACGCTGCCCAGCGTCTCCTGGATCACTCCCGCCTTTCGGGACAGTGAACATCCGCCTGCACCTATCGATCAGGGCATGTGGTACGTGACACGGGTTGTCAACGCCCTAATGCAAAGTCCGTATTGGAAGAATAGCGTGATCTTTCTCACTTGGGACGACTACGGGGGCTTTTACGACCACGTTCAGCCGCCCGTGGTGGATTCGCTGGGTTACGGTCCGCGCGTGCCCATGATTGTGATCTCTCCTTACGCGAAGCAGGGGTACATTTCCCACACCACTCACGATTTTTGTTCCGTTCTCAAATTCATCGAGGAGCGATGGGGCCTGGGCCACCTGACGGCGCGCGATGACCAGGCGGATGATATGCATGAGGTCTTCGACTTTGGGCAGCCTCCGAACGCACCTACGGTCATTGCGGTGCCTGCCCATCTCAAGGAACGTGATCTCAAGGACACCTGTATGTCTCAATCTTCGGTGCCCCTGGTCGGTCCGTTTGATCACTCGCCGAACCATACGCACAATTAACGCGGGCAACTATCCCCGGCACAGCCGGGGCCTTAGTTCATGAGTTCATGGGCTGCTCAAAGCGGCTATGCGGGGTCGCTGATGCGGTTAGGAGCTACCCGGCCCTGCCGGGGTAGCAGTAGAAGTCCAGACCATTTTTGGCAGTCTGCTTCACCCCAGCAGTTTGCGCTTTTCACGATTACTCCCCAAGGTGACGGGGGCTGGCTTTTGATTTTGACCGGTTGCGGCCGGGCCCCTTTGCGGCGGCAGCAACCGTAATGTCTCAGGCTTGGTCGGAGGATAATTACTCGCAAACCGACAACGAGCGTCGGTCCTGTTTCTCGGCAGCAAATTTTAGCAGTCACGAACCCCCGGGGAGACGGTGGGTAATGATTGGCTTGCGAGGAAATCTGTTCTCAAGGAGGGCCTGCAATGCGTCGTAGTTTAACTTTGATTGGGCTCGCCGTTATCTTTGCTACGGCAAGTTCCATCCAGACCGCCGCTTTTGCATCGGAACGTCAATCCGCAAAGTCAAAAGCTTCAGGACCGTTAGCCGGGATGGAAAAGATAAAGCACGTGATTTGGATCATCCAGGAGAACAGGAGCTTTGACAATTACTTTGGCACGTATCCCGGAGCTGATGGCATCCCCGCAGGAACGTGTTTGCCCAAACTTCCGGGCAGCAAAGCCTGCGTCAAGCCATTTCACCTGCCGCCTGGTGCTCCTTACTGCGACATGAAGCACTCCTGGGAGGCAGCCCATGCGGCGTATGACAACGGCCGCATGGATGGTTTCGTATGGGCGGAAGGGTCCCCTTATACGGCAGGCTACCTTGATGGGCACGACATCCCGAACTACTGGGCCTATGCGCGCCACTTCACTCTCTGTGACCGGTTCTTCTCTTCGCTGATGGGCCCGAGCTTCCCCAACCATGTTTATACGGTGGCTGCCCAGGACGGAGGGATCACTAACAACGTGGTAACGGTCGCCGACCTGAAGAAAGACCTTGACGATCCGGACGGCTTCAGTTTTGCTTCCATGGTGACCCTCTTTACCAAGACCCATCTTTCGTGGAAATACTATGTGGAGACCCGGCCGGTTCCCCCGGGTCTGAAGGACCGGAATTATGTGCGGTATCCAGATCCCAAGCACTTTTCATTGTGGAACCCCCTGTTGGGGTTCAAAGCTATCCGGGACAACCCTTCCCGAATGGCACATCTCGTGGACTTGAAAGAATACTTCCGGGACTTGCAAAGCGGAACTCTTCCGCAGGTCTCGTGGATTGTTCCGGACCTCCAGGACAGTGAGCATATCCCCGCCACCCCGGAACAAGGAATGTGGTATGTCACGAAGCTGATCAATGCGTTGATGGAGAGTCAATACTGGAAGGACAGCGCGATTTTCCTGACTTGGGATGATTACGGCGGTTTTTATGATCACGTCGAACCGCCCCAGGTGGACGCTTTCGGATATGGTCCTCGCGTGCCGACGATCGTGATCTCTCCCTATGCGAAGCCAAACTATATCTCCCACTATGTTTACGACTTTACTTCCACACTGAAGTTTATGGAATTGCGCTGGGGGCTCGGGCATCTGACAGCAAGAGATGATAGGGCGAACGACATGCTGGACTGCTTCGACTTTGATCAGAGTCCCAATCCCAAGTTAACCATCCCTATCCCCGCTGATTACGTTTCGCATCCGGTGGGGCCTAAGTGCGACTATCGGCCCCTCGCCGTGATCCCTATAATGCATCAAGGTCGGAAATAAGGAACGGGAGGGAACCAAGAGGAGGTACGTGGAGGGCAATGAGCGCTAAGGTTCCTTTCGTTTAACTGTGTCCGGGCACAGGCAAAGGAGCAACTCTTGAAAGACCGGCCCTCGGAGATGGCAGAACGCTCAGGCGGTGTGACCGAGCTTCGATCACGGAACAGCGCCAGGCATTGTAGGTCCGGATTGTGGTGACTGCCATGCAAGGTGAAAACGATGACCAGCATCTCCTTCCGCTTTTTGAGACCTGTGGGAGGTGAATGTGGTAGTAATGATCCTCCGGCAGAGCCGGGGGAACTCCCAACCGCATTAGGAGAACTACTTGCCGTGGTTGTCGGTTGTGGAGGAGATGGAGTTTAAGAAAATGAACCGACGAGAACTTTTCAAAACAGCAGCGGCCGGTCTGGCTATGGGACTTCCAGCTCCAGGGACAGGAAGGTCGCGGGCTAAATGCCCCAGCCGCCCAAATCTGCTGTTTCTCATTACTGATCAGCAACGCACCGACACGCTTCGTGCCTACGGCAATACTCGAAACATTGCCCCCAACCTCGACCGGCTTGCCGACAAGAGCGTGGTTTTCAAGCAGTATTACGTAACGCAGCCCCTCTGCACACCCTCGCGAGGCTGCTTGTTCAGTGGGCTTTATCCTCATACGAATGGTGCCACTGCCAACAATATTCCAATTCGAGCAGACGTCCCCGTGCTGACGCAGATGTTGCAGGAGGGTAATTACGCTACCGCCTATTACGGCAAGTGGCACCTTGGGAATGAGATCTGCAAACAACATGGGTTTGACTATTTCGAAAGTACCCAGGATGAAAACATTAAATATGTTACAGGGCCATGCGGGGGCCGGAAGCATTCGGGCTATTACGACTTCCTAATCCGACACGGGATCAAACTAAAACACGGGGTCTCTTTACGTGAGTTTTCGAATGAATTGCCCAAGGAGTTGAGCAAGCCCGCTTACTTGGCTGACACGGCCGAAGACTTTCTCGCAAAACACGGCCAAAAACCATGGGCAATGTATGTCAGCTTCATCGATCCGCACACCCCGTACCACAGCGTCAACGACCACCTTTATAACCCCTCTTCGATGCCGGTGCCTAAGAGCTTTTCTGAGAAGCCTGATCCAACTGAGCTTGACCGTTACAAGGCCATCCGGCAATTGCTGCTCCGCGGTTATCAAGAATATCAAGGTATGATTGCCTCGCCAGAAACCTTGCAGCAGGTCGAGGCACGCTACTGGGGAAAAGTGACACTGGTGGACGAAATGATCGGCCGGATCTTGAAACGATTGGAAGATTTAGGGCTCGATGACAAAACAATTATTGTTTTCACCTCTGATCACGGCGCGATGATGGGAGATCACCGACTGATGTTCAAGTCGGTCATGTACGAGCAGGCGGTTAAAGTTCCCATGCTACTCAGGGTACCTTGGCTTGCAAACAGTTCGCTCCGGATCATCAGGCCGGTGTCTGAAGTCGACGTGACTCCCACCCTTCTCGAGTTGATGGCGCAGCCTTTACCCCGACATTTGCAGGGCCAGAGTTGGGCACCTTATTTGACCGAGTCTCGAGAGGTTCCGGAACGTGACGTGATAATCGAGTTTAATGGTCCGCCCTGGCCATTTAAGGACAAATACACCGAGCCTCTCCGGACTATTCGGACGACCGAGGGGTGGAAAATGACGCTGGCGCCCCAGGGTGCAGGCTTGTTGTATCACCTAACGAGCGATCCGGAAGAGATGACCAACCTTTTTTATCGTGAGGACTCCCTTCCGGTAATCCACAGGCTGGCTGCGAGAATTAATCTGTGGCAACAGGCAACGGGTGATAAGCTCATCCGCTTCGACGAAGAAGGCTGGCAGATACGAAGGGAAGAATACATCAGACAGGGAGCAGTACAGGCTAGGAGTTAATCGCTCGCCGATTTTATGTTCGTTCCGAGGCCGCGGGCAGCGGTGAGGAGTAATGATCCTCCGGCAGAGCCGGGGGATCTCCTAACCGCATTAGGTTCAAGGCTGTGTTAATTCCATAATTTGAAGCTAATGCGTCACAATGGAAAACCGCACTCGTTCGTTTCGGGTAAGTGCGCACATGCTTCTTTGCCGTCCTTGCGAGCGGCTCATTCGAAATCTGCGGATGGTGTGGCAGACATGTACCTGATTTGAGAGGATCAACCCTTCAGGAAGAGGAAAGGGCACAAGATGAGACGGAGACAATTCTTTATACTCGGAGCTTTCGTTTGCTTCCTACTCGCGTGCAGTTTCTTTGGGTACTCGAGTTTCAGCTACGGTACGACGAGCGCCGAGGCTATCAATAGCCCACTCGTTCACTGGGGTGTTCCCTGGCCCCAGGAAGGCAAGGCTGACTATGGATACCCCATCCTCCCAGGAGTCGAAAGCTTCCCCATCTACCACGCAACTCCGCTGACCGGCGTTTACAGCCATCACTCCCAGATCGGTTATCTTCAGGGTACGTTCTTTGCCAGCTGGAGCAACCAGGAATGGGGTGAGGATGGGCCGGGCCAGCGGGTTCTCTGCTCCCTTTCCCCAGACGGGAAGAAATGGGAAGATCCCTTCGTCTGTTTGCCTTCCATGGGTGGGATGAGAAAGCCGGAACGCTACGGGAGGGTGCTGACCGCCGAAGCCTGGGTGGTGGTTGGCGGCAAGATGTATGTGGTTGCCGATGTGAACGACAGGCCGGGGCCGACAAATAAGATCGAGGCAGACTACGAAACCACAGTGGGCGGTCAGAAACGAAATATAGATCCTCTTACTCCGCTGCTTTTTGGCAGGCGGGTCGGGTGGGGCCGGGTCGCGCGTTCCGTTGCACCGAACGGAGACATGGGGCCGATTTTCTGGCTGGTGGACGACCCGCCGGCGCCCATGGAAGGCTTTTCGCAATATCCTGACGCGCGCGATCCTCAATATCGCGAAGTTGCGAGCCAGCTCAACCACTATCTGGCCAATCCTCTGCACATGCCGGCCTGGGACTTTCTGAATCACACGGACAGCCACCCGCATTCTGTCGACGATCACGAGATGGGTGAACCCACCACTTACCGGCGGCCGGACGGCACGCTCGTCAAGCTGAGTCGCGATGGTGGTCCGGCCATGTCTCACCGGCTTTATGTATCGCTCAGTAAGGACGAAGGGAAAACCTGGACAACGCCTGTGAGGACCGATATTCCCGACAGTCCCTCCAAGGCCGTGGCAGGGACCCTCCCGGACGGGAAAATCTATCTAATCGGTAACCAGATCCCGGAAAGCGCCCACGGCTTTCGCGACCCATTGGTAATCAGCCTTTCTTCAGACGGTAAGACTTTTAACTGGGCGGCAGCGATCCGCCATGGTACCCCGCCGTTAAGGTTTCCGGGACATGCAAAGGGCCGTGGTTTCCAGTACCCTTCCGCCATTGCAGTGGGAAAGGCTCTGTGGGTCATTTATTCGGTCAATAAGGAAGATGTTGCGGTATCGCGCGTACCTCTTGAGGAGTTGGGTTCTCCCAAGGTTCGATGATCCTCAGCAAAAGTCGACCGTGGCATGCGGAGGGCGGAAAGGACCCTGAAACGGAAGGCGGCAAGACCCGGAAATTTAACTTGGTATGCTGGCAGTTGGCAACCAGGTCTGATAGGCGGTCGGCCGACAAACCGATGTGTGCCCGAGGGGCTATGCCAGGCCGGGCACCTTCGGGGCTGAGGAAGGTGACAGCGGAACTACGTTTTTGGCACTGACGGATAGTTAGCATAAAATAACGCGGAGGAATGATTATGGCGGACAAAAATATTAAAACGGATCATTCTGGCACCATGCCGGAAGCTGAACAGCCATCCCGGCGCGAGTTTCTAAAGATCGGTGCGGGCGCTGTGGGGGGCTTTGCCACTTCGACGATGGCGTTGGCATCCCGGGCGCAGGGTGGTTCGCCACAACCGCCACGCCCAAACCTGGTCTTCTTCTTGGGCGAGGGCCTTCGCGCGGATGAATTCAGTTCAAGAAAAACAGAGGGCTGGAACGGGAACGGACTCAGCGCCATGTTTAACAAAATCGTTTCCACACCTCATCTGGACCGTATTGGGCAGGAAGGGGTGGTCTTCCGCAACGCGTTCGTGGTGAATGCACTGTGTTTGCCCTCGCGGTCGACTATCTTGACAGGGCTCTATTCACATTCGACAGGTTGCATTGACAACAATGGTCGTGAGCTTCCCAAGAACATTCCGACGCTTGCTGATCTTTTGCGGGAGGCAGGTTACGAAGTGGCCTTTTTCGGCAAGGCGCACATCCGAAACCTGCACCTGAGAAATTGGGACCATTTCTTCGGGTTCGAAATCGCTGCAGCCAATTACTATGATCCTATCGTCACTGAGAGCGAAAACGGAATAGCCAAGCCGCCAAAGCAGTATCACGGTCAGTATGTAGACGACCTCCTCACCGACCGGGCCCTCTCCTGGTTGAGCAAAAAGCGCAGCAAACCCTTCTGCCTGTTCCTGTGGTATGATGCGCCCCATTCGCCCTACTATCGGGCGCGCCGCTATCTTGGCTTGTACAACGGACTGCCTATCCCCACGCCCGTCACCTTTGACGAGGACCTGAAGGGCTACCCCGGAAAGCCGCAGGCGTTCAGAGAGGCCAGTAACAAAATTGGCACAACCTCGCTGACTTATTCACCCCAAGGGAAACCCGCCCGTACCGACGACGTGCGCTCGCTTGAAGAGGTGGTCAAGAACCACTGCGCCGGCGTAGTGGCCAACGACGATTGCACGCGGCGTGTGTTCGAGGCCCTGGAACGCCAAGGCAGTCTCGATGATACCGCTATCGTACTCAGCTCGGACCACGGGTTTTTTCTCGGGGAGTGGTGCTTTTGGGACAAGCGCTTTATGCACGAACCTTCGATTCGCGTACCGTTGATGATTCGATACCCGCGGTTGATCAAGCCCGGTACTGTGGTCGACAGGATGGCGCTGAACCTGGACATCGCGCCCACGATACTGGAAATAGCGGGATTGAAAGTTCCTGAATGGATGCAAGGCGGCAGTCTGGTCCCATTCTTCAAAGGCCCAGGGCCAGCGACATGGCGGAAAGACTGGCTCTACGAATATTATGAGTATCCAGGCTGGATGCAGGTGCGGCCGAATCGCGGTGTCCGCACCGAACGCTACAAGCTGATCCATTACTACCTCCAACCGGAGGAGTTCGAACTGTATGACCTGGAGAAGGACCCGGGTGAGCTCCACAACCTTTATGGGACCCCGGGAACAGCGGAGGTGGTCGCGCAGCTCCGCCAACGCATCGAGGAACTTCGGAAGGAAACCGGCGACCAGTATCATTACGAAACGCCTAGCGGTGAAAGAGTGGGAGAGCTAGGATAGCGTCGCGGCCTGCCAAGCCGTGGCGTGCCGCCGACTATGATCTTGGCGCCGCCTTCGTTCTTATCGAGGGCACAAGAAACCTGGTACTCGCTTGCGTTAGTTTGCGTTATGACGTTTGGCGAGGTGGCCCTTTGTTTCGAACGAGTTGAAATTACGCTTACTTTCACAGGCAAGCGCTGGTCCGTTCAAAGCACTTCGAAGGTCAGGTTCTGATTGGTACAAGAAAAGAGGGCGGGTACCCTCATCATGCGGGAGGACAAACAGAATGAGTGATGGAAAAACAGGGGGTTCTATGGCTGCGACATCCAGCCGGCGCAACTTCCTTAAGAAGTCATTGGCTGCTGCTACTGCCGTTCCCCTCTCGAGGGGGAGTGTAACGGCACAGGACAGTGAGAGGAGGGCGGACGGTCCCCCGAAGAAAAAGCGCCCCAACGTGCTGATCTTCATTGCAGATCAGTTTCGCTGGGATTTCTTGGGTGCGAACGGTCTGAATCCTATGGGAGTGACGCCGAACCTTGACGCCATGGCGAGGCGCGGTATATGCATGCAGAATGCTGTGACGAACCAGCCGGTGTGCGCTCCCTCGCGCTCTTGTCTGTTCACCGGGCAGTATGCGACACAGACCGGCGTGTGGAAAAACGGTCTGGGTTTGCGGCCAGATGCGGTTACCCTGGCCACCGTGCTTCACAGCCATGGCTACACGACGAATTACATTGGCAAGTGGCACCTGGCAGACAGTTCGGAAAGCAATCCGAAAAGCTACGGGTTTGTGCCGCCCGAATTCCGGGGCGGATTCAAAGACCTGTGGGAGGCTTCAAATGCGCTGGAGCTGACCTCGCATCCTTACGAAGGGACTTTGTGGGAAGGCGACGGGACGCCGATGAATTTCAAGGGCATCTTCAGGGCGGACTATCTAACCAACCTCGCCGTGCGCTTCCTGAAGCAGAAGCACCAGGATCCGTTTCTATTGGTAGTCTCTCAACTGGAACCGCACTTCCAGAACGATGTTAACGCCTTCCTGCCGCCCAAAGGCTCCATCGAGCGTTACCAGAACCCTTTTGCCCCGAAAGACTTGCGTTTCTTTCCCGGAGACTGGCAGGCACAACTTCCCGGCTACTACGGCGACATCAAAAGCATCGACGAATCGCTGGGAACCGTCTTGAAGACGCTTGCCGAAGAGAACCTGGAGGACGAAACGATTGTGCTGTTCATCAGTGATCACGGCAATCATTTCCGGACGCGGAACTGGAGGTATAAGCTCAGCCCGCACGAAAGCTCGATCCACATTCCATTGGTGATGCAAGGACCCGGGTTGAATCAGGCACGGATGGTCCGGGATTTGGTCAGCATGGTGGATGTAATGCCTACTTTGCTGGATGCATTGGGCATTGATAGTCCGGACTCCGTGCGCGGCCATAGTTTTCTACCCCTCATCAATGATCGCTCAGAAGCACGGGAGAAATGGCGGAATGAGGTTTTTATTCAGATCAGCGAAACGATGGTGGCACGGGCGCTGCGCACCGACGAGTGGACCTATTGCGTGGTAGCTCCCAACGGCAACGGCGGGCGTGATCCCGGCAGCACTCACTACCAGGAATATCAGATGTACAATCTCGCCGCCGACCCTCATCAGTTGCTGAATCTTGCCGGTCGCCACGACCCGCCGCAACTGGTCCACTTTGATGGTGACCGCTCGCTGCCCGAAGTGGCAGCTTCCCTGCGCGAACGGCTGGTCGCGCGGATGGTAGAGGCTGGCGAAACCAGGCCACAGATAGACCCAGCGCGCTTCTACCCCTGACCAAATCGAACCGCAGTTTGGGGGTCCCAATTGTTTTCTCGATTTCGGGAATGTTATCAAGGGACGTAGCGAGGGTAGAGCGCCAAAGCCTCAAGGGTAATCAAGGTTTGATGGGCCCGCGCAAAGGAGGGCGCTCCGACCTTTCAAACGCGGACCTTTGGACGTCGGCGGGGACCTCTGGTTGCTTCAGCCATCGGGATATACATGGACCAAACGAGATATCGGCCAGAGGTGAAAACGACGGGGCCAAGACTGGGTCCTACCCACGCAGCGCCTTTCTCGCACGGTACCCCAGGCAAAGGGGGCTTGCCATAATCAGAGCAGTAACCGGTTTAGTCCTGTACTTTGGAGCAGCGAGATGTTGAGCGGCGGACGATTAACCTTTCAGGAGGAAGAATGCGCCGGACCGGTTCCTCCGAACCTTCGATCATCTTAATTAACTCCTTGGCTGCTATGTAACCGATCTCATGAAGGGGCATCTTAACCGTCGTCAAAGGAGGACTTGTTATGTGCGCGAATGGCGCGTCCTGAAATGCCACCACGGACATGTCATTCGGGACACGCAGGCCCTGCTGGTCCAGTGATGCTAACGCTCCAGTCGCCAGTTGAAGATTGGCGGCGAAAACGGCCGTGATGTCTTTGTCCCTTTCCAGAATTCGCCTCATACCCTCCTCGCCCCCTTCCCATGACAAAGGGCACTCTTCAATCAGAAGGTTGTCAAAGGGAAGTCCGTGGGCCTCAAGGCTCTCCCGGTAACCTTGAAAGCGGCGAAGAAGCGTTTCAATGAAGAGTGGCCCGGCAAGATGTGCAATGCGACGGTGCCCCAGTTGAATAAGGTGTTCAACAGCAATCTTAGCGCCAGCCCGATCATCACCAATCACGTAATGGCTGGCGTTTTCGTCGTAACGGTCAATGATGAGGATATATGGCGTGTGCAAGTTTTCAAGCTCGCGCATTGCTTCGTCGTTGATTCGCGCGCTCGCGTACAAAAACCCGTCGGTACGATATTGTCGCGCCAGAGTGGCCTGAAGTTGTTCACCGGTCAAGGAGTGGTCAACGTGGCTCAGGGCAATGGCATAATCGTGCTCCGCGGATGCACGCTCTGCACCCTTGATGATTTCAGGGAAGACGGGGTTTTCAATATCAGGGATCAGCACGCCCAACGTAAAGGTACGCCCCAGCGCGAGTCCCCGAGCAATTGTGTTTGGACGGTAAGACAACTCCCTTGCCGCGTTCAGGATCCGCGTACGCGTCTCGGGACGAATCATGATGGCTTGATCATCTCGTAGGACCCGAGATACGGTTGACCGGTCTACACCGGCAAGGTCCGCTACGTCTTTCAGTCGAGGTACCCTATGAGGGGTCCTGCTTTGAGCTGAACTCATCCGTGACACTCTAAGACAAACGGTTTTATACACGGATATTGGCATGAAGGCCGTTCCTATGTCAAGGGAGGGTCTGCTGGCATGGATCCAGACAGATGAAATCCAGACAAACCCGGGCGGACCCCGTCATGGAAAACAGCAATCGCCGTTAACGCGCTTGATATCAATGCCTTGAGCCAACACCGCCTCACCGAAGGAACTGTTTGCAGGCTGACACGGCGCATTCCGGCAATAAAGTCATTTCCTCTACTGCGGAAGTGCGCGGAAGCAGTGGAAATGGCACTTTGATGGCGCACAACGCGTGTCTCAAACTCGGAAGGATCAGGCCCTTCCATTGTTGTCATATGCTCTTAGTACCTGGAAATGGCGACATCGCAATCCCACTCCGTGCGACATGGCTTGGCATAAGTCTCTTAAGCAATCGATTGTCTATATTCCAGTTGACAATATACTCCTGTATTTTATAGCTTTTGTTTCGGCCATAGCCAGAGTCGAAAGGGAAATCATGCGGAGCGTGGGCTCAAAAACGGTCAGGCGCAACAACTATAAATGGTGGGTGGTCTTCATGCTCTGGTGGATCACCTTTTTCAATTATGCAGACCGCCAGGCTGTTTTTTCCGTCTTTCCTCTTCTCCAAAAAGATATGCACCTGACCCTTGTGGAACTGGGAATGGTGGGGTCGTCTTTTGCTATCGTCTACGGCCTCGCAGCTCCCTTTGCCGGGCATATTGTTGACCGTATCCGCCGCAAGACGGCAATCCTGGGCGGGCTTTATGTTTGGAGCGCCATTGCGATGGCAACCGCTCTCGTCACCAGCTTCGGACAGCTTCTTGGTTTTCGCGCCGCCGAGGGCCTGGGCGAGACATTTTATTTCCCTGCCTCCGCTTCGATGATTGGCGATTATCACGGAACCCGAACCCGTTCCCGGGCACTTGGAAGCATGATTACGAGCGTCTATGTGGGGACGATCGCAGGAGGTTTTTTTGCAGGGTTGATTGGTGAACGGTACGGCTGGAGATGGGCGTTTATTATTTTCGGCGGTTTGGGAATGATTCTGGGACTTATTCTCAGCCGCCTGCTGGATGAACCAGAGCGCGGGGCGGCAGACCGCAAGGACGTACACTTGGAATCACAGCAGCCAGCACTTCGCAAAACCTCCTTCCTCGAATTCATCAAACTCCTTGCCAGGACGCCGACAGCGCTTTTCCTGATGGGAGCGTTCCTGTGTGCCAATTTCGTGGCCATGGTATTGCTGTCATGGATGCCGAATTTCTTATACAGCAAATTTCACCTTAGCCTCGCCTGGGCCGGGCTGGCGGCAACCGTGTTCGTACAGCTTGCAAGCACGGTAGGCGCGCCCCTTGGCGGGTGGCTGGCAGATATCCTGCGCTCCCACACGCCCCGTGGACGTTTGATTATTCAGGCGGTCGGTGTTTTGGGCGGGGCGCCTTTTGCGTGGCTCTGTGGGTTCACCCGCTCTTTTGCCTGGTTGGTCGTAGGACTGATAGCTTGGGGATTTTTTAAAGGTATCTACGATGCGAACATTTTTGCCGCACTTTTTGACGTGATTCATCCTGAAGCCCGTGGAACGGCTTGCGGGTTTATGAACATGGTGGGATGGCTTGGTGGCGGAGGGACAGGTCCTGTCGTCGTAGGGTTCCTGGCAGAAAGGTACGGTCTGGGTACGGCCATCTCGTTCACCTCTATGGTTTATGTGCTGGCGGGCGTGCTGCTGATCCTCTGTGCGGTATTCTTCGCAAAAGCGGACGTGAGGCGAATGGAGGCCATGGTTCGAGAAAGGGACCTTCTGGTCCCGTCGCCATCCGAGGCCGCGGTCGGGCTGCACTGAGCAGAGGGCCATCCTTATTGTTGATTTGAGTGGGAGGACAAGATGAAAGAAACGGATTCCGCGAACACTGCTGATAGGCCCGTGTCCTTGAACCCGGAACCCCGGATGCCGAAATCAAAACATTTCGGCATCGGGATCGTTGGGGCCGGTGGCATCGTAAACTACGCTCACCTACCCGCGTATCGCACGGCAGGTTTCAACATTGTGGGGATTACGGACATGCAACGCCAAAAAGCTGAACAAACAGCCCACGAACACAAGATCCCCAAAGTTTATACGGGGCTTTCTGAGCTTTTGAAGGACCCGTCTGTGGACATTGTCGACGTTGCCGTCTATCCGCAGGACCAGTTGGGCGTTGCAGAACAGGTTACCGCTGCAGGGAAACATCTGCTATGCCAGAAGCCCCTTTCGGACGAGTATGCCTCGGCGGTGCGGATCGTCCAGTTGGCAAGAAATGCGGGCGTCAAGCTGGCGGTCAACCAGCAGATGCGCTGGAGTCCGGGCATCCGATGTGCCAGGCAGCTTCTTGAACGCGGCTGGGTCGGTGCTCCATGTTACGGCACAATCCAGGTACACGTTTTCACCGACTGGAGCCTCTGGCCCTGGATGTACAACGGAAAGCGTCTCGAGATCCTCTTTCACAGCATCCATCACATTGACAGCCTGCGGTACCTGCTGGGTATGCCAAGACGCGTGTATAGCACCGGCTGGCATTCACCGGACGAAAAGACGGAAGCAGAAACCAAGACCCTTTCAGTATGGGAGTACGACGGGCCGTTGCGGGTGCTGGTGGACATCAACCATGGTGTCCGGCAGGATGACCGGTATGCTATCTTCCGTGTGGAAGGCACATCCGGAATCGTCAAGGGTACGATCGGACTTCTCTATAACTACCCTACCGGCCGGCCGGATACTCTGGAAGCTATGTCGGAGCACATCAAACCTGGCGAGTGGGTCAACCCACAGTTTACCAGGCTTTGGATCCCCGATGCTTTCGTTGGCCCAATGGCATCGTTGATGTGTGCTATTGAAGAAGACGGCGAGCCGGAAACATCAGGTGAAGATAATTTGAAAACGCTCCAACTGGTCTTTGCGGCCTATCGGTCCATGACCGAAAAGCGGGCTGTTCACCCCGAGGAGATCGCTGGAGACGAGTAGACCATTGCCAATAAGAGACATTCGAGTGCTAACTTCGCAGATTTCTGTGATACATGGACGTGATGGAGAACATAATCCATTTTGAGGACTACCAGGTAGGACAGGCCAGAAAGACGCCGGGCCGCACTGTCACGGAGGCAGATATTGTATTTCACGCTGGTCACAGCGGGGACTTTTATCCCCACCACGTTGACTGCGAGTTTTGCAAGACCCAGCCGTTCGGGCAGCGCATCGCCCACGGCACGCTGACGTTCCTGTTCGCTGTGGGATTACAGGCGAATTTTGGACGTGTTGCCGGCCATGTCGAGGGGTACCACCGCCTGCGGTTTATCAAACCTGTTTTCATCGGCGACACACTCACCGCTCGTCTGACGGTCCTTCAGAAAAATAGTGATGGAGGGTCCGAGGGGACCGTCACTGAGAAATGCGAGACCATCAATCAGAAAGATGATCTCGTATTCGTGATGGAACAAACGCTGAGGGTAAGGCGGCGCGAGCGGGAAAACTCCGGTCCGTCGAAACATCCCGGGCGCAAAGGGTAAGGCAACGAGACATGGTTCGACTGAAGGGCATTACGTGGGACCACCCAAGGGGCTACGCTCCTTTGATTGCAACTGCCTCTGCTTATTCCCAGGGCCATCCTGACGTGGAAATCGTTTGGGAAAAGCGGCCTCTCGAGGCTTTCGAGAATCGACCTTTGAACCAGCTGGGCCGCGAATTCGACCTCCTGGTAATCGACCATCCGCACGTCGGTGCCGCAGCTCTCGACCGATGTTTGGCCCGCTTGGAGGATACCGGGCGGCACAAGGAACTGCAAATTCTAGAGCAGAAATCAGTGGGAGGATCTCACCAGAGTTACCAGTACAAGAATGGCCAATGGGCGCTGGCTATTGACACCGCAGCCCAGGCATCAGCTTATCGCGCGGACTTGCTGCCCAGCCCGCCCGCGAACTGGCGCGAGGTCGTCGCATTGAGCGGTGGCGGCAGAGTTCTTTGGCCCTTAAGGCCTGTCCATGCCTTGATGAGCTTTTTTACGTTGGCTGCCTCCGCCGGCACGCCGTGTGGTGCAACAGAACGCCACCTGATTCGCGAACAGGACGGGGTGGCAGTGCTTTGCGCCATGGACGAGGTTTTCCGAAATGTTCCCCGGGAGTGTCTGGACCTTGATCCCATTGGTGTACTCGAGGGGCTGAGCGAAGGTGAAGATTTTGTCTACAGCCCGCTGGTGTTTTGTTACGCCAATTACGCACGCCGCGGTTTCCGACGTCATCTCATCCGCTTCGGGAGTATTCCGGAATTTGGAAGCGGGGGAGCACGTTCGATACTCGGAGGCGCGGGCATTGCTGTCTCGGCATGGGCGCACGATCAGCAATCGGCGGTGGACTACGCGTTCTGGCTTGCAGGGGCCGATTGCCAGAAAACCATCTACTTTGAGTCAGGTGGACAGCCCGCAAACAGGGATGCTTGGGAAGATGATGCCGTGAATGCCTTGTCCCAAAACTTCTTTCGGGAATTACGGACAACCATGGACCAATCCTGGATGCGTCCGAGGCACGCTGGCTACTTGGAATTTCAGAAGCAAGGAGGAAGCATCATCCACGAATTCCTTGAGCGCAGGCGGACAGCCAAGGACGCGGTACGGACTCTCCAATGTGCCTACGAGGCCAGTTGGGAAACTTGATTGGTCAGGGCAGCAGCAAAGAAATTTAGTAAATCGTCCCCTTAGCCAGGAGGAAACAGGAGGGGGACTGAAATCGCTTAGAGAGGGGCCACGTGTACGGCAGCGTTTATTTTGAGGAATACGAACCCGGCGTCGTCCGGAAGACCCCTGGACGCACCATTACTGAGACTGATGTCGTCTTACACGCAGGCCATATGGGGGACGCGTATCCGCGCTGGTCAGGCGTGATGGGCGAGGGCCACGCACACGACGAGAGCGCAAGGCGTGTTCAAGACACCCTGGTCTTTACGTTCACAATCGGAATCACAGCATCATCTCAGCCGATTAATGCCGTGGCCTTCACTTACGGATATGACAATCTGCGCTTCTTAGGGTCATTGCAGGTGGGTGACGCGATCTGGGTGCGGGTGACCATCGCTTCGAAATCGGATGACCCCAAGCGACAGGATTTCGGGCGCGTGATTGAAAGGTGCGAGACGTTCAATCAAAATGGAGAATTGGTCTTCAGTTGCGACCACGTCCTTATGGTCCAGAAGTCCAATGGCGCTAGTTCCATTGCGTGAAGAGATTTGCAACCGGCCCCGGTTCGGTGACGACACAAGCTTTTGTCCAGCGCAGACCCTGTGCAGGCGAAACCGAAGTAACGCTAAAGGCAGACTCTATGAATCGGGCCAAGCGCATAGTTTGCGCAACAGCTGTATGTGAAGGAGGGTATTACGAGTGAAATGTCCACTTGATGGCTTGTTAGTGCTGGATTTCAGCCAGTTTCTGGCCGGCCCCGTAGCGGCCCTGCGCCTCGCTGATCTTGGCGCTCGCGTCATCAAAATTGAACGGCCGGGGGTGGGAGAGTTAGGTCGCAAGCTCTATTTGTCCAACGTCGTATCGGAAGGTGACAGCACTCTTTTTCATTCTATCAACCGCAACAAGGAGAGCTTTGCGGCCGACTTGAAACAAAAGAGTGAACTGGAGAAGGTTCGGCAACTGATCAGGCGTGCAGACGTAATGATTCAGAACTTTCGCCCAGGCGTAATCGATCGAATCGGGCTGGGATATGAGAGCGTACGCGAGATAAACCCCCGCCTTGTTTATGGAAGTATTACCGGCTACGGCCCCGAGGGGCCGTGGCGCCAGAAGCCGGGACAGGACTTGCTGGCGCAAGCCATCAGCGGGCTTCCCTGGCTGAATGGAAACATCGACGATCCTCCGGTCCCTGTAGGGCTGGCCGTTGCCGACCTACTTGCAGGGTTTCATCTGGTGCAGGGAATCCTCGCGTGCCTGGTTCGGCGTGGTATCACCGGCAAAGGAGGAATAGTAGAAATCAGCCTCCTGGAGGCCATTCTCGATGCGCAATTCGAAGTTCTGACTGCCTATCTCAACGGTGGAGGATTGCCGCAGCGGGGAGCGTCATGTAGCGCCCATGCATACCTGGCCGCTCCTTACGGCCTGTATCCGACCGCTGACGGTTATCTTGCACTTTCGATGACATCTGTGCCGCAGTTGGGAGAGTTGTTAGAACTGCCGGAACTCGCCGCGTACTCCGATTCCCATAGCTGTTTTGAGCATCGCAACAAGATACGAGCTGCCATCGCCCGGTGCTTGCGAACTTCTCCCACACAGCATTGGCTGGATATTCTCGAACCTGCCGGGGTTTGGTGCGCTGAAGTTCTTACCTGGAACCGCTTACTGCAGCACGAAGGATTCAAGGTCATCAACATGATACAGGACGTGTTCCAGCCGGGCGGCACACGCCTCCGGACAACCCGTTGCCCGATACACGTTGATGGCAACGTGCTGACGTCGGTCAAGGGTGCACCTCGCGTGGGGCAGGATACCGAACGCATTTGCCAGGAATTCGGTTTGGTAGCAGATGAGGAGAATACATTGGAAAGCAGCGGCTAATGCGGTTAGGAGGTCCTCCGGCCTTGCCGGGGTGGCCGTAGAAGTTTGACATTTTCGGCAGTCTGCTTCACCCCAGCAGTTTGCGCTTTTCCCGATGGCTCTCCAAGGTGACGGGGGCCGGTTTTTGATTTTGACCGGTTGCGGCCGGGCCCCTTTGAGGGGCCAGCAACCGTAAAACCTCCGGCCTGGCCGGAGGTTAATTACTCTTGCCACACGTAATGTTTCGACTTCGCCCGCAATACAGTTCCAGAAGAGGAGGAAAAACTCGATGACGGCAAAACAACCGAAGCGCATGGGCCAGATTGTTAAGTTGAAACCGGAACACCGCGACGAATATATCCACAAACACCAAGAGATCTGGCCTGAGGTTTTACAGATCATCAAAGACAGCAATGTCCGGAACTACTCCCTATTTGTAAAGGATTGTTACCTGTTTGGATATTTCGAATATGTAGGGGACGACTTCGAAGCCGACTGGGCCAAGATGGTTAACGCACCGCGCATGAAGGACTGGTGGGCTTTGATGACACCGCTGATGGAACC
>Ga0307373_10005948_pt1 | contig 19634 bp, 18 predicted proteins | sample OX2MG_FD_202534 | JGI IMG/M metagenome (GOLD analysis project Ga0307373, IMG submission 202534) | Soil microbial communities from Risofladan, Vaasa, Finland - OX-2 | ecosystem: Environmental > Terrestrial > Soil > Coastal area > Acid sulfate soil | place: Finland: Risofladan, Vaasa | collected...
TCATGTTTCGCGGCGACCTCCTAAAGGAGCTAGGAGGATTCGACGAACAGTTCTTCTATCATTTTGAAGAGGTAGATCTGTGCCGCCGCGTGCGAAACGCTGGTTACTCGATCCTTTTTACCCCCGGCGCCACGATCACTCATCTGGGCGGCCAATCGGTTGGCCGCTTTCCCATTCAGTTTGCAATCGAGCGGTATCGTAGCCGCTACAAATACTTTTATAAACACTATGGAGCGCGCGGACTGCGTCACTGTCGGTGGTTCTCGCTAGTATCGATTCGCATTCGTCAGGCCGGTTATGGCTTGATCGGCTTCTTTAAGCCGAGCGTACCAATTCACAAACGATTGGAGATGTACCGAGCAGTTGCTCGATGGAATAAGGTTCTCGATCCAATTCGCTTTGTGGAGAGAGGCGAAGAGCCTGACTTGGATCATCAAACCGTGTTGCAACACTCCTAACGCTCTTCGAGTAGGTAAAGTTTCCCCCAAAACAATAATTGCTAAAACGAAAGGCTCGCTAAAATGATCTCCTCATTGGTAACTGGTGGTGCTGGATTCATTGGCTCGCATGTCGCCGATGAGCTGCTAAAGCTCGGACATTCGGTCGTGGTTCTTGACGATTTGAGCGGTGGCTTTGCCGACAACGTTCCGAGTGATTCGATTTTCTGCAAGGGCTCGATTCTGGATCACGAACTGATTGAACGCCTTTTCGAGCGCTACAACTTCACATACGTGTATCATCTGGCGGCATACGCGGCAGAAGGCTTGAGTCATTTCATCAAGCGATTCAACTATAATAATAATCTCATCGGCTCGGTTAACCTGATCAACGCTTCCGTGAATTATGGGGTGAAGTGCTTCATATTCACTTCGTCGATAGCGGTTTATGGCGCGGGACAATCCCCCATGAGTGAGGACATGATCCCTATGCCGGAGGATTCCTACGGAATTGCCAAACTTGCGGTGGAACGAGAGCTCAAGGTTTGCCATGAAATGTTTGGGCTCGATTACGTGATCTTTCGCCCCCATAACGTGTATGGTGAGCGACAAAACATAGGCGACCGTTACCGCAATGTTGTCGGGATTTTCATGAACCAGCTACTGAAAGGTGAGTCCATGACCGTCTTCGGTGACGGCTTGCAGCAGCGGGCTTTCACTCACATCAATGATGTGGCGCCGGTGATCGCGGCGTCGGTGGACTTTCCCGCGGCACGCAACCACATTTTTAATGTGGGTGCAGATGTGCCCTACACCGTGAATGAACTGGCGCTCGTCGTTGCCAATGCCATGGGCAAGGAGTGCAAGGTCGCACATCTCGACCCGCGAAATGAAGTAAAAATCGCCTTTTCCGATCACTCCCGTGCTGAACGCGTCTTCGGGCAGCGAGGCAAAACATCGCTGGACGCGGGGATTCGCGGAATGGCGGCATGGGTTGAGAAGCACGGTGCGCGCGAGAGTAGCGTTTTCGAAGATATCGAAATTGCAAAGAATCTCCCACTCAGCTGGGCGAGCGTCGCTCGCGTTCGCAGTTAAGCGACTGTTCTTGCGCCTGCGAAATGACGGTAAAGACCATCATGGAATCTGTGACGAGATAAAGATAGGGACTGATCGAAATGAATGACTACCTCTGCATTGCGCCCGACGTGAGGCTCGGAGAAAACGTAAAGCTATCGAAGTTCATCAACATGTACGGATGTGAAGTTGGCGATAACACTAAGGTCGGCGCGTTCGTCGAGATCCAGAAGAATGCCAGCATCGGCAGGAATTGCAAAATCTCCAGCCACACGTTCATTTGTGAAGGCGTCGCGATTGAGGATAACGTCTTCATCGGCCATTCCGTGACGTTCATCAACGACTCCTACCCGCGCGCGACAGCTCCTGGCGGGGAACTGCAAACTGAGAAAGACTGGAAGGTTGAGCCGACGCGCGTGAAATATGGCGCTTCGATCGGTTCTGGATCGACGATCTTGTCCAACGTAACGATCGGCGAAAACGCGATGGTCGGGGCTGGCAGTGTGGTCACCAGAGACGTTCCCGATGGCGCTATCGTGGCAGGGAACCCGGCGAAGGTGCTACGTTACCTCACGGCGGAATCAAGAATGCCGTAGGGCAGCACCGCGCAACATTCAGATCCGCTTCACGTTCCCTCCCCACCCAATAGCCACGGCAACTTATCTCCGAGACTGAACCATGTTCGAACTCGACAAATACGAAGGCACTTTACATACCGAGCGCCCACCATGCCCTATGAATCGGCATCGAATCTGAAAGAGATGTCCCTTCTCTACTGGGCAGAGCATTCCGTCGAATGCGCTGTGCCCGCCTGTTACCAGAGCTGTGATTTATACCAACCGCGCTCAGACGAGCGCTTCCGTCGTTTTGCTTTCGGCGCATATAAGAATCGGAATCTTACCTCCCTGCGCGGCTATGGAGTCGAAGTTTCCTTGAGGACGAAATACAAATTTAGAACCGAACAGAAGGGCCGTTTCAAGATACTCTGGAATCGAGGATTGAGCAATGACAAATAATGGAAAAATAGCGTTTCTGGATCTGGCAGGTCTTCACCAAGAACTTGAAGCCGAATTGGTTCCTCTCTTTCAAAATGCCCTCCGCACGGCTAGTTTTATTGGCGGACCCATGGTCGAGCAGTTCGAGACAAACTTCGCCGCCTTCTGCGATGCGCGCCATTGCGTCGGGGCTAGTAGCGGAACCGACGCGCTGCGCTTTGCGCTTATGGCGGCTGGTGTTCAGCCCGGGGAAGTGGTGATTACCGTGCCGAACACGTTCATCGCAACCACGGAAGCAATTGCCCAGGCTGGCGCGCGCGCCGAATTCATCGATATCGACGAGCGCACATATAACATGGACCCGGCGAAGCTTCAGGAATTCCTGGAAACGGAATGTTCCGTGGATCGAGAAACGGGCAAGCCGTTCCATCGACGACTGCAAAAGACGATCTCCGCGATCGTCCCCGTCCATCTGTACGGGCAAATGGCCGATATGGATCCGATCCTTGAGCTTGCGCGCCGCTACAACTTGATCGTTGTTGAAGACGCTTGCCAGGCTCACGGCGCCGAATATTTGTCGGCGAACGAAAATCGCTGGTGCAAGGCCGGCTCGATGGGACACGCCGCGGCATTCAGCTTTTACCCAGGGAAGAATCTCGGCGCCTGCGGCGAAGGCGGCGCTGTCACGACCAACGACGCGGAGATGGCGAGAAAAATCCGCATGCTGCGCGACCACGGCCAATCCAAAAAGTACTATCACGACATCGAAGGATATAACGGCCGTCTCGATTCGATTCAGGCGGGAATCCTGACAGTCAAGCTTCGACATCTGGCCGAATGGAATCGCAAGCGGCAGCGGGCCGCACAGCAATATAACGAGATGTTTTCATCCATCGAGGGCGTTTTGGTTCCCTTCGAACCGGAGTGGTCCCGCGCCGTCTACCACCTTTACGTCATTCGCGTGCAAGACCGCGCGACCTTGCAAAAACACGTTGCCGAAGCAAAGATCGACACCGGAATCCATTATCCGTTCCCGCTTCACCTTCAGAAGGCCTATGGGAACTTTGGATACAAGCCAGGGGATTTCCCGACCACCGAGAAAGTTGCTTCCGAAATCCTATCCTTGCCCATGTATCCACAGCTTTCTTCGGCCGACATCGGTAGAGTGGTTCAAAGCGTGACGGAATTTCTTGCAGCCGAGGGAATCGGAGCGACTCATTCGCAAGTAACCGGAGCGTAGTGCCACACGGCAACCGCTCCGATCAGCCACCAAGTTCTCTCCTCGATTCAGCCGCATACAATGGCAAAGCTAAGGCTTGATCGGCTTGTCAGCCTCCATCTGGTTCATCCGGCGCGTCAGGTGTTTTCGCCGCAGCGTCAGCGCCGGATTCCAATTCTGATGTACCACAGCATACAAGAGGGAAGCAGCGACCCTCGCCCGTATTACAACATCAATACATCTCCGGCCCAGTTTCGACAGCACATGAAATTCCTTCGGGACGAAGGATATCGTGCCGTGGACTTGGATGAAGGCGTCAAATCTCTCGAACAAGGAAAACACAACCCCAAGTACGTGGTAATCACCTTCGACGACGGATATCGAGATTTTTTCAACGAGGCCTATCCGGTGCTTGCGGAATTCGGGCATACAGCAGCACTTTTCGTCCCGTCTGGGTTGATCCAGGATCGCCGCGCACAATTTCTGGGAAGGGAGTGCCTGACCTGGAGCGAGGTGCGGGAACTCCACGCGCGGGGGATTCAGATTGGATCGCACTCTGTTACCCATCGGAAGTTGAAATATATGCGGGCAGCGCAGCTAGAAGAAGAAGTGGTGCACTCGAAAAATACGATCGAAGCTAAAATCGGACAGTCCGTGAAATCCTTCTCGTATCCATACGCGTTCCCAGAGACCGAGGTTGTGCTGGCGCGGACTCTGCGGGAGCTTCTGGAGAAGCATGGCTATGAGAACGGGGTCACGACGATTTTAGGGACAGTGACCCGTGCTTCTGATCGATTCTTTCTGCCGAGGCTGCCCGTGAATTCCTCGGATGACCTGACGCTGTTTCGCGCAAAACTTGAGGGAAGTTATGACTGGCTGCACGCCGCCCAGTACTTGACCAAGGCCATCAAGAGCATCTATCGCGGCCGAGCCATCCAGACCCCTGCACCGGAATCCGGGCGGTTGTAATGTGGACATCAGTGATCACCGCGGCGTACGCAGGTTTTGCGGGCCCGTCCGGCGCCGGAGGGGCCACCGCCTATTAAGTCCGGTCCTCACTTGGCGATACAAACCATGCGCTCCAAAATGATGAATCCTCGGACTGTTGCAAAGGCGTGCTTCGTCGCGTGCTTCGGAAATCTCCCGACGGACAGACCGATCAGGTTCCTTGAGAAGTTCTACTTAACGGTTGGAGTTCTCGAAGTGGTGCGTCCGCCGCGGCAATGGCAACCGCCTGACTCTGTTGGAGCCGTATTCGCCCGACCTCAGGTACACCCTCTACGGCCGAGTCCTCGAAGCCATCCGACTGGCAACCGCACCGTTCGACTACCTGGAGCTCGGCGTATATCAAGGGGAGTCCTTGCGTTGGCGGGCGAAGCAGGCACAGCATCCGGACTCCAAGCTCGTCGGGTTTGACTGTTTCACGGGCCTGCCCTCTGCATGGGAGGACAAGCCAGGGGGAATCTTTAGCACTGGAAGAAAGCCGCCGGAAATCCGGGATGTACGGTGCAGCTTCCGAGTCGGAATGTTTAGCGACACGCTCCCGCCGTTCATGCTCAGCTTTGACGCGAAAAGGCAGACGATTGTCCATATGGATGCGGATATCTATACATCCACTCTTTTCGTCCTGATAACAATTGCTCCGAAACTCAAGCCTGGCGACCTCCTGCTTGTCGACGAGTTCTGCACCCCAGCGCACGAGTTCAAGGCGTTTCGGGAATTTGCATCGCGCATGAACTTGAGGCACAGGTTGGTCGGAGCAGTCAACAGATTCACCCAAGTCTGCCTTCAAATAATTTAGTCTGTTGGTCGAGGTGCACGAAGAACGTGCATTGCAAGATGTGTTTATAGAGATCAGCAAACATGAGGTACCCGACAATCGCGAACCAGATGCCAAATTGAATTTCCGAGGGATAAAGGGTTCTGTCAAACGAACCCCATTCAATAAATGAAAAGCGTGTTCAGCGGACGCTCAAGTTCATCACGGGCCTTGAAGCCAAGATGAAGATTTTGGACATTGGCTGCCAGAGCGGCGACTTTTGTAATGACCTGCAGCGGTTAGGTCACGAACCCTACGGCATCGAAATCTCTTCGGAGTCAGTGGACGAGGCGCGGAGGAAGCACGCCCGAATTCCATTTGTCGTGGGAAATTGTGAGCAGGAGATTCCGTTTCCAGATGGCTCTTTCGATGTCGTCTGGGCCGGAGAAGTGATCGAGCATATCGGCCACACCGACGTGTTCGTGAACGAAGTCAACCGAGTTTTAAAGGTCGGCGGCCATTTCATTCTCAGCACGCCGATGCATAACCGGCTCAAGAACCTGTTCGTGGTGCTCTTCAAGTTTGAAAAGCACTTCAACCCCGGAGTTCCCACACTACCGGTTTTACAGCAAGAAGAGCCTGAGCACGGTGCTGGCAAGGCGAGGTTTCGAGATTGTGGAAGTTGACTATATGGGCAGAACTTTACTTGTGGCTAATGTGATCTTCGTCGTCGCGAGGAAGGTTGCAACCAGCGCAGTATTGAGCGACTTCCGCCGATATGCTGATAACCGTGACCGCATTGAAAAACTTTCCTTTATCAGGGGCATTTTGATACTGGCCTGGTCTACTCGGTGCGAGCCGTTGCGTTGGTACAGACGGTTCACCCTGTCCCACTGTTGTACCGCAGGCCAGTAGTGGCTGACCCCGGCGTTTGATAACGTGGTTTGGCTATGAGCAACTGTAGAAAGAGCCGCTGGGGCTTGCGCGTTCTAGTACGGCTTGTGTTGGCGGCCACGGCCTGGCTCGTTCTGACGTCGGTTTGTTCAGCGTCCGCCACCAATATCTACATCGCTCAGAGGGCCGCGGGGGCTGCGAACGGCGCGGATTGCGCCGATGCCTATGCCTATACATTCTTCAATACCACGGGCGACTGGGGCACCGGAGCGGCTCAGATCGGTCCCGGGACTACGGTTCATCTCTGCGGTACTTTCAGCCTCTCAGCAGGAGCATCGCTGCTTACAGCGCAAGGGAGCGGCACATCCGGGAGCCCTGTCACCATCCTTTTTGAGGCAGGAGTGGTCATCAAGGCTCCTTACCTTTCATCTACTGGCGCAATTGTCTTGGACGGCCAATCGTATATAACGGTAGATGGGGGATCGAACGGGAGTATTGAGAACACCCTGAATGGAAGTCCCGGAGCGACGTGCCTCGGAGGGACGTGCTCGTACCAGCAAGCATCGGTCGCTATTTCAGCCCATCCGTGCAGTAATTGCGAGATTAAAAATCTGACGATTCAAGACCTATACATTCACACACAGTGCGACGCGCCAAGCGGATGCGACACGACGATTGGTGACAGCGCCGTCAATGCCGTTTATTTTGGCGGCTCCAATCTTCTAATACACAACAATACCATGCACGATGCAAGTTGGGTCTTGAGCCAAAATTCTTCCAGCGGCGATACCAACGATCAAATCTACGACAACGACATCTACAACATGGACGACGGTGTTGCCTGCGGTTCGGCAACTGGCACTATTTCGTCCGAGTTCATCTACAACAACCATTTTCACGATATGGCGAATTGGGATACAGGCACCGCCGACGCTTACCATCATGACGGGATTCATTGTTTCAGTGCCGGAGGAACTGCAAAAATTCAAAATCTTTACATCTACAACAACTTGTTTGACGGCAACGAAGGCAACTGCTGCGTAACCGCCTGGATATTTCTGGAAGGCACCAGCAGTGGAAGCACTCCCTGGACAGATTCGACGGGCACAGCGTACCTCTGGAACAACGTGGTGATTGGCAGCATCGATGTACCTAACAGCAATGTCTGGATAAACATGGGAACTGGGCATGAGTTTTTCAATAACACGATTATCGTGGCCAGCCCACATGGCGGAGGATGCTTGGGTTTCGGGTCAGGAGCGACAAACATTGTGGTGGAAAACAACGCAGTAGAAGGTTGTAATGCTGTAATCAATGGTTCGGGGGCGACTTCTTACACGACAATCGACTACGACAATTATGCGAACGCGAACGGCGGGAGCCCTATTTGGCAGTTCGCAGCAGTGTCTGCAAATACCCTTTCAGCGTGGCAAACATCCTGTGGCTGCGACCTCCATTCCCTAGCGAATCTTAGCGGCACACTCGCGCTCAGTTCCGAAGGTGTCCCTCAATCAGGCTATACCGGTATTGGCGCGGGGGCAAACTTGACAAGTTATTGCAGCGGGAATCTAGCGTCGCTTTGCAGTGATACCAGCGTGGGGGATTCGCGGACGCCTGCCGCAAGGCCATCGAGCGGTGCATGGGATATTGGCGCGTATCAGTTCGGATATCACCCTCTGCCACCATCTGCAGTATCCGCCATTCTTCATTAGTGCGAAATTCAGTTTGTTCTGAAACGACCTTTACCGCGAAAACTGGTCAAATTGAAATGCATACCGAACGAAAGGTCACATTCGTCGTCGCAATCAATAACCGAGATCTGCTGGAGGCCAATTTTCTGAGGTCACCCTGCGTTCGAGGACGGCATGTGCACGAGATTTTGGTTCAGCAGAATTTCAGCTCCGCAGCAAAAGCGTACAATGATGCGATCAGCAAGAGCCGCAATGACCTCATCGTTTTCTGTCATCAGGATGTGATCTTTCCTGAGGCCTGGTTGTCAAGACTGGAAAACGCTTTGGATGATCTGACAGTCCAGGACCCAGCCTGGGGGGTGCTAGGGTGCTACGGAAAAACTTCCGATGGTGACGCCTGGGGACAGGTTTACTCCTCAGGCTTGGGTGTCATTGGAACGCCGGTTAAGCGTCCGAAAGCCGTGCAGACTCTCGACGAATTGGTGCTGATTCTGAGGAAGTCTTCGGGATTGAGATTCGATGAACGTTTGCCACACTTCCACTTATACGGCACTGATATCTGCCTGGCGGCAGCGAAAACCGGTATGAAGTCCTATGCAATGTCGGCTTTCTGTATCCACAATACACAACTAAATCTGGTTCTGCCAAAAGAGTTTTATGAATGCTGCAAGTGCGTCAAGCGGATGTGGAGAGAGTATCTGCCCATTCAAACCACTTGCGTAAGGATTACGCGATTCAATGTTCCCCTCTACGAGAGAAGGTTGCGTGAGTCCCACCTGCGTTACGTCCGTTCAAAAGAGATTGGGGCGTTTCGAGTTAAGGATACCCAGCGACTGCTTGAAAGATTCGATTTGTTCTAACGCTATCCAACGTCGTCCTCGAATCGGCTCGCAACCGGCAAGGGCAACGCGCAGAATCGTCTGAGCCATGTGTGCGTCTCATATTCCCCTGCAGACGGGCGTAAAGGTGAGTGATAAACGTTTCATAAAGTTTCTTATTCCCCTTCTGACATGAACAATTCCATTCCTCTCACAAGGGTTCATCAAACGCTGGCGAGCATTTTTCCGAAAGGCGAAAGCCTGAGGGCGCGGGTTTTCCGTGGAGGCGCTTGGCTGGGGACAGGTTCGGTCGCTGAACAGTTCTTCCGTTTCTGTCGGAACGTCGTTCTCGTTCGCTTCCTTGCGCCCGAAGCGTTCGGAACTATGGTTATTGTTCTATCCACGAGCGCAGCTATCGAGTCCTTCACGGAGATTGGGATCAAGGAAGCTGTGGTTCAGAGCCCACAAGGAAGAGAGACGGAGTACTTGAACGGAGCATGGTGGCTGGCATTAGGGAGGGCGATCCTCCTGTACGGCTTGATTTTTGCAGTTGCTCCCTGGGTAGCGGGGTTTTACCACGAACCCCGACTGGGCGTCTTGTTGCGCGTTGCCATGCTCGGGACTCTCTTCACCGGCGCGATGAGTGCTAAAGCTTTTGTAACTCTAAAGGACATGAAATTCAAGCGGTGGGCCGCACTGTATCATGGTGGAGGTATCTGCGGAATTTTGGTTACGGTTGTCCTGGCATTCTTCGTCCGCGGCGTATGGGCTCTCGCGATTGGATTTGTGGCCGAAGCCGCCGCGCGCTGTGTGCTCTCTTATGTTCTTTGTCCCTACATGCCGGGCCTTCTTTTCAAGAAGGACCTTCTCCGAGGACTATTGGTCTTTTCCAGCGGTGTGTTTGGACTTCCATTTTTGAACTTCCTTTGGATGCGAGCCGATATATTTGTCCTCGGCAAAATGTATTCCCCGTTGGCACTGGGCCTCTATAGTATGGCGGTGAACCTCGCTCAGGCTCCCTCCGGCTTCGTCATGAACGTTCTGGGCCAGGTGATGGTGCCGACATTCGCGGAGGTCCAGCGGCAAAAGGCCCGCACGAATCGTATCCTTATCAGTGTCACGTCAACGGTTGCTTTCGCCGGGTTGCCGCTCCTTGTGTTCGGGGCATCGTTTGGCCGGAGCCTCATCACGGTTGCGTACGGCTCAAGGTATTCCGTGATGGCGTCGGCGTTTGCTGTGGCGGCTTCCATTGCTATGGTAAATATCCTGAATGGGTTGATTACCACAACTTTTTATGCTCAGGGTCGGCCTCAATTGCACCGTTCGTTCGCGATCATTCGAGCTGGGCTCATGCTTGTATTGATTTATCCATTCGTGAAATGGTTTGGATTGGTGGGCGCCCCCCTCGCGGGTCTGGCATCGATCGGCGCCGGGTATCTTTTCCAGGTGGTTCGAGTTAAAAGCATCACCGGTTTGACTATAGCTCAATACTGGAAGGGCTTGCTGCTTCCCCTGTTGTTTTCGCTGGCAGTTGCCCCCGCCGCCATCTGCGCAGAATCCTTCCGATCACTTCAGCAACCTCTGCCGGACCTGGTTACGGGGCTTGTCGGCTGTGGTCTAGCTTATGCACTTGCGCTAGCCTTCTTTGTGTGGCCTTCGAAAAGGCTTCCGGAACCTCTTCAGCGTGAGAACTTCATTATTTGAGGGGAGGAAACAATGAGCGCTCCAAATTCCGTCGCAATAATTCCTCACGGCGGAGAAGTGGCATACAAGGCAAAGGGGCAGGACTACTTTTCTGGAGTTCGGCGCGATTACATCGGAGAGCTCCCCTCTAATCCAAAGGCTAGAATCCTTGAGATCGGTTGTGGGGCTGGCGAGACCGGTTTGTATGCTCTGCGGGAAGGTAAATGCGGTACTTACTGTGGAGTCGAGTTGTGCGAGAACGTAGCCAACTTGGCGAGAGGCGGAATCAGTTACGTGGTCGTCGGAAATATAGAAGAAGTAGAACTTCCTTGGCCACCGGGATCCTTCGACACTCTGATCCTGAGTGAAGTCCTGGAACACCTCGTGGACCCTTGGTCGGTGCTGTGCAAGCTCCGCCCATTAATGAAGCCAGGGGCTACGATATTCGCGAGTTCACCCAACATTTCACACTACTCTGTGATTCGAATGCTTCTTCGGGGTGAATGGCGCCTTGCAGACCGCGGGATCATGGACAGGACGCACCTCCGTTGGTTCACGCCAATCACTTATCGCGAGCTCTTTGAATCCGCCGGATACCGTGTAGATTCGGCGCGGGAAGTCGTGCCGCTCGGGCTGAAAGCCCGCCTCGCCACGGCGTGCTCACTCGGGCGTCTTCGGCATTTGTTTATCGGTCAGATCGACTTGAGGGGTCATTGCGAGTAGGTACGCGATGCTTGTTGTTCGTCGAGGGCTCTTTGAGAGCCGGTTCCTGGGTCGGATCGGCGAGTTCGTTTTGCGCTCGCGATAAGTAAAATTTAGTCAGTTTATGGATAACAGAATTGTGAGGCGCATTCGTTGAACCCATTCTTAAAGCACCTCAGTTATGGCGGTGGCGCGGCCGGAACGGTGCTGCACCCCATAGTTGCGGCCATGATGGTCCTTGTGGTCATCCTGACGCTGGTGCTGCCACGAAAATACGTGGTCGCGCCCATGCTGTTCTGCATATTCCTGACCCCGTACGGCCAGGAGATCATGGTGGCGGGCGTTCATGTCTTCGTGTTTCGCATCCTGATCCTTTTTGGCTGGGTTCGATTGGTCTCGGCGAAGCTCGGCTCGAAGACGCAGATCTTCGCGAGTGGGCTTAACACGCTCGACAAAGTTTTCTTTCTGTGGGCCATTTTTCGCGCGCTGGCACCGATGCTCCTTTTCCAGCAGATGGGAATGGTGGTGAATCAAGTTGGTTTTCTGTGGGACGCCATCGGAGGGTATTTCCTGCTGAGATTTCTGATTCAGGACGATGAGGATGTCGAACGGATCATCAAGATGCTCGCAGTTTTTGCCGTGATTGTCGGCGCCGAGATGGTGCACGAGCACTTTACCGGGGATGACATGTTTGCAATGGTCGGGGGAATTCGGCCTACCCTAGACATACGAAATGGCATACCGCGCGCGATGGGTCCCTTTGCACATGCCCTCTTGGCGGGGACCGTCGGAGCCACGTTGCTCCCGTTCTTCGTATGGCTTTGGACGGGCGGTAAAGCGAAACTTTTGGCGGCTGTGGGCATAATCGGATGCACGCTCATGGCCAGTTTGACGATGTGCAGTAGTCCTGTATTGGCTTTTGCGGCGGGCGTGGGGGCGATGTTCCTGTGGCCTTTGCGCCATCTGACGCGTGCGTTCCGCTGGGGAATCGTCTTTGCCTGCGCGGGATTGCAACTCTTCATGAAGGCGCCATTTTGGTTCGTGATCAGCCATCTCGACGTGGTGGGTGGATCAAATGGTTGGTACCGCGCTGCGCTGATTAATGATTTTATAGTGCATTTCCGTTCTTGGTGGTTAATAGGAACTACCGCGAATATGAGCTGGGGAAATGGCGCAATGTGGGACCAGTGCAACCAGTTTGTTTCCGAGGGCGAAACCGGCGGCCTTCTCACTCTGATTCTCTTCATCGCGATGATTTGCATTTGTTTCAGCTGGATCGGAACCGCGAGAAAGTCAGTTGAGGGTGATCGCAGGAAGCAATGGTATTTCTGGCTGTTAGGCAGCGTGTTGTTTGTCCATCTCGTGGGATTTTTTGGAATTGACTATTTCGATCAGACGAAATTTGTATGGTACGCGCTCTTGGCCATGATCGTAGCGGCCACGGCTCCGGTTTTGGCGGCACAAACGGCGCATGTACCGGAGCCGGAGGGTTTACGTGCCGGACTTGCAGTGCTCGATCCATTGGCGGCTTGGATTCCTTACCGTTCAAGGCGACGTGGCCCGCGCGAGTCACACGCTAAACTGAGCAATCTCGGGATTGCCTATGGGAAGACAGCGTGGTCGGATGTACGAACTGTCCAAACCCGCGGGCCGAATGGGCGTCCCCGAAGCTCTCGTTTTCCGAAGGGATAAGCAGTCGATGAGATTGAGCGAAACGAACTTGCCTGTAGTCGAAACGATTCCAATCGGGCATCGCCACGGAACGCTATTTGGTCATCACTCCCGTCCGAGATGAAGGAGTCTACCTGAAGTTCACGATCGAGAGCATGATTGCGCAGACGATTCGGCCGGCAGAATGGGTGATTGTTAACGATGGATCGACAGACAACACTGGAACCATCATAGATGAATATGCGCACCAGCATCCGTGGATCCGTGCCGTTCACTGGCAGAACTGCGGTTGTCGAAAAGCGGACGGAGGGATTGTTGGCGCATCCAACGATGGATATCGCGCGGCGAGCTCCAAGGGCTGGGAATTCATTGTAAAGCTCTACGGGGATTTGACCGTGCAGCCGGATTATTTTGCGCGATGCATTGTGAGTTTTTGAAGTGATGTTCGTCTAGACCTCGATGGGCGAGCAATTTGCCATCATCGGATGAAAACAGAGAACTTGAATTTCGGCCTGCAAGCCCCACGAACGAGGACGTGTAATTTACAAATCAAGGAGGTAATATGGCAAAGCATTTGATTACTGGCGGAGCCGGTTTTATCGGCTCGCACCTCGCCGAGTTACTACTCAAGCGTGGTGAGCATGTCTCTGTGATCGACAATTTGTCGACCGGACGATTCTCAAATATCGCTCCGCTCGAGAAGAACGAGAGATTTCGATTCTTCGTCGATGACATACAGAACGAGCATTTGCTGGAAGAACTCATTCGCGACACGGATTACATCTATCACCTCGCTGCTTCTGTAGGGGTTCGGATAATCATTGAACGTCCTATTGAAAGTATCATCAATAACATTATGGGAACTGAGGTCGTCCTTAGAAACGCTTGTCGCTACCGGAAGCCTCTCGTGATTACCTCCACGTCGGAAGTCTATGGCAAGAGTGAACGACCAACATTTCGTGAGGACGATGATCGCATTATGGGCCCTACCTGTAAGTCGCGATGGGGTTACGCTGAATCAAAAGCGATCGACGAGTTCTTGGCCCTCGCTTACTTTTCTGAAAAGCATCTGCCCGTGGCAATTGTCAGACTTTTTAATACCGTCGGCCCCCGCCAGATTGGGCGCTACGGTATGGTTGTGCCAACCTTCGTGCGCCAAGCATTGCTCGACGCGCCTATCGGCGTTTTTGGCGATGGGTCGCAAAGTCGCTGTTTTGCGCACGTACTGGACGTCGTGCCCGCATTGGCCGAATTGGTGAAGCACCCAAGAGCATATGGTTCGGTTTATAATGTGGGGTCGCAAGAAGAGATTTCTATTAAGTCGTTGGCAGAACGCGTCATCGAAGCGACTGGGTCGAAATCCAACGTTCGGTTGATCCCGTATGTCCAAGCTTACCCGCCCGGGTTCGAGGACATGGAACGAAGAATGCCGGACCTCACGCGCCTTCATAATCTGATCGGCTACTCTCCCAAGTACAAGCTCGACCAAATCCTGACAGACGTGATTGCGGATGTACGCGAACAACTTGCCTCAAGAGATTCTTTGGCTCTTTCGGCAGTTTGATAGCCGGTCCACATGCGACCCAGGGAGTGTAGAGCAGGCTTCAGCGAACGATTGGTGTTGTTTCGTGGGAGAGTTGTCGCCAAGGAGGCCAACGTGGTATCGGTTGTGATTCTTAGTTACAACAACAAGGAATTTCTCCGAAAGTCCATCACGAGTGCGCTGGAGCTCGATTGGCCGAAACTCGAGGTAATTGTTGTCGATAATGCATCCTCTGACGGAACCCCAGAAATTGTTGAGGAGGAGTTTGGGAAGCGTGTTCTCTTGATCCGTCGAAGTCAGAATTCACCCACGGCAGCCCGAAATGAGGGTTTCAATGCCGCGAGAGGCGACTTCATTTTATCTATAGACAACGACATCGTCTTGATAAACAAGACCGTTGTCAGAAAGGCTGTTTCGTTGTTCCATCAGCTCCCAAAGGTTGGAGTTTTAGCGTTCAAGATTGGAACAACCGAGGACCCGGATCGGCCGCTTCGAGAACATTGGTGGCATCCAGTGCGGTTCGAAGATGGAGAAAACCGTTTCTTCTACACCGATTTCTTCAGCGAGGGTGCGGTATTCTTTCGCAAGCGCTCCCTCGATGCTGCGGGAGGATATGACGAATCATTCTTTCAGTACTACGAAGGAAATGACCTCGCCCATAAGATGATGCGAAAAGGATACGACATCCTTTACTGCCCTTGTCTTTCGTGCGGAGAACTTCGGGTTCGCGGGTTTCTGCACCAGGAACGAAGGGCGGCTAACTACCTCAGTATCCGGAACAGTATTTGGATCGTTTGGAAATATCAGCCTATTTGCTGGCGCGCATTCTTTTATGTTATCGGAAGAATTGTTGGTACAGGAATTGACTCGATGCGCTTTGGTTGGAGTGATCTCTTCTTCAAAGGGGCGAGAGACGGCATATTGGCCCCAAAGGCAGTCCGGATCCAGCGACATCCCTTGAGTAAAGCAGACCGGCGGAGGATCCGCGAAATCCATCGCGGGATCTTCTGCGATAAATTGGTAGGCTCAGAGTAGACATTTCTACGATGCACACGGCATTACTTGATTACTTTCGCTGCCCGGAACAGTTCGCCGATCTGAGCGTCAACGGAGATTTGTCCAGCGAAACAGGTTTCTTCCAGTTCGGCCAAGGGATCACCTGCTATGGCCAATGCGCTGGAGGCTCGCCATCGCGACACGCTGCGCATCACCTGACGGACACGGTGCATGGCATTCGGTATGGGCAAGGGCGGCTTGAATTGCCTTTCGATTTCACCGAGGTCGTGAACAATCTGCGGTATGAGAGATACTCATCGAAATTCGGACCCTCGTTGGACCCCGTCACGAGCGGCAGTGCGGCAACGCGGATATACTATTTTTTGCGCCCCGTTCTCCCGGTGCCAGTGCGCAAGTATTTGCAGCGCGCTCGCCTGAGTGGCTGGGAAAGGATCATATTTCCCCGTTGGCCGGTGGACTTCACCGTTGAGTCCTTAATGGAGCGTGTCCTGGCCCTTGTCCTAAAGAGCCAGGGAATGACGAGCGTTCCGTTCATCTGGTTTTGGCCGAACGGCGCCCCGAGCTGCGCGATGATGACGCACGACGTAGAGGGCGCTATGGGGCGAGATTTCTGTGACGAGCTGATGAATTTGGACGATTCGGCCGCCATCAAATCGGCTTTTCAGATCGTACCCGAAGCGAGATATAAAACGCGCAATGGTTTTCTTGACAGCGTTCGCAGCAGGGGATTCGAAGTTAATGTGCACGACCTAAGCCATGATGGTTTCCTGTTTCGTGAAAGGGAGGACTTTCTCCGGCATGCGAACGAGATCAACCAATACGCGAAAGAGTTTCGCGCGGAGGGATTTCGGTCTGGCGCGATGTACCGAAATCAAGATTGGTACGACGCTTTCGAGTTTTCCTACGATATGTCGGTTCCAAATGTGGCCCATCTCGAGCCACAGCGGGGCGGCTGCTGCACGGTCATGCCGTACTTCGTTGGCAAGATCCTCGAGTTGCCTCTGACGACGATCCAAGACTATTCGCTCTTTCATATTCTCGGAGATTACTCGATCGACTTGTGGAAGAAACAGATCGGGCTCATCACGCAAAGAAACGGTTTGGTCAGCTTTATAACCCATCCCGACTACCTCATTAAGAAGCGCGCGCAAAGCGTGTATCTTGATCTGCTGGCTCACTTGGCCCGACTGAGAGCCGAGAACAATCTGTGGATTACTCTCCCGGCGGAGGTCAACCGGTGGTGGAGAAATCGCAGCCAGATGTCGCTCGTACAGGATAGCGGCAACTGGCGAATCGAAGGACCCGACAGCACGAGGGCTCGGATTGCCTACGCGAGGCTTCAGGGAGATTCTCTCGTATACGAAGTGTAATAGCCGTCGCGAAACGGATTGGCGAACGCGAATTCTCCGTTTCGAAACAATCCTTTCCGTGAGCCTCGCTTTGGGGATCTTGACTAAAACCGATGCGTGTTACTTTCTTTATCTGGGTTGATCTACTGAAATGAAAGCTTGCATGGTGGCGTACACGTTCTATGAAGGGGATAACCGCGTCCGTCGGTATGCAGAAACGCTTGCGAGGCGCGGGGATAGCGTAGACGTCGTCTCACTTCGATCAGAAGAGCAGTCTACTGAAGAAGTCGTCATCAATGGCGTCCGAGTGTATCGTATTCAGCGCCGGGTCAAAGATGAAAAAACCAAACTTGAATATCTCAGCAGGCTACTTCTCTTTTTTTTGCGCTCGATGTATTTTTTGATGAGAAAGCAAATCGAGGGTGGCTACGACCTCATCCACGTCCATTCCGTTCCCGATTTCGAAGTTTTTGCGGCTTGGTATCCAAAAATGGCCGGGTCCAAAATTATCCTCGACATCCATGACATTCTACCCGAGTTTTATGCCAGCAAATTCAACAGTTCTCAGAAATCACTCACGTTCAAGTTGTTGGTTGCCATAGAGCGAATGTCTGCTGCGTTCTCCGACCACGTCGTCGTGGCCAATCACATCTGGGAAAAACGTCTTCGAGAACGGTCCGTCAAGAGCGCTAAATGCACTACGATCTTGAACTACCCGGACACCCACATTTTTCGCAAACGGGGAAGGGATCGAAACGACAACAAATTCATCGTCTTATACCCAGGCACGATCAACTATCACCAAGGTCTCGACATTGCCATTCGAGCCTTTTCACTGATCAAAGATGAAATCCCCGAAGCTGAATTTCACATTTACGGTTCAGGCGATCAGTTCAACTTCCTGCGATCACTCATTGACGAGCTTGGATTACAGCGCCGCGTTTATTTGAAAGGTTTGGTGGCAATCGATCAGATGGCATCGGTGATTGAGAATGCCGATCTTGGAGTTGTTCCAAAGAGGAGCACCGGTTTTGGTAACGAGGCCTTCAGTACCAAAATCCTCGAGTTCATGTCTATGGGTGTGCCAGTAATCGTGCCAGATACGGCGATCGACCAATACTACTTCGACGACTCGGTCGCGACTTTCTTCCATGCAAACGATGCCAGGAGTCTCGCGGACGCGATGGTCTTGTTATTCAAGAATGCAGAGCTTCGACGACAATTGGTTCTAAATGCGTCTGAGTTTGTCAAGAAGTACACTTGGGATCTCAATGAGTCTGTCTACCTAAACCTTGTTAGTTCTCTTTTGCATGGCCGAAATGGCCACAAACATTCCTGAATAGAGGGTTCTACGATTTGTTATCACCGCACCCAGCGTAGGTGGCGCACGCGCCCGTTTTTGCCTTCGGCGACTGCGGCTGCGACGTATTGATGTGCTGGTTGGAAGGAGCGCAGAGTCCACGCCTCGCTGTCCGCACTTTGCAACCGCTCGGGCTCTCCCGGCATGAGCGAAACGTGAAAACTTTCGAGCGGGATATGCAATCCTTCGCCTCTCACTTTTCTGAGGGAGAAAGCCCCCACTACAGTCCATGGAGATAGCGTTGCTTGATTACTTTCGCTTCCCGGAACAGTTCGCTGAACTGGGCGTCAATAGAGATTTGTCCAGCGAAATAGGCTTTTTCCAGTTCGGTGAAGGAATTACGTGCTATGGACAATGCGCTGGCGGCGCGCCTGCGCGAGGCGCGTTGTCACATCATCTAATGGACACATTGCATGGCATCCGCGTTGAGCAAGGGGGCGGGTCGACTTGCCTTTCGATTTCACGCCTCCTCAGCAGAATCTATGGGCGAGTCTGCTCGTAACAAATTGAATACGCTACGCTTAGCTGCACAATTCAGTCAGGACGATCGGTATCCACTCGGGTGCGAATTCCAAAGAGTGAGGCGTTCGCCGGACAGGGCGATGTAACATTGTTACCTGGGCCATCCGGGAAGGTCAGAGGGCATGATCACGATGCTTCGAGACCCGCTTGCGGCCAGGGTCCGAAGCTGATTTCACGGCCGTCCCTATTGGTTATTCCTTCCCGAGAGCAGTTCAACCGTCGTAGCCGGGGCGGCGGGAAAAGTGGAAATCACGCCGCTCTTGCGGGATTTCCAAGCGAAGTGGGAAAGTCCTGTCTGTGGACTTTTCCACGAAGCGGCTTTTTCCACGGTCCTTTGCCCACGAATACTGCCATAGAGCCGATTTCACCAAGGTTGTGAACAATCTCCGGTATGAGCGATACCCATCGAATTCTCGGCACACGTTAGACGGGATCACGCGCAGCAGCACGACAAGGCGAGTCTACTACTTCTTGCGTCCGTTTCTCCCGGTGCCAGTGCGCAAGCACCTGCAGCGCGCTCGCCTCAGTGGATGGGGAAAAAATCATATTTCCCCGTTGGCCGGTAGACTTCACGGTGGAGTCGTTAATGGAGCGCGTCCTGGGTCTTGGACTGAAGAGCCGGGGAATGACGAGCGTCCCCTTTATCTGGTTTTGGCCGAACGGTGCTCCAAGCTGTGCGATCGTGACCCGCGATGTAGAGAGCGCGACGGGGCGAGATTTCTGTGGCGAGCTGATGAATTTGGACGATTCGTTTGCCATCAAATCGGCTTTTTAGATCGTACCCGAAGCGAGATATAAAACGCGCAATGGTTTTCTTGACAGCGTTCGCAGCAGGGGATTCGAAGTTAATGTGCACGACCTAAGCCATGATGGTTTCCTGTTTCGTGAAAGGGAGGACTT
>Ga0307373_10005951_pt1 | contig 19629 bp, 18 predicted proteins | sample OX2MG_FD_202534 | JGI IMG/M metagenome (GOLD analysis project Ga0307373, IMG submission 202534) | Soil microbial communities from Risofladan, Vaasa, Finland - OX-2 | ecosystem: Environmental > Terrestrial > Soil > Coastal area > Acid sulfate soil | place: Finland: Risofladan, Vaasa | collected...
CCTCGGGGGACGGATCCTGGAGCTCATCCGGATCCGGAGTGCACAGCTGGGTGAGTGCCAGCCGTGCATGCAATCCCGTAAGCACGATTCGATAACCGATGAGGACGTTGCCTGCCTGGTCGCTCCCGGCCATTCGGAGTTGACCGAGCAGGAGCGCCTGGCTGTCGAGTTCCTCGACCTTCTCTCCGCCGACCACCACGCCATCGACGACGAGGTCTACCGTCGCCTCGGTCGTGTGTTCACCGCCGCTCAGATCATCGAGTTGGGCTTCACCTGCGCCAATGCCATGGGCCTTCATCGCTTCATCCACACCCTCGACGTCTTCGGGGACGGCCCTCCGGTCATCGCCTACGACCCAGGGCAGGTCGACACGGCCTACACCGGGGTGGCGGACCGGTCACCGGCATGACCCAGACCGTGTTCGTCACCGGCGCCACCGGGCTTGCCGGCGCCAACATCTGCAAGCTCCTCATCGAACGGGGCGACGCGGTGCGCGCCCTGGCCCGTTCCGGAGCGGACTCCGATCCGCTGGCGGCCCTGGGCATCGACGTCATCACCGGCGACGTCACCGACGCCGGTGATGTCCGCCGTGGTGCCACGGGTGCCGAGGCCGCCATCCACTGCGCCGCCCTTCTGGGCGGAGCCAGCCAGGACCTGGCCCAGTTCGAGGCCGTCAACGTGGCCGGTACCAGGCACGTACTGGACGCAGCCCAGGCGCTCGGCATGCGGAGGGTGGTCGCGGTCAGCACCGGGACGTTCTTCGACACCGACGGAGGCCTCGATCGGGAGGACGCGCCGGTGTCGAAGGAGCCGAGCTCGGATCCGTACACGGTGACGAAGATGGCGGCCTTCCAAGATGCCATGGCCAGGGCGGCCGCCGGCCAGGACGTGGTCACAACCCACCCCGGAGCGATCTTCGGACCTTCACCGGTGGTCAGCAATGCGCTGGCCCGGACCAGCTTCAACCGGGTACTGTCGTCGGCCCTTCGCCGGCGGCTCGACCGGTACCTCCGGTTCCCGGTCAGCTGGGTGTTCGCTCCGGACGTCGCCCGCGGCTGCCTCCTCGCCCTCGACCGCGGCGTCTCCGGCGAGCGCTACATGCTCGATGGCCGACCAGAGGATGTGGTCAGTGTCGCCGCCGCGTGCAGCCGGATCTGCGCGCTGGCCGGCATCGATCACCGGGTGGCCGACGTCGACCCCTCGGACGATCCCGAACTGGCACGGGTGTTCGGTCCCACCCTGATGGCCATCGCCTCCAAGTCCGAACGGCCGGCGCGCCGCCAGCTCACCGAATCCAAGACCTACAAGCGGTTGGGCTATGACCCCATCGGCCTCGACGAAGGCCTGGGAGCGACCGCCGCCTGGCTCCGGGAGATCGGCCGGATCGACTGAGCCTCATATGAGGCTAAGGCGGTCCGCCGCTCCCGGTCACCGCAGGGCCGACAATGCGCTCGACCATCTCGGGAGAGAGGGCTCCCCTCTGCCGGGGACGCACATAGGCGAGCCAGACCACGCCGACACCGAGCAGGGTCGTGCACAGCACCCAGCCCAGGGCGGTGGTGCCCACCCCGACGTATTTCAGGCCCGACGCAAAGATGACCAAGGTGATGGCGGGCCGTATGTAGCGATCGGGCGCCCTCGACGACAGGAATGAACCGACGAGCACTGCGGGAACGCTCCCGATGATCAGCGAGGTCGTCACGGTGAACTCGACGTGCCCGAACGCCAGGGCCCCGAGGGCCGCGGCCAGAGTCAGGGGCACCGCCTGGGTCAGGTCGGTCCCGACCAGCTGGTTGGCACCCAGCATCGGATAGAGGAAGAGCAGGAGGACGATCATGAGCGAGCCGGAGCCGACCGAAGTGATACCGACGATCAGTCCGCCCACCATCCCGATCACCACCGAAGGCAGCGGCCTGACCTCGAGGTTGTGGACGACGCCCCGGCGAGCCTGCCCCTTGCGTCGATCGAGGGCGTAGCGCAGGAGCATCGCCGCGGCACCGATGAGGAGCGCAGCCCCCAAGATGATCTGGATGGTCCTCTCGGCCGATTTGGTGCTGCCGATCAGATGGAGCAGGTAGGCGCCGAGGAAAGCCGTCGGGACCGAGCCCAGGACCATCCAGCCGACCAACCCCAGGTTGACCGTTCCTCTTCTGAGGTGGACGAAAGCCCCGACCGGTCGCATCACCACGGCGGCGACCAGGTCGCTGGAGATTGCCGTCGCCGGCTTGATCCCGAAGAGCAGGATCAGCATGGGGGTCATCAGGGCTCCGCCGCCTGCGCCGGTCAGCCCGACGAGAAAGCCTACGACCGCACTCCCCAGGACGATATAGGGATTGACCTGCACCTGTGCCCCCAACTCAACTAACTCGACTTAACCACTAGGGATTATAGCATTTAGGGCCTCGACCGTCCAGGATGTTGGCTGCGGAGGGCGCTGGCAGTGCCCGTCGGGCCATCCGGGTGGCGGAACATGTACCGGGTGAACCGCACCCGCAACGCGGTGGAGGGACGACGGATGGAACCGAGGTCAGCCCGCTCCAAGGACAGCGCCATCACCGCTGATCGGGTTCGGATCAGCCGTCAGGTACTCCCCCGATCGGGACAGAGTCCTTCGGGTCGCCACCCGCCGCCTGGGCGGCCAGGCCTCGCAGATCACCGTCCCCGTCGAACCAGGGGTCGACGACGACGAACCCGGATTTCGCCAGCGAATGTTCCAGAGTGTGTTGCTGGTCCCCGCCCAATTCGATGAGGAGCCACCCGCCGGGCCGGAGGAGGCGGGCCGCGGACGTCACGATCCTACGCACCAGGTCCAGGCCGTCATGTCCTCCATCGAGGGAACGGCGGGGCTCGTACCGCTGAACGTCGGACGGCAGAAGGCGGAGATCCCCGGTCGGGACGTAGGGCGCCACCGCCGTCACGGTGTCGAATGACCGGGTGCGGAGAGCCCGGGCGAGGTCGGCCACCATGGCGCGGACGCCGTTGCCCCGGGCGCAGACGGCACACCGCAGGTCGAGGTCGACGCCGACGACCGAGGCTGTGGGCACCGCGGCCATGAGGTGGACGGCGATGGCACCGGAGCCGGTGCAGAGGTCGGCGGCCCGGCCGTGGTCGGGCAGCAGTGAGGCGGCCCGGCGGGCCAGTTCCTCGCTCTGGACCCTCGGAACGTAGACCCCGGGGTCGACACGAAGCCGGTGGCCGCAGAACTGCCCGGTGCCGGTGATCCAGGCCAGGGGCTCACCCACCTCGCGTCGGCCGACCCACTCCCGGAGGGTGGCCGGGTCGGGGGCCCCGGCGATCAGCTCGTCGGCCTCCTCTTCGGCGGCCACGCAGCCGGCGGCCCGGAGCCGGCGGACCACCCGTTCGAACAGGTCGGCGACGGCCTCTCGATCCACCCTTTTCCCCTGTGCAGAGCCCTCGCGTCGGCCCGACTCATCAGCTCGAGCCCGCGTCATTGCCGCCCGATCTCCGGTGAGGGCGGCGGTGTTGTGGCGCAACCCAATGCCACGGTGGCCGTGCGCAACAGCTGGATGGGGTGGTGACCGACCACCGGCCTGTCGGTCGTGCTTCCCGGCTTCAGCGGAAAGCCGGCCTGATCACAGGGATGGAAAGCCAGTGGTTGACCACTCGAACGACTTGCCCTTGTAGACCGGTCCCGACGCTTTGCAGTCTCCGGGGATCGAATCCCCCTTCACCTCGACGAAGATCGTTCCGGCCTTCGAGTCCAGGAACTTGATGTTGGTGCCGGATGCAAGGGTGGTAGTAGCCGTGTTTGCCGCCCCGGTGGCAGCGGCAGCAAACGGAGTCACCGCAGCCGTGCTTCCCTGTGGATTGTCAACCTCGTACCAGCAACTGTTGGACTTCGAGAGCGAAGCCAGCACGATGGCCTTTCCGTCCGAGGTCGGGAATACTGAGATCACTCCCGGCCCGGACGAGTTGCCTGCGGTGAAGGACAAACTCGGCTCGGCGGATTTCAACAGGGTCGAGTTGACGATATTCGGAGCACCGTACGACTGGTTGTTAGTCCGATACGCCGCCTTGGCGTTCAGCATGGCCGTGTTCAAATTCGACTGGGCACTCCGATCGTTGGCCGATTTCGTCACTCCGAGGAAGGTCGGTATGGCGATGGCGAGGAGGATGGCCAGAATCAAGAGCGTCACCATGATCTCGATGAGGGTGAATCCGCCATCGGGGATATGCCGAGCATGGCGCGACTCGACCAGGAGGTTGACCGTGTTCGGTGACAGGTCAGGCACGCCTTCCCTTGGAGATCCGAGCACAGTTGGCCCTTTTCTGTTAACGCGGTCCTTGCTCCTGCAACGCGCATCGCGCGGACCACTGAAGCGTTCCAATGACTATCGACCTCTCTTCCGCCCGACTTGAAGGTTTGGACGAAGCCGGGACTCCCGCACTCTCCTTCGTCTACGACAGTCGCAGGTCAGACAGGTTCCAGGTCGATCCGAGGTTCAGGAATCGCGCCGTTCCCTTCCCCTTCTCGGATCTCCGTCGCGTGGCCCAGGCACACCTTCGGATCGACCTTCGATGCCGTGGATCGAGTTTCGCTCATGCCCTCGTCTCCATCCACGGAGTCAGGTCGACGCTCAGGCCAGCCAGCACACTCGGTGGGTTTCACCCTGGCCTCTCGACCGCAAGGCCAAGATCCCGGGCGGCTTCCGCCATCCGACGGTCGTAGGTGACGACAGCCCGGAGGTCCGCTCCGACGACCTGCGCGGCAGCAAGATGGATCGCATCGGTCCGCCATCTCGAAGGAGGGCCCGGCATGGTTGAGCACATAGTTCCGCACCCGGTCCTGTTTGCTAATTCCTGACCGGTGGTCAGCGGCACGTGCTGCGAACACCTCGTACGCATCGGCGACCACGTCAACAAAGACACTGAGGCATGGCCAGGGGTTGTGCGAACCGTCTTGCCAGCCGACGGTCGATGCGGCAAGAGCGTCGTAATAGGTGTCGCGCCGTTCGTAGATGACTCCCTCCAGGGAGACGTAACGCCCGACGCCGTAGCCGACCTGGGAAAGCAGACGCGTGCTGAGTAGGCGAGAGAGCCACCCGTTGCCGTCGATGAAGGGGTGGATCGTGAGGAAATCGAGTGCGAACAGTCCGACAAGAAGCACACGGTGGTGGCGTCCAGCTTCCTGCTCGACGCAGTACCGATCGACAAGCTCGGACGTGAAGAAGGGCGTGTCCTGGTGCGAGGTCGGGACGAATCGAACGCTCGACGTCCCGTCCGAGTGTCGGTCCACGACGAGATTGTCGACGGTCTTGAACTGCCCCCCTCCGCCAGCGGTTCGGCCAGAGAGGAGCCGATGGAGATGAAGGACGAGACCAACGGAGAGGTTGCCAGGGTCGTTCCGGTACAGGTAGTCGAGAGCGTCGCGATAACCGGCCAGCTCCTTCTCATTGCGGACGCGAAAGCCGCTGATCGGCGCCGCGAACGATGCGCTCAGCTCGGGCCTGCTCGACCACGATCCCCTCGATCGCTGACGAGGCCGAGGCCGAGCGCCTCGCCTTTGCCCGACTTGCCGCAGTTGACGCCGACGAGGTGGCCGAAGCAATCGAATGGACGCTTCGGGACGCCGACGCCAACCAGCTCGCCCATCGCGCCGAGCGGGTTCGTGGGCGGGGGTACGTGCATGAGAACGAAGCGGCCAGCGAGATTCTCGGAGAGCTTCTTCAGCCGGAGCTCACCGACCTCACCCGGCGAGCCGCGCTGGGCCTCCACGACGGGGCACGCCAGATGGCACTCGGATACTCCGCGGTCTCGCCCGCTGCCAACACAACGTCGAAGACGGCACCGTGCTCGCCTATGCCGGCCCTGACGTGACCGGCGACCTCGCGTGGTGCGTACGCGACACCCTCGCCAAGGCCGGGGTCGACCTGCCAGACGACATGCTCGGGGATCTGCCCCACGACGAGACGACCCCTGACACCGAGCGCATCCCCTTCAGCACGCGACGGTTCGCGCTCCGTCCCGATTGCTGGCGCAACGACGCAGGTCACTGAATTGGTGGAGGTGAAGGGACACCATGAGAACCGCCGCGCTGCAGTTTCGATGGGGCGGTGATTTCCTTGGCCAGCTGACATCAGGCCCGCTACAGGGCTGCCGTGAACTCGTCCGGTGACATCCCGGCTTGACGCAGAATGGACCGCAACGTCCCACGGGCAACCTCTTTGTGAAGCGGCACGATGGCCACCCGACCATCGGCGTGACGCAGCTTGACGTGACTCCCGCGTTGGCTGGCCCGAACGAATCCCATCTTGCCGAGCGCCCCGACTACTTCCGCCCCTGAAACGACAGGGAGAGCAGGACTCACGCAGACAGGCGCAAGGTGGCAATGATCGGTGGCTCCAATCCTTCTGGAAGGACTTCGTCCTCGAAATAGAGCTCGAGGGCTTCCTTCAGATTCGCCAGCGCCTCCGCCACCGTCTCACCCTGACTGGCGACCTCGACGTCGAGACAGCGCGCCACATACCAAGGGTCCTCGTGAGTGATTGCTGCCGTAAAGTCCACGGGCATATCGTACCGGACGGTTCGCGCACCGTACCGGTCGGAGTGGTGAACGTGCAGGTCACGATCCCGAGTGGGCGCTAGAGGACTCGAACCTCCGACCTCGGCCGTGTGAAGGCCGCGCTCTAACCAACTGAGCTAAACGCCCGCGCAGACCACGACGATGATGCCCGCCCTGGTCGACCAGGTCGACATGGTAGTCCCTGCCGCAGAGCAGAAGCCGCCGACAGTCGCGCTCATGCCTCCGACACCGGCGGAAATGGAGCCAGGGCGTCGAAACCGATCGCCTCCTCCAATGCGGCGGCTGACCGGAGGACCACCAGGTCGGCATGTTGGGGACCGATCAGCTGCAGGCCGACCGGCAGACCCGACGACGTCAGGCCGGCACACACCGACGCCGCGGGTGACCGCGTCATGTTGAACGGATAGGTGAACTTGACCCAGTTGAAGTCCGTGGCGCCGTTGATCATTCCGGCACCCCCGAGGGCGCGGGGCGGAGGCGCGCCGGCCATGGTCGGAGTCATCAGGAGGCGGACGTCGTGGAACAGCTCGACCAACCGCAGGTTGAGCCGGTGACAGGCGTCCTCGGCCCGGACGACCTCGATCGCGCTCATCGACGCCGCGCCCTCGATCACCATCGCCAGGACCGGGTCCACCATCCCCCACGCCTCGGTCCCTCTGACGCCCGCGTGCGTCCTCAGGTTGTAGACGCCGGAAAGTGTCAGCCAGTCGTCCACGGGGTCGGCGTCGAACACGGTTTCGATCTCCACCACATCGGTGCCCAACGACGCCATGGTCTCAACGGCGCGCTCGCAGATGGCCAACACCTCGGCGTCGACCTCGGCGTAACCGAGCGTGGGCGACCAGGCCACGCGGCGGGGCGGCTTCGGGTCGTCGAGGGCGGCGATCCACGAAGCCTCCGGACGGGGAAGCGACCTGAGATCGCTCGGATCGGGACCGACCACCACGTCGAGGGCGGCGACCACGTCGGCCAGCCGGCGGGCCATCGGGCCCTTGGTCGACAGGTGCTGCCAGTCCGGTGCCGCTGCCCCCCCGCTTGGCACCCTTCCGAGCGAGGGCTTCATCCCGGAGAGGCCGCAGCACGACGATGGGATCCGGATCGACCCGCCGCCGTCGGACCCGGTGGCGAGAGGCACCATTCCCGACGCGATCGCCGCCGCGCTCCCACCTGACGAGCCGCCCGGCGTGTGGTCGGTCTGCCACGGGTTGAGGGTCGGCCCGAACGCCTGGTTGTCGGTGTCGGCCTTCCACCCGAGCTCCGGTGTGTTGGTCTTCCCCACCACCACGCACCCGGCGGCGACCAGCCGGGCCACCAGGGGCGAGTCCTCCCGCGCCGGCGGCCGGTCGGCATACGCCTTCGACCCGCAGGTGGTCACGTAGCCAGCGGCGTCCTCCAGATCCTTGACCCCGAGGGGGATGCCCGCCAGGGGACCGGGGTCCCCGCCGGCGGCCACCTTGGCGTCGACCGCCGCCGCACCGGCCCGCGCCCGCTCCTCGTCGACGGCGACGAAGGCATTGATCGTCGGGTTGTGGGCAGCGATCTGGGCCAGGGCGTGATCGAGCAGTGAGTCGGCGGACCGCCGTCCGTCACGAACCTGCTCGGCCAGACCCACCACCGACTCGCTCCGGAAGTCCATGGGCTCGACCGTACTGTCGACGCCCACCGGTCACAACCGTCGGGATCGCTGCCACCACCGCCGTTTCGACAACACCGAGGGACGGGAAGCAGGCTGGGAGCATGGACCGACGACCACAAGCACCGGGCGACGAGCATGGACCGAGCCACCAAGTGATGCGAGCGACCTGGTGAACGGGGAGACCATCACCGGTGTCGTGCTCGATCACGTCGCCCACGCCGTACGCCGTTGGCAGGACGTCTGGCCCCGCTATGCCGTCGACCTGGGGGCGGAGTGGGACTCGGGCGGTCCCGGCCCGGGATTCGCCCCCGGCCAGCTCCGGTTCGCCAATGGCGCCCGGGTGGAGGTCCTTATGCCCCACGATGTCCACGTCAACGACTTCCTCGATCGGTTCCTCACCGCCTCCGGACCCGGCCCTCATCACCTGACCTTCAAGGTGCCCGACCTGGCATCGGCCCTCGAAGCGACCAGGCGGGCCGGTCTGGACCCGATCGGCGTCGATCTCAGCGATCCCGGGTGGATGGAGGCGTTCATCCACCCGAAGCAGGCGACGGGCGTGGTCGTGCAATTGGCCCAGGCCGCCAGCTCGTGGAACAGCCCCCCTCCAGACGACTTCCCGGCCGAGCGGCGCGCTCGCCGCCACGGGTCCGGACCGGTGCCCGCCGCCGCATTGCACCGGGTGGCCCATGCGGTCGCCGACTTCGACACGGCCACCGCCCTGTTCATCAACCTGCTGGGGGGCACCGTGGTCGATGAGCGTCGCCACGCCGGTCATCGTTGGGCCGACCTGGCCTGGGACGGACCGTTGGGACTCCGCCTCGTTGCACCGGTCGAACCCTCCGAGCCGGGTCACCTGGTCCGCTGGCTCGGAGGGCGCACGGGGCGCGTCCACCATCTCGGACTGGCCGTCGAGGAGCCTGAAGGTGTGCCGGGTGCCCGGCCGGTGACGTCGGACGCAGGTTCCCCGTCCGGCCTCGAGGGTGACCCGGGTGCTTCCTGGGTGATCGAGCCCGACTCCAATCACGGGATGCGGCTGGTGCTGAGCGCGAGCTGACCCGGCACCGGGCCGGCGGCGGATCGCCCTGGCCGGTCGCGCCACGCCGTCCATCCCGCCCGCTGAGACCGGTAGCCTTTGGCCGATGGCCGACCCAGCCGAACCCCGCGACCTGGATGGTCGGGACGCCGAGTCCGGCGACGGCACGTCGGCCAACACCGGGCGGGGCCGACCGGATCGTTCGACCAAATGGGCCATCGACCGCCTCGACGTGCGGGAGAAGCGCTTCTCGTTCGCCGCCGCGGGCGGGGCCGCCATCGTCGCCGTGATCATCTACGTGTCCGAGACCAGCTCCCACAAGGTCCTGGCCAAGGGACAGGTTTCACCGCAGACGACTCTGACCTTCGGCCTGGTCTCCGCGGCCCTGCTCCTTATCACCACCTTCGTGGGCCGCCGGGCCCCGGTCGGGTTCGTGGCCCTGTTCACCTTCCTCGCCTTCGGTACCTACCTCGTCTTGGGCCTGCCGTTCCTGGCCCTTGCCGTCTGGCTCCTCTACCGGTCGTGGAAGACCCAGCGGGCGGCAGCCGCCGACGCGCGCGCGGCCCGATCCGGCCCGGGCCCGTCGGCCTCCCGCGCCTCGTCCACCTCGGCCAAGCGCTCCTCCAGCGGGCCGCCCAAGAACCGGGAGGCCAAGGGCCAGGCCCGGCCGGAGGGCAACAAGCGCTACACCCCGAAGCGACCGCCGCCGCCGGCGCCCAAGCCCTCCCGTCGTGAACGGAGGGCGGCCCAGACCACCGACTGACCCTCCGCTACCCGGGCTCGGTGACCAGGGCCGTGCGCAGCAACTGGAGGATCTCGGTCCGGCGCCGGACCAGCGACCGGGCCGTGGGCTCCTCACCGAAGGCCCTGAGCACCTCCACCTCGGTGAGCATGCCGATCACGGTGGAGTAGATGGCCAGCAGCAGCAGCCGGGGCTCGTGGCGCCGCATGTGGCCGGCGTCCATCTCCGCCTCGAGGAACTCCGAGGCCCGGTGCACCAGCGGCTCCAACGCCACCACCAGGCGGGTGGCCGCCGGCGTTCCCAGCCGGCCCATCTCCCGCACCAGGCCCAGCAGCTCGGGGCGCCGGGCCGCCAATCGGAACACGGACCGGACCACCGCCTCGACCCGCGACCAACCGGTGCCGGCGGTGGCCAGGGACTCCTCCAGGGCGTTGGAGAGCTCGATGGCGCTGCGATCGATGACGGCCTCGAGCAGGACCTCCTTGGAGGGGAACCAGTAGAGGATGGTCTGTTTGCGCACCTCGAGGCCGGCGGCCAGGGCGTCGAGGGACGAGGCCTCGTAGCCCCGGGTGGCGAACGACACCAGGGCGGCGTCGAGAATGCGCTCGGAGGTGCTGACGCCGGCGGCGCCGGTTCGCCCCCCGCCGGGGGTGGCGCGGGGCCGACGACGATCGCGTTCGGGCGGGGCCGCCCCTCCGATGCTCGACTGGGTCACTTACCATATGGTAGACAGATCTGGTGACCCGTGTCCGCGAGGCGCTTGCCGGCAAGCAGTTCTTCGTCACCGGTGCCACCGGATTTCTGGGAACGGCGCTGGTCGAGCGGATCCTCCGCACCGTCCCCGACAGCCGGGTGGTGCTGCTCATCCGACCCGGGCGCCGTGCTTCGCCCCTCCAGCGCGCCACCCGCGAGATCGTGAAGAACGACTGCTTCGACCGATTGCGCCAGGAGCATGGGGACCGGTTCGAGGCCGCGGTCGCCTCCCGGGTGGCGGCGGTGGCGGGCGACGTCACCACCGACGGCCTGGGCCTCGACGAGGAGGGGATGCAACTCCTGTCGGAGTGCGACATCGTCGTGCACTCGGCCGCCGCGGTCAGCTTCGACTCGCCCCTCGATGCCGCCGTCGAGGTCAACCTGCTCGGTCCCTCCCGGGTGGCCGGCGCGGTGGTGGAGGCCACCCGGCGCGCCGGCGACCAGGGCCGGGACGGGCCGGTCCACTTCATCCCGGTGTCGACGGCCTATGTGGCCGGAACCCACCAGGGCGAGGCCCGAGAGGAGCTCCTGGACGGGAGCCGCTTCACCGTCGACGTGGACTGGCGCACCGAGGTCGAGGCGGCGCGGCGCCAGCGGGGCGACACCGACGCCGGGTCCCGTCGCCCCGAGCGCCTGGCCCTGTTCGCCCGACAGGCCCGGGGCGAACTGGGGGCAGCCGGCCTGCATCTCCTGGCCGAGCGGGCCGAGCGGCTACGTGAGGACTGGGTCAAGAAGCAGATGGTCGAGGTCGGGAAGGCCCGGGCCCAGTCCCTCGGGTGGCCCGACGCCTACCCCTATACCAAGGCCCTGGGGGAGCGGGCGCTGGTCTCCCAATTCGGCGATACCGTCCCCATGACCATCGTGCGGCCGTCGATTATCGAATCGGCCCTGGCCGAACCACGGCCCGGATGGATCCGCGGCTTCCGCATGGCCGAGCCGATCATCGTCTCCTACGCCCGGGGACTGCTCCGCGAGTTCCCCGGGGTACCCGAAGGGGTGACCGACGTGATCCCGGTCGACCTGGTGGTCGCCGCCATCATGGCGGTGGCGGGCGAGGCACTGCTCGATGCCGGACAGGACCACCGGGGACCGGAGGTCTACCACGTGGCCTCCGGGGTGCGGAACCCGTTCCGCTACGGCCGGCTGGTCGAATTGGTCCAGGCGTGGTTCACCGAGCATCCCCTCTACGACCGCGACGGGCAGCCCATCGTGGTGCCGGCGTGGTCCTTCCCCGGGCGGGGACGGGTCCAACGGCAGCTGTCGCGGGCCAGCAAGGCGATGGGCCTGGCCGAACGGGTGGTGGGGTCCCTTCCCATACGCGGCCGGCAGGCGGCGTGGATGGCCGCTCTCGAAGAGCAGCACCTCCTGGCCGACCGGGCCCTGGGCTACGTCGAGCTCTACGGCGCGTACACCGAGACGGAGGCCCGCTACCGGGTCGACCGCCTGTTGGCCCTGTGGGACCGCATGGATGCGGACGACCGCGCGGTGCTCTGCCTCGACCCCGCCGCGGTGGACTGGGACTCCTATGTCCGCGACATCCACCTGCCCTCGATCATCGAGCACGCCCGTGTGCGCACGACGCCGGGCCGGTCGCTTCAAACCACCCGGGTGGAGCGGGCCCGCCAAGCCATCCTCTCCCCCGATCGGCACTTGGCCGCCTTCGACCTCGAGAACACCCTGATCGCCTCCAACGTGGTCGACTCCTATGCCTGGCTGGCCTCCCGTCACCTCGCCCCGGCCGAGCGGGTGGCCTTCGTGGCCGACCTCGTGACCGAGGCCCCGGCCCTGCTGGTCCTCGACCGCCGGGACCGGGGGGACTTCCTCCGCTCCTTCTACCGCCGCTACGAGGGCGCCCCCGCCGACCGCCTGCGCGACGACGGCTGGGAGCTCTTCCACCACCTGCTGCTGGCCAAGTCGTTCCCGTCGGGGATGGCCCGGGTGCGCCGGCACCGCTCCCTCGGGCACCGGACGATCCTGATCACCGGGGCCCTCGACTTCGTCGTCGAGCCCCTGCGGCCCCTGTTCGACGACATCGTCTGTGCCCGCCTCGGTGAAACGGACGGCAAATTCACCGGCCGGCTCGACGAGCTGCCACCCATCGGCGAGGCCCGGGCCCTGGTGCTGGCCGACTACGCCGAGGCCGAGGGCCTGCAGTTGGAGGAATCGATGGCCTACGCCGACTCGGCCAGCGACCTGCCCATGCTCGAGGCAGTGGGCTTTCCGGTGGCCGTCAATCCCGAGGCCAAACTGGCCGCCATCGCCCGGCGCCGGGGATGGCACGTCGAGCACTGGCACAAGGCCGAAGGCGGGGCTCAGCCGCCCCTGCCCCTGGGCCCGGTCGACCGCCGGGGCTCGCTCGGGCGCGGCCGCACCAGCACCGCCGCGCTGACAGGGGCGATCCGGCGCACGGCAGTCGGGCCCACCCGATGAAGGCCCTGGTCTTCGAGCGGAACCTGCCCCGCTTCGCCGCCTCCCGGGTGGCCTCGATGTTCGGGTCGGGCCGGGGTGCGGGTGTCGGACCCCTCCAGCTCCTCGACGCCACGCCGCCGGACCTGCCCGCAGACGACTGGTTCTACCTCCGACCGCTGCTGTCGGGAATCTGCGGATCCGATCTGGCCACCTTGGATGGGCGGAGCTCCCGCTACTTCGAGGACCTGGTGAGCTTCCCGTTCGTCCCCGGGCACGAGGTGGTCGGCGTCCTCGACCAGGGAGGCATCGACCACGCCGGACGGCCCCTCGATCCGGGAGCCCGGGCGGTGATCGAGCCGGTGCTGGGCTGTGCTCCCCGCGCCATCCGCCCGCTCTGCCCCCGGTGCGCCGAAGGCCGGACCGGGCTCTGCGGCCATGTCGCCTTCGGGAGCCTCGAACCCGGTCTCCAGACCGGGTTCTGCGCCGACACCGGTGGCGGCTGGTCGACGGCGGCGCTGGTGGCCCACACCTCCCAGCTCCATCTGGTGCCCGAGGGGTTCTCGGACGAAGAGGCGGTGGTCGTCGAGCCCACCGCGTGCGGGGTGCACGCGGTGCTGTCCGCCGGCGTCGAGGCCGGCGACGTGGTGGCCGTGGTCGGTGCCGGGACGCTCGGGCTGGCCACGGTGGCCGCCCTCCACCACCTCGTGCGGCCGGTCACCGACTGCACGGTGATGGTCGGGGCCAAGCACCCCCACCAGCGCCAGATGGCAGAGGAGCTCGGCGCCGACGCGGTGGCTGCTCCCGACCAGCTGGCCCGGTCGGTTCGCCGCCGGGCCGGGTCGCTGGTGCTGGCCGGCCGCCTGACCGACGGCGCCGATGTGGTCTTCGACTGTGTCGGCTCGTCGGAGACCCTGGCCCAGTCGTTGGCCATGGTCCGTCCCCGCGGCCGGGTGGTGCTGGTCGGGATGCCGGGCAAGGTGTCGATCGACCTGGCGCCGCTGTGGCACCGCGAGCTGACCCTCGTCGGCGCCTATGCCTACGGCATCGAGACGCCGCCGGCGCCGGGAGGGGCGGACCGCACCTTCGAGCTGGCCATCGATCTCGTCGCCGCCGCCGGACTCGGATCGCTGGTCTCGGCCACCTATCCGCTCGAGCGGTACGAGGAGGCCATCGCCCACGCCGGTGCCGCTGGGCGGCGAGGAGCGGTGAAGGTGGCCTTCGACCTGCGCAACCGGAAAGGATCCAACCGATGAGCCCCAGGCCGGGATTCGTCCTCGACGTCGACCGCTCGACCCCTCCCACCCTCTTCTGGCACGGGGAGCGGTTCAGCCTGGAGCGGCTGCCCGAGGGCAGCCGGGTGATCTATGCGCCGGAACCCATCGACGCGCTGAAGGACCCCGGAGCGTCCATCCGGGCGGCGCTCAATGAACCGGTGGGCGACCGCGACCCCCTCCCGGCCCTGCTCCGGCCCGGAATGCGCCTGACCATCGCCTTCGACGACATCTCGCTGCCCCTTCCGCCCATGCAGCGACCCGACATCCGCCAGATGGTCATCGAGCAGGTCCTCGACATGGCTGCCGACGCCGGGGTGGACGACGTCGCCCTGATCGTGGCGCTCGCCCTCCACCGGCGGATGACCGAGGCGGAGCTCCGCCATGCCTTGGGCGACCGCATCTACGACGCCTTCGCGCCCAACGGCCTTTTGACCCAGCACGATGCCGAGGACCCTGACGCCCTGGTCCACCTGGGCATGACCGATCAGGGCGAGGAGGTGGAGATCAACAGGCGCGCCGCCGAGAGCGACCTGCTGGTCTACGTCAACATCAATCTGGTGGCCATGGACGGCGGCCACAAGAGCGTGGCCACCGGGCTCGCCAGCTACCGGAGCCTGCGCCACCACCACAATCCGGAGACCATGCAGAAGAGCCGGTCCTTCATGGACCAGCACCACTCCGAGCTGCACGCCTCCAACTGGCGGATGGGCCGGCTCATCGCCCAGAGCGGGATCGACGTGTTCCAGATCGAGACCACCCTCAACAACGACACCTTCCCCCCGGCATTCCGGTTCCTCCAGAAGCGGGAGTGGGAGTGGGGCGCGAGGGATCGCGTCGGATACCTGGCTGCCTCCAAGGCGCTGGACCGCACCCCGGCCCGCTACGCCCGCCAGATCTTCCACTCGGTCAGGGCACCTCACCGGATGACCTCGGTGCAGGCCGGCGAGGTGGAGGCCGTCCACAAGCTCACCACCGACAACGTCTGGGCCCAGCAGGGCGTCGCCGTCGCCGGCCAGACCGACATCTTGACCATGGGCCTCCCCTACATCGGCCCCTACAACGTCAACTCGATCCTCAACCCGATCCTGGTGGCCTGCATGGGGCTCGGCTACCTGTTCAACATGTACCGGGGAAAGCCGCTGGTCCGGGAGGGAGGCGTGCTGATCATGGCCCATCCCACGCCCTGGGAGTTCAACCCCGTTCACCACCCGAGCTACATCGACTTCTTCGATCAGGTGCTGAGCGAGACCACCGATCCGGTCGAGGTGGCGACCCGCTACGAGGAGTCGTACGCCACTGACCCGTGGTACGTCCACCTGTACCGCACCGGCCACGCCTACCACGGGGTACATCCCTTCTACATGTGGTACTGGTGCGCCCATGCCCTGCAGCACCTCGGCGGGGTGATCGTCGTCGGCGGCGACCACCCCGCTGTGCACCGTCTCGGCTTCCGGGCGGCCTCCACCCTGGCCGACGCCCTCGAGATGGCCGAGGACGTGGTCGGCGCCTCCCCCACCCTCACCCACCTCCACGCGCCGCCGATCCTGATGGCGGACGTGCATTGAGGGCCCGGACCGCGTCCAACTCGCTGCGCGCCCCCCGGTCGGTCCGGACCGACGCCAGGCTGGGCGCGGCCGATGCCGCCGGCCGCCGGCGAGGGGGGGTCGGGGCCCTGCGCCGCCTGGCTCCCTCCGCCCTGGCCTCCCGGGCCGGCCGGACCCCGTTCCCGCTGGCCGCCCCCAGTTGGCCCGAGTCGGTTCCCCGGCCGCCGCCCGTCTCCGAGCTCGGTGTCCACTACGACACCGCCTGGTCGCGCAGGTACCCGGTCCGGCTGGCCCGGGCCATGGTGCTCGACAACGTGACTCGTCCGCTGGCCCGGGCCGTCGCCTCCCCGCTGATCCGGGGCGACGAGTCGCTCAGCGGGCTCGAGGGCCCGGTCATCTTCGCCGCCAATCACGCCAGCCACGCCGACACACCGCTCCTGTTGAGCTGTCTCCCGCTGCGATTCCGCCATCGCACCGTGGTGGCAGCGGCCGCGGACTACTTCTTCGACCGGCGTTGGAAGGCGGACGTCTGGTCGTTCCTGTTGGCGGTCATCCCCATCGAGCGGACCAAGATCAACCGTCGCTCCGCCGACCTGGCCATCGAACTCCTGGCCGACGACTGGAACCTGATCATCTTCCCCGAGGGCGGGCGTTCACCGGATGGCTGGGCGCAGACCTTCCACCCGGCGAGTGCCGCGTACCTGGCCGCCCGGTCCAGCCGCCCGGTGGTGCCCGTCCATCTCGACGGTACCCGCCACATCCTGCCGAAGGGGCGCAGGGGGCTGCGCCGCACCCGCACCACCGTCACCTTCGGCACGCCGCTGTGGCCTGACGATGGTGAGGACCCGCGTCGCTTCGGGGTGCGCATCGAGGCCGCTGTGGCCACCATGGCCAACGAGGCCGGCTCCGACTGGTGGACGGCCCGCAAGCAGGCCGCGGCCGGGACGACCCCTTCCCTCCAGGGTCCCGAAGCCGCTCCCTGGCGCCGTTCGTGGATGCTCTCTTCCGCCCCGGAGCACCGCGACACCGACCCGGGCGTCGAGTGGCCGAGGCGGAGCCCCTGACCACCGGCCACCGGCTGCCCGCGGTCAGGGGCCCTTCCACGGCCACCGGCACGGTGCCCGGCGGCCCGGTCGGGAGCGCCCCGGCCTTCCCGCCGCGGCCAGTCGCTCGTCGCGCATGGCCGACTCGTCGGCGTCGTCCAGCGGTTGGAGCCCGCCCGAGGGTGAGACGGCCCAGCCCAACACCAGGTCCGCCAGCGCCGGGTTCCGGGCCAGCACCGGGCCGTGCAGATAGGTGCCGAGCACCCGCTCCGACCATGCCCCCTCGGTCCCGTCGCCGCCGCCGTTCCCCACACCGGTGACCACCGTGGCCAACGGGTGGGCCCCGGTGCCGACCGTGGTCGCCCCGCTGTGGTTCTCGAATCCGATGAGTGGTGGCAACTCCCGACCCGAGGGCAGAAGGGGGGCCTCACGGGTCGGCCGGGCCACCAGGTCGCCGACGGCCCGCCGTCCGGTTCCCTTGCGGGTGGTGACGTCGAGGAGGCCCAGACCTTCCCGGGGCCGGTCGTCGCGGTCGGGAAAGCTGTGGCCGAGGAGCTGAAAACCGGCGCAGACTCCGATGACCACCGCCCCCCGGTCCACGGCTCGTCCGAGGGCGCCGTCGGCCCGCAGCGCGGCCGCCGCCGACACGCCGGGGCCGTCCTCGCCGCCGCCGATGCAGTAGATGTCGGCGGCGGGGACCGGTCGGCCGGATTCAGCCTGTATGAGCCGGGAGTCGATGCCGCGCCACGATGCCCGCCGGGCCAACACCAGCCCGTTCCCTCCGTCGCCATAGGTTCCGAGCAGATCCGGGTAGACCACGGCGATGGTGAGTGACGAGGCCGCACGGGGGTCGTTCACAGTCGTTTCCTCACATCGGCGAAGGCGGTGTAGTTGCCGAGGAAGTCGATCGGACCGCAGGGCTCCGGGGGGTTGCCACCGGGACCATCCGTGACGGCGCCGCTCCCCTCGACGGCCCGGCGGAGCGCCGCCAACGGTTCGGCCACCACTGCGCACGCCACCTCGGCGTAGCGGAGGCGCACGGCGAGGTCGAGGCGCCGGTCCCCGGTGGCCACCACCGGCCGACCCGCCAGTCGCTCGAAGGGGACGTCCCACAGCCAGCTGGTGTCGAGGCCGTCGGCGACCCGGGCGTTGATCGAGACGACCACCGGGCAACCGCCGGGCCTGGTCTCGTCCAGCAGGTCGATGATGGCGGTCCAGCCGGCCGGGTTCTTGGCCAGGAGCAGTCGGACCGGATGTCCGTTGAACGTGGTGGAGGCAAACCGCCCCTCCACCTGGTCGACCCTGGCCACCCGGTCCAGCGCGGTGGACAGCTCGAGGCGCGGTCCCTCGGGGCCGGGGATGCCGTCCGAGCTGGCCAGAAAGGGTGCGGCGACGGCCGCCATGGCCGCGTTGGCCCGGTTGAACTGGCCCGGCAGACCGATGTCGACCGAGTGCCTCTGCCCGCCCGCCGTCACCAGCACGGACCCCTCGAGCCAGGCGTCGAGCCGGGGGCGTCCGAAGTCACACCGGTCGCAGGCCCACGGACCCCCTTCGTCGAACACGATCCGGCCGCCGCACGCCGGGCACCCCACCGCGTCGTTTCGCCACACCTGGCCCGCCCCGACCCAACGCACCTCCGGGGCGGGCGAGGCGGACCACACCACCATGGGGTCGTCGGCGTTGGCCACCACCACGGTGCCGTCGCCATCCCGGCCGCCAGGCGGGGGCAGCCCTGTCATGGCCGCACGCCACCGGTCGACCAGCATCCGGACCTCGGAGATCCGGTCGAGCTGGTCCCGGGAGAGATTGAGCAGGACCACCACCCTCGGCCGGGTCTCGTCGATGACCCGGCCGAGGTACCCCTCGTCGACCTCGAGGACGGCGCTGGCCGCCGGCAGGGCGGCCACCATGGCGGCCACATGGCCGGCCGGCATGTTGGCACCGGAGTCGTTGGTGGCGATGGGCACCTCCCCGTCGTCGGTGAGGGCCGCCACCAGCATCCGGGTCGTCGTGGTCTTCCCGTTGGTCCCGCTGACCAGGGCCACCCGCCTGCCCTCGGCCAAGGTGGACAGCAGTGACGGGTCCAGTGCCAGCCCCAGGCGGCCCCCGGCCACGGTGCCCCTCCCCCGGCCGAGCGTCCGCGACGACCAGTTGGCCAGCCGCAGCACCCCGACCGCCAGCCGGGCTCGAGGCGGCAGTGCGGGCGGCGGCGCCCGGGTCGGTGGGACGCTCACGCCGGCGGTCGGGTGCGGGCCAGGTCCTCGTCGGTGGGGATCCTCCCGACCTGAGCCTCCTCAGGCAGGAGGGCGGCGATGGCCGCCATGATCGCGGTGGTCTCCGCCACCGGGTCCTCGAGGCCGAGGGGGACGGGCGGCCCGACCTCGACGGTCACCTGCGGGGGATGCTGCAGAGCGGTCATGTTGGGCACCCGGGAGGAGCGGGGCCAGACCCGCTCGGTCCCCCACACGCCGATCGGCACCACCGGGGCCCCGGTCTGGGCGGCCAGTCGGGCCGTCCCGGTCCGACCCTTCAGGACCGGATCGAAGAACTCCGCCCCTCGGGGAATGGTCCCCTGGGGAAGCACGATGACCACCTCGCCGGCCCGCAGTGAGGCCGCTGCCTTGCGCATCGGATCCGGCGACCTGGTCCCC
>Ga0307373_10005952_pt1 | contig 19626 bp, 16 predicted proteins | sample OX2MG_FD_202534 | JGI IMG/M metagenome (GOLD analysis project Ga0307373, IMG submission 202534) | Soil microbial communities from Risofladan, Vaasa, Finland - OX-2 | ecosystem: Environmental > Terrestrial > Soil > Coastal area > Acid sulfate soil | place: Finland: Risofladan, Vaasa | collected...
TGCCCACCATGGCGATGTGGATCGCGGCCGGTGGTGGGAACAACCCGGGCGACTACAACAACTCCGAGCTCAACCGCCTGCTCAACGCGATCAGTGTCTACCCAAAGGTAGCGTCCTGCTACACGTACGAGAACCACGTGTCCGCGCAGCTCCCGACCTTCTGGCAGCCCAAGTACTATTGCCAGACCGCCGTGATCGCTCCTACCCTCCGTGGCGTCACCCCTCAGGACCTCAACCTCACTATCTACCCTCAGAACTGGTACGTCACCAAGTGAGGCCCGCGCGAGCTTCACGGGTTTTGCGGGCCGCGCGAGGGCGCTTCGAACAGGGTCGGGCGCTCGGCGGCGAAGCGTCGAGGCGGGACCGTCGGGGCCGCGCCTGAGATGGACCTGGGGCTCCGGGGGCTGGCGGCGGTGGTCACCGGCGGGAGTCGCGGCATCGGTCGCGCCATCGCCCTGACCCTCGCCGACGAGGGCGCCTCGGTGGCCATCTGCGCTCGCGGAATTGCCGGGGTGGAGGCGACCCTCGAGGAGCTTGGGGCCCGTGGGGTGGGACGTTTCGGGGCCGCCGTAGATGTGTCCGACGCGGTGGCGACAGAGGGATTCGTCGACGCCGCCGCCGTCGCCCTGGGACGGCTGGACATCCTGGTCAACAACGTCGGCGGCACTGTGGGAGCGGGGGTGGTCGACTCGACCGACGAGGAGTGGCAGCGCACCTTCGATCTGAACCTCTTCCCCGCGGTGCGGGCGTCGCGGGCGGCGATCCCCCACATGCGGTGGGGAGGCGGCGGCTCGATCGTGAACATCTCGTCCATCTCGGGTCATCACCCGGGCCCGGGAAGCCAGTACGCAACGGCGAAGGCGGCGGTCATCTTCCTCAGCCGGGCGATGGCTCTGGAGCTGAGCGGTGATGGGGTCCGTGTCAATGCGGTGTGTCCCGGGTCGATCGTATTCCCCGAGGGTGGGTGGGCCCGGTTCCGCGAGCGCGACCCCGGCGCCTACCGACGCTTCGAGCTCGACGAGTTCCCGGCCCAGCGACTGGGCAGCGCCGAGGAGGTGGCGCGGGTCGTCGCCTTCGTGGCATCGCCCGCCGCTGAGTGGGTCAATGGCGCCTCGATCGACGTCGACGGGGCGCAACAGCGCCCGGGGCCCTTTTCGGTCCGACGTCGCTAGCGCGACCATGCCGGTCAGGGTGCGCCACCGGGACGCTCCCGCCGCCAGCGTCGGCGCTGGACTGGATTGCGCGCCGGATCTGGCGCGCTGTGGCTGGCGTTGCCCGGCGAGCGCGGGCGTCCACGCCCTCCGGGCCCGTCCGGCATGGAGGAGTTGGCAGATCTCCGCAACCACGCGGGACTGTCGGTTGAGTCGCCACGGCCCCGACGGGAGCTCGGCGAGTGCGAGCAGTCTGATGGTGACGGGGTGCCGCCACCCCCGGCACGTGGTGCCTTGCCCTTGGCCAGCTCGATGCTTTCCACGATCGTCCATCGACTCGACCCAGGCCGGGTCTTCCCGGCAGGCATTATGGGGGGCGCACCCCAGGGATGCCATCGCGTCGCCGGCGGAGCCGCCCACGGGACGACGCACCAGCAGCCAGCCGGCGCCTCCGAGCACGCCCGGTCGTTTCTCGATCACGCGCGACTGGGAGCCTGCACACGGCCGCGCTCCCCGGTTCCTCTCGGTCGCTCGCCCGCGGATCCACCCGGTCACCGGCAGCGTCACGGCGGTCTCGCCCGTACTCATCGCCGGCAGCGCCTGGGCCGTGGCCGTGCCGGGATCTGCTGGCTCGGGTCGGTGGTCAACCCCTCGGCGCGCCGGCGGACCTCGGGGGGCACAGAGGTGTCCCTGCTGGCGCCCGGGTGGCGGCGATCATGGCTGGCATCGTCCCCGGGACCCGTGGTACCCGACGGGCAGGGGATCGCTCCCGCCGTCGTGATCCCGGGGAGCATCGCGGCGGCGACGCCATGCTCGCTTGGGGGAGGTCTGCTCCGGCGACATGCCGACCCGTCGCCGACGGGCGGCCGCCGGCTCGGCGGCCAACCACGCGTCCGGCGCCGACGGGCGCCGATCAACCAGGCTATGGCCGTGGGCCGAGGCGGTACTCCGAGACCCCTCCGCCTCAGAGTTGTCAGTGGGGTCGGGGGTTCCCGAGCACCGCTACACCACCCCGTCGAGACCCTGCCCTGCTTGGCAAAACTCGCAGGGTCTAGGCCAGCACCCGTTGGGGGCTGCGGTAGCGTGCGCCGACAAGCCGGTGCCGGTGGTCCAAGTAGCCGGCATTATCCCCGGGCGAGTCGCTGAGGAGCGGCCGGAGCCCGCGGGGTGGTGCGCCCTCCTAGCTGGCACCTCTCTCCACGTTCGGGGCTCTACCGGCAGGATCAAGCCCTCCAGGTGCCGCCCGCCCCAGGCGTGAACCTGCTTGCGCCCGGAGCACCGTTCGAGGCGACCGTGCCAGGCTTGCAGCTCGGTCAGGAGCGCAGCGCGATCCGCGAGCGCCATGCTCACCGACCGCCATTAGACTGTGGGCTCGAGGGGAAGGCCCACGCCGCCAGCGCCGGACGGTCAACAGCCGGCGTTTGCGCAGTGGGGGCTGAGTCAAAAGGAGTCGGGACATGTCACACACCTCGTGGACGTTGCCCGTACCCGTGCGGCGTTTCACCCCAGCTCAGCCCCAAATCGGGTAAGGTGATCAGGCGCCACGATCGCGGTTGACAGGTCCCGGTGCCTCCCCTGTAGGCTGTGGCGGTGGCGCGGCGGTCCGCCGGCGGAATCCGTCCTGGAGCGGTGTTGGGTGAGGATCGAATGTCCCTTCGGTTCCGACCGGACCCCCCTGTGCACGCGAGGGGTATGGCCGTTCTCCTCGACGGCTGGCACGCCACATGCTATGCGCGCATGATGACGTACCAGCGCAACGGCGAGTTGGCGAGTAGGTCGCTGCGCTGCGGGCGCCCCGCCCGGGGACACCGGTTGCGTTGGGCCAATCGAGTGGCCGCCGCCGCGCTTGCGGCGGCAGGCATGGCGATGGGGCTTCTCACTATGGCGGCACCAGTCGCCGCCGCAACTAAGTCCGTCTGCTGCCGCGCCGAGACGGTTGCCCAGCTCGACCACTCAAGGGGTGGGGTGGTGCGCGTGATCGCCGGTCCAGCATACGAGTTCGCCCACCCCGTCGCCGCCGTCGTGCACGCAGGGGATCTGTTCGTGGTCAACGACGCCTCTCAGGGCGCTGGCTCGCTGACGGAACTCAACGCCGCGACGGGGTCGCTGGTGCGCGTGATCGCGGGCAAGGCCTATGAGTTCGCCCACCCGGTCGCCGTCGCCATGGATGGAGCGGATCTCGTGGTCGTGAACGCGGGCGGCTCCCTCACCGAGATCAACGCCGCGACGGGGTCGGTGGTGCGCGTGATCGCCGGCAGAGCCTACGAGTTCGACCACCCGGTCGCCGTCGCCCGTGACGGACGCAATCTCTTTGTGGTGAACACAGGTGGCTCGCTCACCGAGGTCAATGCCGCGACCGGCGCGGTGGTGCGCGTGATCGCGGGGGGTGCTTACGAGTTCGCCCACCCAGTCGCCATCGCCATCGACGGAAGGTATGTCATCGCGGTGAACCGAGGCGGGTCGCTCACCGAGATCAGCGCGGCGACGGGAGCGCGGGTCCGCGTGATCGCCGGCGGTGCCTACGAGTTTGCGCACCCCGTCGCGATTGGGATCGACGGACGCGACCTCTTCGTGGTGAACCGAGGCGGATCGGTGACCGTGGTCAACGCCGCGACCGGGGCGCGGGTCCGCGTGATCGCCGGCGGTGCCTACGAGTTTGCGCACCCCGTCGCGATTGGCATCGACGGACGCGACCTCTTCGTGGTGAACCGAGGCGGATCGGTGACCGAGGTCAACGCCGCGACCGGGGCGCGGGTCCGCGTCATCGCCGGTGGTGCCTACGAGTTTGTCGATCCTGTCGCCATCGCCGTCAACGGGCGGGATCTCTTCGTGGTGAACGACGGCTCCCAAGGCGCTGGATCCCTCACCGAGGTCAGGGTTTGAGGCACACGGCGCACACCCTAAGGAGCGGGGTGATGCGCTGCCGCAGGGGGCCGCGGGAGCCGGGGGGCCGCCCCCGGCGCGGCGAGGTGCTGGAGGTTCTCGGGCCGGCCTTCGTCGGAGGACCGGCTCGCTCGGTACTGGCGTCCAGCCATGGGGGAGGACGGACGTGGCGAGCTGCTGCTGGAGCGTGCTCCAGGTGATGTCGGCGGAGTGGGCTGCGGACCGTCGCGGTCACCGTCGAGGAGCAGGCCCCGAGGCCCTTCGCCCACCCAGGGCCGCACGGCAGGGCTGGAGCGCCGAGTCAGGTTGTCGATGAGCAGGGCGAGCACCGGAGCGAGCGCGTAGCGCACCGCGAGCCGCACCGAGAGGGCGATAGGCTCGCGGCTGGTGGCCGGGCGCGTGACCCGCTCCCAGCTGGTGCCGGTCGCGATGTCGAGGGCCACGAAGCGGGTGCGCCGCGGGGTCCAGCCGCGCGGATGCCAGACCGCCGGGTCCAGGTCTCTCGCCCCCACGCCAGCAGGTCGAGGTGCCATGGTCCTCGGCCAGGATCACCGCGGCGACGGGCAGGGCGGCGGGGGCGATGCACCGTGAGCCACCGCTGGGCCGAGGCAGGGTCGCGGGTGGCGACCGGCCACCCGCGGCGCCCGAAGTCCAGCGCGAGGGTTAGCTGCCGGCGCAGCCGTGGGAGGCCCCCGCGGTCGGCTGGATCAGGCAGCCGTCCCCGCGCTAGCGGGGGCGTCCCGAACCGTGATCGACCCGACCGAGACGATCGGGGAGGCCGGGCACGTCTTGCGAGATGTACCCATCCAGCCACCGCTGGATCGTGTGGGGGGGCGAGAAAGCCCCGGCGCGATCTCCTCGCTCGACCCGCCGCCCGTCGCCAGCAGGGTCATCTGGAGGCACAAAGCCGCCCCGCCCCTGTGATGGAGCGGGGCGACCAGCGGCGCGAGGATGGGGGTAGTGGCGGGGACGGGGACGGATGCATGGGGGGAGGGGCCATCTCGGGATGGGAGGCAGCGTACCCGCGAGGCTGCGTCGTGCTGGCCCCGTTCTGGTACCGCCCACGCCGGCGGATAGACCCTATCCATGGCGGATTCTCCTGGCTGCCGACTGGACCGGCCTGGGGGCTGACTCCGGGTCGCAGCAGCCCCGTCAGGCGGGCGGACCGGCCCCTCCGCGCGACCGACGCCCGCCGGGCCGGCACCCGCTTCCGGTTCTGGCCTGGGACTCGGGTGAGCGTCGCTGAAGGCGGTCGCGGGTGCCGTCCGCGTGCCCGCATGAGCTCTCGACGTGCACCGCCGGACGATGCGAGCTCCGCTCGCCGTGAGGCGCCTCTGCCGAGTGGAGTTGAGGCCCAGGACGTGATCGACAGTGGGGGGATGGGGCAGACATCAGGCGGCCGGTCCATTCGTGAGGGCGTTGGTGAGGTCAGGCAATCATCGGCACGGTGGCGCGGGTGGTCCCGCGGGTGCCCACGCCCCTACGCGCTCACATGAGATCGATCATGAGCCAGTAGAACGTCGCTGTGCGACGCCCACCACGGCGACACAGCCCGCACCCAGCCCGGTCAGCAGGGGCACGCAGGAGAGGAGCCGGGCTGGGCCGCCGACGGCAAGCGCCATAGTCACCCCGGCGGCAAGTGCGGCCCCGCTGAGCATCAGGCTGAGCTGGATGGTTGCGGGTGTGACCCATGTCCGGCGCAGCGATCCGGTGGGCGGCCTCGAGAAGGTCGCCAGCATGAACAGGTCGGCACCCCTGACCACCGGCGCCAGGATCCGCGCCAGCGTCGGCACCGGCCGGTCGGGAACCTGGGTCAGGCGATTCGGCATCATGCCCTTCAGCTGCGGGCGCGACCGGGGTGATCCTGACGTCGGTGGTCGGGCCCCTGCGACCCGGGCGACTGGGGTACCGGGCGAGGATACGCACAGGGCGGGAGCAGGGCAAGGACGGGCCCGTCTCCGAGTAGGGCTGCGGTCGGATCCCGGCCGCAGCCAGGCGGCGAGCCTCCGCTGCTCCCGCGGGGGCCGGGGCGGGCCTCCCCGCCGACACCGGACTCAGGTGACCTACGGCCTTGGTCGCGGTCGCGCGCCGACGCTTCCCGATCGGGGCACGCGCCCGCGGATAGGGTCCCCAGACCCGACATCGTCTTTCACCGCCGGCTGTTCCGGGGCCGTCCTCCCTGCGGCGCCGGACCGCGAGTCGGCCGGCTTCTGAGCCACGGCAGGCGGCCAATCGACCCGCTCGCGGCCGCCCAGCTGATTCCGCTACCGTGACGACGGCCGTCCCAAACTCCCCGATGAGGTGTGTCGTCGATGCCTGATCCAGTCGATCTCCCCAGCCGTCGCCTCGTGGTCGGACGCGAGCGGGCGGCCGCGCGCGCGATGCTCAAAGGAGCCGGGTTCGACGACGCCGCGCTCAGCCGGCCGTTCATCGGGGTTGCCAGCACCTGGATCGAGACCATGCCCTGCAACCTCGGCCTGCGCCAGCTCGCCGCCCATGTCAAGCAGGGGATCCGTGAGGCGGGGGGCACGCCGATGGAGTTCAACACCATCGCTGTGAGCGATGGGGTCGCGATGGGCACCCAGGGGATGAAGGCGTCCCTCATCAGCCGCGAGGTCATCGCCGACTCGATCGAGCTGGTCTGCCGCGGGCATCTGCTCGATGGGTTGGTGGCGCTGGTCGGATGCGACAAGACCATCCCCGGCGCCGCCATGGCGCTGGCACGACTGGATCTGCCCGGCTGCCTCCTCTACGGGGGGTCGATCGCGCCCGGACGTCATCAGGGACGCGACGTCACCATCATCGACGTCTTCGAGGCGATCGGCAGGGCTGAGGCCGGTCAGATCACGGACGAGGAGCTGCAGGCCCTGGAGAACGTCGCCTGTCCGGGGGCGGGCGCCTGCGGCGGCCAGTTCACCGCCAACACCATGGCGATGGCGGTGGAGCTGCTGGGCGTGGCGCCGCTGCAGACCGGGGGCGTCCCGGCGGCGGACCCCAGCAAGCCGGAGGTCGCGGCGGCGGTCGGGCGGATGGCGGTGGAGATGGTTCGGGCCGGTCGCCGCCCCAGCTCGTACCTCACCCGCTCCGCCTTCCACAACGCCATCGCCGGAGTGATGGCGAGCGCCGGCTCCACCAACGCTGTGCTCCACCTCCTGGCGATCGCGCAGGAGGCGCAGGTCCCGCTCGCCCTCGACGAATTCGACGACATCAGCGAGCGGACGCCGTGGATCGCTGACCTGCGCCCCGGGGGACGCTTCAACGCCGTCGACCTCACCCGGGCGGGCGGGGTCGCCTTAGTGGCGCGCCGATTGCTCGCCGCCGGCCTGCTCGATGGCGACACCGGTACCTGCACCGGCCAGACCCTGGCCGAGGCGGTGCGGGAGGCTGCGGCCTCGTGGCCCGAGCCCCCGGGACAGGAGGTGGTGAGCACGGTCGAGGCGCCGCTGCAGGCGACCGGGGGAACGGTCGTGCTGCGGGGACCCCTGGCGCCCGACGGGGCGGTCCTGAAGGTGGCCGGACACGAGCGCCGGGAGCACACGGGTCCTGCCCGGGTGTTCGACTCGGAGGAGGCGGGGATGGCGGCGGTGGCGGCGCGCGGGATCGCGCCCGGTGATGTCGTTGTGATCCGCTACGAAGGCCCCCGGGGCGGGCCAGGGATGCGGGAGATGCTGGGCATCACCGGGGCTCTGGTGGGCCAGGGACTCGGTGAGCAGGTCGCCCTGCTGACGGATGGGCGCTTCAGTGGGGCGACCCACGGTCTCATGATCGGACACGTCGCACCCGAGGCGGCCGTGGGCGGCCCGATCGGATGGCTCCGGGACGGCGATCCGATCACGATCGACGTGGCCGCCCGCACCGTGGGGGTCACGGTCGACCCTGAGGAGTGGGCGGCGCGCGGGCGCGCCTGGCGCGCGCCGGTTCCCGCGGTGACGCGGGGTGCCTTCGCGCGCTATGCGCAGCTGGTGGGATCCGCCTCCCGCGGGGCGGTGCTGGGCGGCGACGGGCCACGGGATGAGTGATCCCGGCCCCCCCCGTTTGGCCGACTTTCCCACCGAAGCCGCCCAGTCGGCATTGCGCCGCGTCGAGTGGCGGATCGACCGCACCCTGAGGCTGCGCAACGACAACCAGCCCGGGGTGCTGGGGGAGGTCGCGGGCGCGATCGGCACGGTGGGCGGGAACATCGGTGACATCCGCACCGTCCAGCGCGGCTCGGCCCACGTGGTTCGCGACCTCGACGTCAGCTGCGCCGACCTGACCATGCTCGACCGGGTGCTGGAGTCGGTGCGCCGCCTCGCTCACACGCGCCTGCTCGACGTCCGCGACGAGGTGCTGCGGGTGCATGTCGGCGGCAAACTCAAGGTGGTTCCCCGCTACCCGGTGGGGTCGCCGGCCGACCTGCGCCGCGTCTACACTCCCGGCGTCGCTGAGGTCTGTCGCCTGATCGCGCGCGAGCCGGCCGCCGCCGACCGCTACACCATGATCGCCAACACCGTCGCGGTGGTCACCGACGGCAGCGCCGTGCTCGGCCTCGGCGACATCGGCCCGGTGGCGGGGATGCCGGTGATGGAGGGCAAGTGCGCCCTGCTCGCCCAGCTGGTCCAGGTCGACGCGATCCCGATCCTGCTGCAACCGGGACCGCCCGAGGCGCTGGTGGACGCGGTGGCACGGATCGCCCCCACCTTCGGGGCGATCCAGCTGGAGGACATTGCCGCCCCCGCCTGCTTCACGATCGCGCCCCGGCTGCAGGAGCGGGTGAGCATCCCGGTGGTCCACGACGACCAGCACGGCACCGCCACGGTGGTGCTGGCGGCGGTGACCCGTGCCGCTCAGCTGGTGGGCCGCCCGCTGGGATCGCTGCGGGCCGGAGTGGTGGGCCTCGGCGCGGCCGGCACCGCGATCGCCGAGCTGCTGATCCAGGTGCTGGACCAGCCAGTCCTGGGAGCGGGCCGCACCGCTGACTCGATCGAGCGGCTGACCGCCGCGGGCGGCACTCCGGTCACCTTGGAGGAGCTGCTGAGCCGGTCGGACATCGTGATCGCGACCACCGCCCAGCCCCACCTGATCGCCGCCGAGCAGGTGCGGCCGGGGCAGCTGATCTTCGCCCTCTCCAACCCAGTCCCCGAGATCCTGCCCGAGCGAGCCCTGGCGGCTGGCGCGGCGATCGCCGTCGATGGCAGCGTGGTCAACAACCTGCTGGGATTCCCCGGCCTCTTCCGCGGCGCGCTGGACACAAGGGCCCGCCGCTTCACCCCCGGGATGTTCCTCGCCGCGGCCGCGGCCATCGCCGCCGAGGCTCGCGGCGAGGAGCTGGTCCCGGACGCCCTCGACCCCGGCGTGCACCGGGCGGTGGCGCGCGCGGTGGCACGGGCAGCGGTCGCGGGCGAGGTCGCCCGGGTCGTCCCTCCCGCCGACTACTTCGAGTAGGGCAGGCGCAGCAGAGCTCTCAGGCCGTCACTCGTGACCCATGACGGCGTCCAGCTCGGTCCTCCATCCCGGGGCGTGGAGGTGTTCGCGGAAGGCCTGGGCCGCGGGGCTGAGGAGCCGCTCGCGGGGCCAGATCACGTGCCACATCCGATGCGCCGGGAAACCCGCCACGGGCAGCGGTCGCAGCTGTCCCAGCTGCACCTCCAGGCGCACCGCGTAGACCGACAGCACGGTCACACCCAGGCCCCGGGCGACCGCCCGCTTGAGCGCGCCGTTGCTGGCGATCTGCATCGCGGGCACCGGGTCAACCCCCGCCGACCGCAGGATCGCCTCCGCCGACTCGCGGGTGCCCGAGCCCGGCTCCCTCAGCAACAGAGGCCCTTCCAGCAGATGCGCCGGCTGCAGGCTGGGGCGAGCCTGGAGCGGGTGGTTCGGCGCGCTGAAGCACATGAGGTGGTTGCGCAGCAGCTCCTCCGCCTCGAACAGTCCGTCGTCCCACAGGCGTCCCACCACTCCGAGGTCGGCGTCCCCGCCCAGCAGGCGGGTGCGCACCTGGCTGCGGTTCACGACCTCGAGGCTGAGGCGGATGTGGGGGTGGGCGGCCCGGAAGGTGGCGAGCGCATCCGGCAGCACGTAGACCCCGACGGTCGTGTCGCCGGCCACCGTCAGCGTCCCGGCGTGCAGTCCCGCGAGATCATCGATCGCCTCGCCGGCCTCGCGCACCAGTCCCAGGATCCGTCCGGCCCGCTCATACAGGGCCACCCCCATGGGCGTCAGCGTGACCGTGCGGAGACCCGGCTGGAACACCGGGTGGCCGAGGCCCCGGGCCATCGCTTGGACCTGGTGGCTGACCGCTGGCTGGGTGAGATGGAGTGCCTGGGCGGCCCGGGTGACGCCGCCCAGGTCCACCACGGTCTTGAAGATCCGCAGCTGGTGGAGAGTCAGGCGGCGCTCCAGGCTCACCATGATGCTTTGTGCATCTTGACATGAAAATCTGGCATTGGACAACATATTGGCCGCGTCGTATCGTTTCTTCATGCTCCCGCCCATCCCTGCCCCCGCCGGGATCGTCCACCCCCGACCTGGTGGCGCTGCCCCCCGCCGGCGTCGCCGACTGGTCCCCGGGGCCGCGTGACGGCCGAGGAGGACGCCCAGCAGCGTCCCACCCTAGTCGGGATCGGTGGGGACAGCGGCAGCGGCAAGACCACGCTGACGGGGGCGCTGTACGGGCTCCTGGGTGAGGAGCGGATCACCTCGATCTGCCTCGACGACTACCACGCCCTGGATCGCCGGGAGCGGGCCTTGGTCAAGCTCACCCCGCTCAATCCCCGCGCCAACAACTTCGCGGAGATGGAGGAACACATCTGGCGGCTGAAGCGCGGGCTGGCGGTGGAGAAGCCGGTCTACGACCACCGGGACGGGACCCTGGGACCTCCGGAGACGGTTGTGCCGCGCGAGATCGTGATGGTGCAGGGCCTGCACCCGTACCTCATCCCCGGGGTGCGACATGCCTTCGATCTCAAGGTCTGGCTCGACCCCGACCCCGGACTCCGGCTCGCCTGGAAGCTTCAGCGCGACACCAGCAAGCGTGGGTACCGGGACGACCAGGTGAGGGCCGAGATCGAGGCCCGGCGCGCCGATGCCGAGGCCTATATCGCCCCCCAGCGCAAGCACGCCGACCTTTTGGTGCGGTTCCAGTCGCCCTCACCCGGCTCGCAGGACATGGCCCACCTCAGCGTGCGCATCGTCCAGCGCCACACCATGCCGCGCCTCAACTTCCACGACCAGCTGCACACCGCCTCCGCGATCCACCTGGACCTGGGGGTGATCGACGAGGACGGCCAGCGCGCCGACGTGATCGTCATCGACGGTCAGATCACGCCGCGGGAGGCGGAGCTGGTGGAGCGGAGCACCTGGGAGCACATGGACGGAGTTCACGGACAAGCTCACCACGTCCCGCCCGAGCGCCTGGGCAGCTACGAGGCGGCCCGGCAACGGCAGCACAGCGACCCCCTGGCCTTGACCCAGCTGATCCTGGGACACCGGATCCTGAGCGCCCGCAAATCGTACCTCGTGCGGATCACCGAGGACGGGCACCGGGATCTCGACCCCGATCACGCCCACATGTGATCCCATCCCATCTCACGAGGTTTCCACGCCATGCTGAGTGACGGCGACCGCCCGCTCGAGACCCGCTGGTCCTCGGGCGTCATCCCCTACAAGCAGATGGGGTACTGGCAGCCCGACTACGTGCCCAAGGACTCCGACGTGCTCTGCGCCTTCCGGATCACGCCCCAAGCCGGGGTGGAGCCAGAGGAGGCGGCCGCGGCGGTCGCGGGCGAGTCCTCGACCGCCACCTGGACGGTGGTGTGGACCGACCGGCTGACCTCGTATGAGGACTACCAGGCGAAGGCCTACCGAGTCGAGGCGGTGCCCGGCAGCGACAACCAGTTCATCGCCTACATCGCCTACGCCCTCGACCTCTTCGAGGAGGGGTCGATCGCCAATCTCACGTCCTCGATCATCGGCAATGTCTTCGGATTCAAGGCGCTTCGAGCCCTCCGGCTCGAGGACATGCGCATCCCGACCCAGTACGTCAAGACCTTCCAGGGTCCGCCTCACGGGATCGTGATGGAGCGCGAGTACCTCAACAAGTTCGGGCGCCCGCTGCTGGGGGCCACCGTCAAGCCCAAGCTCGGGCTCTCGGCGCGCAACTATGGCCGGGTCGTCTACGAGGCGCTCCGAGGCGGCCTGGACTTCTGCAAGGACGACGAGAACACCAACAGCCAGCCCTTCATGCGCTGGCGCGACCGCTACCTCTTCTGCATGGAAGCGGTCGCCAAGGCGGGCGCCGAGAGTGGGGAGGTCAAGGGCCACTATCTCAACGTGACTGCCGCCAGCATGGAAGAGATGTACGAGCGCGCCGAGTTCGCGCGCGAACTCGGCAGCGTGGTCGTGATGATGGACCTGACGGTGGGCTTCACCGCGATGCAGTCGATGGCACGCTGGGCCCGGCGCCACGGGGTGCTGCTCCATCTCCACCGCGCCGGTCACTCCACCTACACCCGCCAGAAGAATCACGGAGTCAGCTTCCGGGTGCTCGCCAAGTGGTGCCGCCTGATCGGAGTCGACCACCTCCACGCCGGCACGGTGGTGGGCAAGCTGGAGGGCGATCCCGCGATGGTCAGCGGCTACTACGACATCCTCCGCCGGGACACCATCCGACAGGATCCGGCCCGCGGGATCTACTTCGATCAGGAGTGGGCCTCCATGCCCGGCACCATGCCGGTGGCGTCAGGCGGGATTCACGCCGGCCAGATGCACCTGCTGCTGCACCACCTCGGAGAGGATGTGATCCTCCAGTTCGGGGGTGGCACCTTCGGCAATCCGCTGGGGGTGGCCGCGGGCGCCACCGCCAACCGGGTGGCGGTGGAAGCCATGATCAAGGCCCGCAACGAGGGCCGGGACGTGCTTCTCGAGGGTCCGGGAATCTTGGAGCTCGCGGCCCGACACTGTCGCCCCTTGGCGCGGGCGCTCGACACCTGGCGTGATGTCAGCTTCAACTATGAGTCGACCGACACCCCCGACCTCACCCCCACGCTCACCCTGTGACCGACGAGGATGCCAATGCACATCACCCAGGGCACCTTCTCCTTCCTGCCCGAGCTCAGCGACGATGAGATCTGTCTGCAGCTCGAGTACTGCCTGCGCCACGGCTGGTCGATCCTGGTCGAGCACACCGACGACCCCCACCCCCGCAACGTCTACTGGCAGATGTGGGGGGCGCCGATGTTCGACCTGCCGGGGGCGTCTCCCGCGCTCGCTGAGGTCGCGTCCTGCCGGATCGCCCACCCCCAGCACTATGTCAGGGTGAGCGCCTACGACCGCTCCAAGGGGCGTCAGACCACCGCCCTCAGCTTTATCGTCAACCGTCCGACGAGCGAGCCCGAGTTCGCGATCGAGCGCCAGGAGCACGCCGACCGACAGATCCGGTACAGCCTCACCGTCCACCCGACGGATGATGCCCCCGGCCGGCCCTAGCCTCGTCGCCGCGGAGGCCGGGGACCCCGGGCGGGACGCCGCCGTCTGGGAGGTGGTTGACCAGCTCGACCGCGAGCTGGTGGGCCTGACCCCGGTGAAGACGCGGGTCCGGGAGATCGCCTCGCTGCTCATCATCGACCGGCTGCGCACCGAGACCGGCCTCGCCAGCGCGAGCCCCTCGTTGCACATGTGCTTCACCGGCAGTCCGGGCACCGGCAAGACCACGGTTGCGGTGCGGATGGCCGAAATCCTCAATCGACTGGGGTACTGCCGTCGCGGTCAGCTCGTGACCGTCACGCGCGACGATCTGGTCGGCCAGTACGTCGGGCACACCGCCCCCAAGACCAAGGAGGTGTTGACCCGTGCCCTGGGGGGGGTGCTCTTCATCGACGAGGCCTACTACCTGCACCGCCCCGAGAACGAGCGCGACTACGGGCAGGAGTCGATCGAGATCCTGCTGCAGGTGATGGAAAAGCACCGCGACGACCTGGTCGTGATCCTGGCCGGCTACCGGGACCGGATGGACACCTTCTTCCAGAGCAATCCGGGGATGAAGTCACGGATCGCCCATCACATCGACTTTCCCGATTTCGACGTGAGCCAGCTCCTCCAGATCGCTCGCCTCATGCTGGGAGGACTCGAGTACCGCTTCTCGCGGCCCGCCGAGGAGGCCTTCGCAGCCTACCTCGTGCGCCGCATGGCCCAGCCTCAGTTCGCGAACGCGCGCAGCGTCCGCAATGCCATCGACCGGATGCGGCTGCGTCAGGCGAGCCGGCTGGTGGGCCTGCGAGGTGTCCTGGATCGCGACCAGCTGATGACACTGGAGGCCGACGACATCCTGCGGAGCCGGGTGTTCGCGCAGGCGGAGGGAGGCGCTGCGGGGGCGTGACGCCCGGCCGTCGTGGCCCCGCCGCCGCCGCGACGGCTTGCCCGCCGACGGCCAAGGTCAGCTGCCTGGAGTTGGCCAGGCGCACTCACGGTGGCTTGATCCGAGGCCGGCCGGCGGTCCGGGTGCCCATCCCGACCCCAGCTCGCTGCAGCCTCCCGTGCACCCGACTTGGGCGGCTGGCTCGGGGCGCCCACGCCTGGCCGAGCCCGCTGCGCCCGCGCGCCCACCGGCCGACGGGCCGGGGGTCCCCCACGGTCGTGAGCTGTCGGATCGTGCCACCGAGCTGGACTTCACGTCCATCGGGGCGGTGCGGATGGGAGCGGGGCGCCTGGCGGCGATCTCGGGCTCGGCGCTGAGCTCCGCGTCGCGGACGTGACCGAGGCCCCGAGGCGCCCGGGCGCTGCTGCCGATGGCGGGCGCGCGGGCCGCCGTCCCGCCGCCCGTGTGCCGCGCCTCCGCTCGGGCTCCCGCCGGTCGACGTCTCGCCCGCCGGCAGCGGGGGACGCAGCACTCAGGGTCGCGGGGGGGGGGCGCGTGCTCCCGCCCAGCTCGCCACCCGCGATTGGGGCCTCCTGCGCTGGGGCGGCTGGGCGGGAGCGGGCTTCGTACCATGGCCGGGTGGACGATGACCCGGGCTCGGCGGATAGGGAGCACCGCCCGGGCTCTGAGACGATCGCGGTGGAGGTGCTGGCGGCGGACCGGCTGGCCGAGGCGCGAGGGCTCTTGCTGGACCTGTTGCTGGTCGAACAGGGGCACTTCAACCACCCGCGCCAGACCCGCGCCGACCTCGAGCGGACCCTCCCCGCAGCTCCAGCGACCTTTCGAGGCGAGAATCACCTGCTCGTGGGGCGGGAGCACGGCGACGTGGTCGGCCTCTGCTGGTGCGTCCTCTTCGACCCGGGCACCGGCTTGGAGGCGGAGATCGCCGAGCTGTATGTGGCGCCCGCCTGGCGCCGCCGGGGGCTCGCCGGCCGACTGCTGCAGGCGGCGACCCGCCTCTTCGAGGAGCGCGGCGTGACCTTCGCCTGCGTCTGGACCCGGCACGACAACCGCCCGGCGCTGCGGCTGTACGCCGGAGGCGGATTCGCCCCGACCGAGCAGGCCGTCCTCACCTGGTACCCCGGGGGGACGGCGAGGTGACCGGACCCGGCGCTGACCTTTCCGATTTCCCCGCCGCGAGGCGGCTCGCTGCCACGGTGATCCTGACCCTGGTGGTGGCGCTGCTGGCGGGCGGAGGCAGCGCCGACCTGGTGCTTCGACTCCAGGGCTCGGCACCCCCCCCCCAGGTGATCGTCCACACCGTGACCACGTCCGGGCAGTCGGCGTCGACCACCCTGCCGGCCGTGATCGCGGCGGATCAGGCATCCCTCGTCCAGGTGGTGCGGCTGCCGGCTCGCGGCCTCCCCACCGCGGCCGACGTCGCCAGCGGATTTATCGCTGATGCCAACGGGCTGGTCGTGACCGCGGCGTCGGCCGTTGCCGGGGCCGTCGGCCTCATGGTCGTGCTGCCGACTGGAGTGCGGACGCCTGCCACCCTGGCGGCCGCCGACCCCGACACCGGGATCGTCGTTCTCCAGATCGCGACCAGTGCCAGCCTGACGCCGCTCGCCTTCGGCCCCAGCCCGCGCGTGGGCGAGGCGGCGATCGCCCTCAGCCAGCCGGTGGGCTCGGGTCCCGCCGTGGATGTCGGCACGGTCAGCGCGACCGGTTTGGTGGTGCGGGTCCCCGGCCCCTCGGGATCGGGCGGGCTGGTCGCCGTGGGCGGGGCGCTCCGGACCGACGCACCGGTGCCTGCGGGCGGCATCGGCGGACCTCTGGTCGACGCGAACGGTCAGGTGATCGGCGTCCTGGCCGGTCCCGCCAGTCCCAGCTTCCAGGGGGCTGTCCCCGGCGCCGGCAGCACGGTGGCGCTGGACGCCACCGCCGCCCAGAGCGTGGTCTCCGCCTTGGCGTCCGCCACCCTGGTGCCCACCGCCCCGGGGGTCGTCAGCCAGCCGCTCGATCCGGCCAGCGCCGCCGCCCTGGGGTTGCCGGTGGGCGCGCTGGTGGTGCTGGTCCAAGTCGGCTCGCCCGCGGCGGTGGCCGGCCTGCGGGAGGGGGATGTCGTTCTCGCCGTGAACGGTCGCGCCGCGTCCCAGCTGGCCTCGGTATCGGACGCCTTGATCCGGCAGGCGGTCACCGGGCCCGCCAGCATCTCGGTCTGGCGCGCCGGGGTGGTCCACCACCTGAGCCTGGTCCTACCGCCGACCGGGTGAGCCTGCTAGGCTCGCACACGCGATGGACCTCACCTGGATGGGCGACTGCTGCGTGGCTGCGCGCGGGCGCGACGTTCGGGTGGTGTTCGATCCCCCCGACAGCCTCATCGATCCCGGCAGTCGCGGCACCGTCGACCTGGTGGTTCGCTCCCGCGGCGGCGCGAACGTCCTCCGCCCCGGGACTGGTCCCACGGTGGTGGCACAGCCGGGCGAGTACGAGATCCGTGGGGTCTCCGTCCATGGGGTGGCGGTGGACGGCGGCACCGCCTTCGTCTGCGATGTCGACGACGTCGCGATCGCGGTCATCGGCCGGGGCGCTGCCACCCTTGCCGAGGCGGCCCTGGAGGCGATCGGTCGGGTCGACGTGCTGGTGCTCCCGGTCGGCGGGGGCCCGGGCCTCACCGGCGCCCAGGCGGCCGCCGCCGTCTCCCGGATCGAGCCGGCGGTGGTGGTGCCGGTGGGGTACGCGATCGGCGACGAGCTCTTCGGACTGGAGCCGCTCGCGCCCTTCGCGCGGGAGATGGGCTTGGCTCAGTGGGCGTCTCAGTCCAAGCTCACCCTCACCGGCTCTCCGGGCGCGGCCGACGACACGCGGGTGGTGGTGCTCGAGCCGCGCCGCTGACGCAGTGCCGCGGTCCCGGCCCGTGGTACGATGAGGGCCCGTGAGGTGTGGCCAGCGGCCCCTGCGGTTCTCTCGATGACAGCCAAGTTCGTCTTCGTCACCGGCGGGGTGGTGTCGGGACTGGGCAAGGGGATCACCGCCGCTTCGCTCGGCACCATCCTCACCGCCCGCGGGCTTCGGGTTTCGCTGCTCAAGCTCGACCCGTACATCAACATCGACCCCGGCACCATGTCCCCCTACCAGCATGGGGAGGTGTTCGTGCTCGACGACGGCGCCGAGACGGATCTCGATCTCGGCCACTACGAGCGCTTCGTGGACGTCAGCCTGCCCCGCGCCAGCAATGTCACCGCCGGCAAGATCTACAGCGAGGTGATCGCCAAGGAGCGCCGGGGAGACTATCTCGGCGCCACCGTGCAGGTGATTCCGCACGTCACCAATGAGATCAAGGAGCGGATCCTGCGGGTCGCCGAGACGGGCGGAGCGGAGGTGGTGATCGTGGAGGTGGGTGGCACCGCCGGCGACATCGAGTCGCTGCCATTCCTGGAGGCGATTCGCCAGCTCAAGAACGACGTCGGTCGTCGCAACACCTTCTACGTTCATCTCACCCTGGTGCCCTTCGTGAGCGGCAGCGAAGAGTACAAGAGCAAGCCCACCCAGCACAGCGTGCAGACGCTGCGCGGGATCGGCATCCAGCCCGACGCGATCGTCTGCCGGTCGCGGGAGCGACTCGGCACCGGGCTGCGGGACAAGATCGCGCTCTTCGCCGACGTCGAGGCCCGCGCCGTGATCAGCCTGCCCGACGCCGCCACCATCTACCAGGTCCCGCTCCTGCTGGAGGACAGCGGCCTGGGGACCTTTCTGCTCGAGCAGATGGATGTGGGCGCGGGGCCGGCGGAGCTGGGACAGTGGGAGCGACTGGTCGGGCGGATCCTCTCCACCGCCGAGTCGGTGCGGATCGGGATCGCCGGCAAGTATGTGGAGTTGCCGGACGCCTATCTCAGCGTCACCGAGGCGCTCCGCCACGCCGCGGTCGCCCACGACGTCGGCTTGGAGCTCCGCTGGATCAACACCGAGACGCTCGATGTGGCGGACCGCTCAGCCTTCGATGACCTCCACGGGATCGTGGTCCCGGGCGGCTTCGGCCACCGCGGGATCGAGGGCAAGATCGCCGCGTCGCGCTATGCTCGGGAGGAGCGGGTGCCCTTCCTCGGCCTCTGCTTGGGGATGCAGTGCGCCACCATCGATCTGGCCCGCGACGTGCTCGCCACCCCCGACTGCAACAGCACCGAGTTCAACGTCTTCACCGAGCATCCCGTCATCGACCTGCTGCCCGAGCAGCGCGACGTGACGGATCTCGGGGGCACCATGCGGCTCGGCCTGTATCCCTGCAAGCTGCTGCCCGGCAGCCGGGCGCAGCGCGCCTACGGCGAACCCCTGGTGTATGAGCGCCACCGCCACCGCTTCGAGTTCAACAATCGCTACCGTGAGCGCCTGGCCCAGGCCGGGGTGGTCTTCAGCGGAACCTCGCCCGACGACCGCCTGGTCGAGATCATCGAGCTGCGCGATCATCCCTTCTTCGTCGCCAGCCAGTTCCACCCCGAATTCCGCTCCCGCCCGCATCGGCCCCACCCGCTGGTGCTGGCCTTCATGGCCGCCTGCGTGGACCGGGCCGGGCTCGCGATCGAGCCCGAGCTTCCGGGCGGCGCGGTGGCGACCCGGCTGGCATGACCGGGGCCGCCCGGACGCGGGGGTCGGCCCTGCGCCTGTACTTCAGCACCGCCGACGGCGAGCTGCGGGTGGCGCCGCCCGAGTGGACCGCGCTGGGACGCTCGGGAGAGCGTCTCACCGATGCTGGCGAGTGGGTTCCGATGCCGGCCGGAGCCACTATCGCCCGGCTTCCCGGTCGGGCCGCGCTGGGGCTGACGGGGGGCGCCGAGTCCGCCTGGCCGCTCGAGCGCGGGGTGGCGGTGGCCGCGATCCTGCCGGTGGGGCACCTGCGGCTCCTGCTGCCGGCGCACGGGCCGGCCGCCACCGGGGGGCCGACCCTTCCCCTGTTCGGCTACACCGCGGTGGCTGAGCGCCGGGGCCGGCCGGTGGTCGCCGCGATGCCTACCGACGACTTCGCGTGGTGGCGCCCGGAACGCTTCCGCCGCTCCGATCTTCCCGGCGCGGTCGCTGCCGCCGAGGCGGCGCTGCCGGGCAATCCGGTGATCGCGCAGCTGCGGACCTGTGCACTCGAGCATAACTGCTACACGGCGCAGAACACATTCCACCGCCGCTACGAGGGTGCCCTGCCGACCTCGGCGGCGTGCAACGCCGACTGCCTGGGCTGCATCTCGCTCCAGACCGACTCGGGGGCGC
>Ga0307373_10005953_pt1 | contig 19624 bp, 20 predicted proteins | sample OX2MG_FD_202534 | JGI IMG/M metagenome (GOLD analysis project Ga0307373, IMG submission 202534) | Soil microbial communities from Risofladan, Vaasa, Finland - OX-2 | ecosystem: Environmental > Terrestrial > Soil > Coastal area > Acid sulfate soil | place: Finland: Risofladan, Vaasa | collected...
TAGTTGAAATCCTGGGATTGCCAATCCCTGATCGCGAGGTTGCAAGCATCCTGAAACGTCTAGGCATGAAACTGAAAAAGGTTGCGAGTGGCTGGCAGGTCATCCCGCCCAGTTATCGCTTTGATATTAGCCGTGAAGAGGATCTCATCGAGGAAGTCGGGCGCATTCATGGGTTTGAAAAAATACCGGCCACCCCATTAATCGCCGCAATACAACCCGGAGAAGCGGACGAACAACACACGGGCACAGGCTACCTGCGTAATAGCTTAGTGCACAGGGGGTATACAGAGGTCATCACCTACAGTTTTATAGCCCCGGTTTTAGACGATTCTCTGGCAGTAGCCGGAGCTGCCGTAGAACTGGAGAACCCGATTTCCGAAGATATGTCGCGATTACGCCGCTCCCTTTGGCCGGGTTTGATACAAGCCTTACGATACAACCTTAACCGGCAACAGGAGCGAGCCAGACTATTCGAGTATGGTCGTAGATATTCTATGCAAGGTGATGATATTAAAGAGGAATATTGCGTTGCTGGCTTGGCCTATGGGCGCGTAGAACCGGAGCAGTGGGGAATCCCAAAACGATTGGTAACATTCGACGATGTGAAATCTGACGTAGAGGCTTTATTTTCTAAAGGAACTACTAAGCCTATTTTTATTCGAGCTCGGCATCCAGCCTTGCATCCTGGTAAGTCTGCAGCTATTTACCTTGGCAAGCAGAGCGCAGGGTGGCTAGGGGAGCTGCATCCGGAGCAGGTTAGGAGATTGGACCTGCCGGATCCAGCAATCATCTTCGAAGTAGATTACCAAGCGATCTCAAATCAGCGTGTGCCGGTGTTTGAGCCTATTTCCCGCTATCCTGTGATACGTCGTGATATCGCTGTGGTTGTGCCTGAAAGCGTCTCAGCAAAGCTAATTATGTCCTGTGTAAACGAGGAATCGAACAATTTGGTTCGAGAAATTCGAATATTTGACATATATCGTGGAACTGGCATAGATTCTGGACGAAAAAGTGTTGCTTTAGGCTTGATTTTACAAGACTCTTCGCGCACCCTAACAGATGAGGCTGCCGATGCGATTATGTCCCAAATCATCGAAAGGCTTGATCGTAAATTGGGTGCAACAATAAGAGACTGACATGGCACTGACCAAGGCAGAAATGGCCGAGGCCTTGTTTGAGGAACTGGGGCTCAACAAGCGGGAGGCTAAGGAGCTGGTGGACCTCTTTTTCGAGGAAGTTCGCTTTGCCTTGGCTGAGGGGCGACAGGTCAAGCTTTCGGGCTTTGGTAATTTCGATCTACGCAGCAAAAACCAGCGGCCTGGCCGCAACCCTAAGACGGGTGAGGAAATCCCAATCAGCGCCCGACGTGTAGTGACTTTCCGTCCGGGTCAGAAGCTCAAAGCAAGGGTGGAGGCTTATGCTGGAAGCCGGGAATAATAGCGAGCTGCCACCGATCCCAGGCAAACGTTACTTCACCATCGGTGAGGTCAGCGATTTGTGCGGCGTGAAGCCGCATGTTTTGCGTTATTGGGAGCAGGAATTCCCCCAACTTAAACCTGTAAAACGTCGCGGTAATCGCCGTTATTACCAACGTCATGACGTGCTGGTCATCCGTCAAATTCGCAGTTTGCTCTATGAACAGGGATTTACTATCGGTGGCGCTCGTCAGCAGCTCTCCAGCGATACAGCCAAGCAGGATGTTTCACAAAGTCAGCAAATTGTCCACCAATTACGAGTGGAATTGGAAGAATTGCTGCAAACATTGAAACGCTGAAGTATCCAGTACTGACTGCAAAGATTCCACGCATATCAGCCATCAGGTATCATGAGTACCTGCGCCGAGCGGCGCATTTCATAGTCTGTATCATTCGGGGCGTAGCGCAGCCTGGTAGCGCACTTGCATGGGGTGCAAGTGGTCGGAGGTTCAAATCCTCTCGCCCCGACCAATTATTAGCTGGTTTACTGAAGTTTCGTTATTAGATAAACGTGCATTTAATACGAAGATTTAGTTACTCATCAGAAATCTGATATTTTGATCATTATTGGCGCTACAGAAGAACCTTCGGATTTTGCCCTGTCAGACTGCATATGCCATCCCTAGAACCTGAAAGAAATAATCGTTCTCAACAAATCGTCGGACGACTAGCCTTCATTGTTGCCACAATGGCCACAGCTACACTTGTGACAATGGGCGTGACTGGTGTGCATTGGCCAAAATGGCTATTGGCCTTGACTGCGATTCTATGACTTCAATATCGAATGCCCAAGGTTATGCTTAACGAGCATTGTCGATACGAAATGAAGGTTGGCATTAACCTTTTGGTGGGGTCAGGGCCGATAGATAACGTTCCACTTCATTTTCTGAAAACGGCTTTGAAAAGTAATATCCCTGACCTCTACCACATCCTAATGCCCGCAGAAGTTCGAGTTGACGTGCATTCTCGATTCCTTCTGCCACCACATCCATGCCAAGGTCAGCTGCCAGGACATTAATGGTACGCACGATGGCGCGATCGCTACGATTCTGCTCGATGCCCTTTATAAAGGAACGGTCAATTTTTAGTGTATCCAGTTTAAAAGTTCTCAAAGCACTCAGAGAGGAATACCCGGTTCCAAAATCATCCATTTGAAGATTCACGCCAATCTTTCTGAGTCGACTGATAGTTTCCACTGCAAGTTCTGGATTATCCATAAAAACAGTTTCCGTAATTTCCAGACACAGATTTTTTGCAGATAAGCCAGTCATGTCTAGAACGCGGGCTACACGTTGCGGCAATACCCAATGAGCAAACTGGCGGTTTGCGATATTGACGCTCACAAATATATTGTCCTTAAGGTGTTTATGGCGTTTGCGCCATTTCGCTAACTGCGTGCAGGCGGTTTCCATAACCCACCAGCCTAATGGGATAATAAGCCCGGTTTCCTCAGCTACTGCGAGAAAATGTTCAGGCGCTACTAATCCGCGCTCCGGATGTGCCCAGCGAACCAGTGCTTCGAAACCGGTAAGTCGACCTGTAGCAAGCTCAATCACTGGCTGGTAATAGACGCGGAATTCGCTGCGCTGTAAGGCATGACGTAATTCAGTTTCCAACTTGAGATTTGCCTTGACGAGTTCATGCATTGCGTCATCGAATACTACGTACCCGGATTTACCAGCAGCCTTGGCACGGTACATCGCCGTATCTGCATCACGCAATAATTCATCTGGATGCTGGTAGTGGGGTGCATTGATAACGATGCCAATACTGGCGGTGGTGAAAACATCATGACCGTTGACGTTGAAAGCGCGCGCTAATTCATCATGGATGCGATCAGCTACAGTAGTGGCTTCGTCAAGCGCCTGCAACTGTTCCAGAAGGATGGTGAACTCATCTCCTCCATATCGGGCTATCAAGTCATTGGGACGGAGACAGCCTCTCAAACGTTTTGCGATAGCCACCAATAATCGATCCCCGAAGCTATGACCTAAGCTGTCGTTGATCAGCTTGAAACGGTCAAGGTCCAGGAACAAAACAGCAAAGCGTACATTATCTGGCCTTTTGCCATGCTCCAATATCTTACTGAGATGATCCAAAAAATAATTTCTGTTAGGCAGCCCTGTAAGGGCATCATGGAAAGCGCTATGCATCAATTCTTGTTCGGCTTTCTTATGCTCAGTGATGTCACGCACCGTGCCCATGGTAGCTGTACGTCCACGCCAGGATATTCTGCTAACAGTCACAGAAGCGGCTACCTGGTTATTGACATCCTTACAACGCAGCTGCATCTCTTGGGGTTCGATTGCGCGGTGGCCGACAGTATCCGAAGTGATCTGCTCAACAAGCTTGCCATTTGATGCAAGCACTATATCTGTAATGGGTAAACCAGCCATTTCATCAGGTTCATAACCCAGCATGTAGGCGAATGCGCGATTAGCAAATACATATTTACCATTTTGACTTAAAAATACACCGTCCTGGCTCATATCAACCAGTGTTCGATATTTCTCCTCAGAACGCACCAATGCCTCTTCCGCACGTTTACGAGCAGTGATGTCCTGTAGAGTACCCGAGTAGCACAAAACTTTCCCATTGGTATCCTTGATCGCACGCGCATTATCGCAAACCCAGATGGTGGTTCCATCACGACGAAATATCTGGAATTCCTGATTATCATAATTTCCGTCTTGTTCAAGACGTCGCAGCAAATCAGCGCGTTGCTCCGGGCGTACATACACACGTGAAGTAATATTGAGACCGATGGCGATCATTTCTGTAGGTGTATCGTAGCCAAGAATTCGTGCTAGTGCTGGATTGGCATCGACCAAAAGGCCATCAGTTGTCGATTGGTAGATACCTTCGAGTGCATGCTCGAACATAGCGCGATAGTTACTCTCAGCTTTACCGAGATCAGAATTGATCTGTTTTACATGGCTGTTGTCTCTGCACAGAAGTAAAGCTGCCTGAGTTCCCGTTGCTGATATTAACCAGGCATGCACCTCGCAGTTTAAAGAACTTCCGTTTTTGCAAACTAGGCTGGTTTCAAAGACTGCTGAGTGTTCGTTTAATAGTTTTGCACCAATATTATTCCAATCATCGGATTGGCTGATCTCAGCAGGTTTTATTTTGCGAAAATCTTCGAGCGTGTAACCTAACGATTGACAGGCAGCTTCATTGACCTCGGTAAAAGTGTCAGATAAAGCGCCATCATTGCTAATTGTAAATAGCAGAATAGGGTTGGGTTCAGCATTGAATAATGTGCCATAAACCCTTTCTCTTGCATATAAATTATCTACAGCTGTTCGGTAATCGGTATCGTCAACAATACTAAAAAGCGCATGCCGTCGCTGACCATATTCGATTGTCTCTGCACATAAGCGTCCGTGACGAATTTCTCCGGCATAGGTGCGTAGACCAATGTCAAAATTGACAATGCGTCCACCGCTTTTTAGCTCCTGAAGGATGTCATCGCAAGCATGCGGGTCTCCCCATAAGCCCAATTCCCGTATGTTATGACCGATCATTTCTGCAGGGCTGTAGCCAAGCAGGCGTTCAACGGCCGGGTTAATATCAGTGCACTCGTTATTGTCAAGATCCAATGCGCCGAGGATGCCGGGGCTAATACGAAAACTGGCGGCAAACTTTATTGCAGCTTGGCGTTGAATATCGTCCAGATGTCGGCGGCGCAACTCGGCGGCGGTACGCAAAGCTAATGCTCGTAGTGCAGAAAACAGTTCTTCATTCGCCTGAAAAGACTGTCTTGACATGATGCCGAGATGGCCAAGCGCACGTCCATCCAGACCGGGAATCGCCACGGCGCAGTAGGCACGGATGCCGTGCTTACGTAACCAGCGATCCTTGGGGTAAGCCGCGACCGTATCATCCTCGCAACACAATTGCCCTTCCAACAAAGTACGTTCCGCAGGCGTGCCTTCGATCAACAAGTCATTGCCACCCGCAGCAGCCCGATTGACGTGCCAGCCTGCTACGAGCTGAAGGTGTTTTGAATCCAGAGGTTTACGCACGGATATAAATGCGTATTCCACATCCAGAGTTATAGCGAGATTACGTACTAGTTGGCGAAAGAAATCCTGCCCAACGACACTGGCTAGCTGCTCCTGAAGAGCGCGAAATATGCCGGTGGGGACCGGGAGTAGGGCGGTTTCCGGTTTCATGGACTGAATTTAACCATAAATCGTCATTACAGAGTTACATGGAAAGCGCCGAATGCGTGCGTTCCCCCAAAAAGCAGCATTAAAACGGGCTGATTAAGCTTATGAATTCTATGGAAGTTAGCGTTGTAAGTAAATGATAAAAAACAATATTGCTGTTTATTTAAGGTCACCACTGACCGTGAAGGTTGAAAGCATGATGGCCGGTACTATCCGCGGGCAGGTAGCCCAGCAAATTGGCCAGTGTTGCATTGTCGGGGTCTCGGCTCATGAGTGTTCCGTTCACCTGGTAATGTCCGCTGGGCGTCAGATTCAACGTACCCTGAACAATCAGCGGGCCGCCCGTGTCGATGAAAATTCCACTGATTCCCTTTTTATCTAGGGCGGATACTTTCAGTTGATAACTACCCAAAGTCACGCTCTGTGGCCAGCTTAAAGCGGTATCTGTAAAGGTCACAATGCCGTCTGCCTGGACAGGCCGCATTTTTACCAATAGCACACGGTTTAAGTCCACATCAAGATTTCCGCTTATGCTGCCAGCCGGCAAGGGTAACAACCCATCTAACCGGCCGATGGGTAAATGGCCATGAACACCCTGTAGCAACAAATTGTCGCGGCTGCCTGCCGCGCGACCTTGGAGATCCATATCGGAGGCCAACAGCCGCAAACGATAGCCCATGTGGCCAGTGACCAGCGCCCGCCAATCAACATGCCATTGCAGTACACCCCAGGATTGGCCATTGAGAATAAATTCTTGAGCAGCGCCCGACCACACACTGCCGCTGATTTTCGACAGTTGCACATCAGGTATGCCTTTCTGCCACCAAGCCAGAGGATAGGCGGCTGGGAATGTTGCCAGCAAAAAAATTAAATAGGCGGTGAGACCAGCCAGCCACCAGCGAACGATACGCCAGCTCATTGTGTGGCACCTTGTAACTTGAGATTTACGTTCACCAACCCCGGTCCGGATCCGCGCGTCACACTCATATCAGCCACTGTAATCCCATAATTCTTGTGCAATGTATCCAACCAGCGCACCAGACTGTCAAATTCAGCCGCATTGAATTGGGCGCGCACTGATCCATCACTGGCTTGTTGTGCCTGCTGCAGAGCCTCAGCAAGTCCGGCACCTGCAACACTGTTGTTCACGGCGCTCAGAAGCGACCCACCTTGCAGATTTCCCGGTTTTGTACCTCGTAGTGACTGTAACTGAATTGCAGCAGGCCGCATCCATGCCAGCATTCCACTTTCCCGTTTGATTTGATCATTCAGGGAATGCCGATGACTGATGTAAGGGTTGACGATGCCTATGTAAAGTATGATAAACAACAGTATTACGCCACCACTGCCGAGCACGAGTCGTTCACGTCGCTCCAGACCTATAAACCACTGACGGAATTGTTGGAGTCCGTTCATTCGTGACCGCTACTGATGGTTAGACGACCAGTGGTTGTGCCGGAGCTGCTGTTCAACGAATCCATTTCCACATGCAGCGCAGAATTCCCGGCCAGAGTGGTTTTCATGCCGTTAAGCGTATCAATGCTGTCAGCCGAGATTTGCAGCTGAAGATTATTATCGTGATAGCTGAAACTCTCGAGTCGCACACCTTTCTCGGATTGCATCACATCACCAACCGCTGCCAGCATTGGCAGTAGTCCTACCGAATTTGCACTGTTGCCTGTGAGCAGACCAACGCGCTGCTGCATGACTTTTTCCATGACTCCAGAATCAGTCACATTCTTCATATCAGGCACAGCAGTGTGAAATAAGGATTGTACTTGCGCATCCAATATCTTGGCTTCATGTCGCAGTCTATATTCACTCACTGCTTGTTGCGCGGCAAATACGACGCTAAGAGCCAGAGACAAAGCTGCTACCATGCGCCAACGGCGCCAATGATCCATGGTGCCGCTGCGCTGACCAAACATCCCTTGCAGCAGATTTATGGAGTGGGTATCGCGGACGGTCGAAGTCATGAGTGCAATTGGATTGCCATTCAATGGCCGATACGAAATTTCCAACTGCTGGGCCTTGAGCATGTCATGTAATTCTGGAGTCAGTGATTCCTCAGAGGAATACACCAGAACATGCGTGCATTTCTCTGCGGACATGCTGGATAGATGGCGCTTTATCATCAGCGGCATCAGCGAAGTTTCCGCAGTCATACCTGTCCCGTCTGGGAAACGTACCAGGATGTTTCGGTCATCTGGCACCACGACAAGCGTGTGCTCATGCAGCGGCACTGCTAATGTGTCTGGGATCAATTCTGCTGGCGTGAGACCTACAGCTGAGAGCTCATCCAGCCACTTCTGCATGCGCACTCGCGATACCACGGCTACTGAATAACCACGCGCATCCCGTACGCCCACAGCGAAGTGCAGCAAATCCACATCCTCAGCAAGCTTGTCTTCCAAAGCGAAAGGGATCGCCTGCTGGATCTTCTGTGTATTGCTACTGGGTATATCTGCAATCAACTGCATTACGGCGGAACCCGGGACACATACACGCAGACGTCGGCCCGCAGCAAATGGCACAGCATCAATGAGCGTGCCAGTCTGACATTGGCCCATAGGGTTACCGAAAGCATCCACTACCAGCCAGCTCGCGAGTTGGTCGGTCTCAGGCATTCGCAGCAATAATGTCTCTGTCATCACAGGGTTCCGTAAGTGCGCCTGATGGCGATGGTGGCGCCATTCTCAGCACGGTACAGCAGACTGTACAGGGTGATCTGGGTATCGCCAATCTGCACTAAGGCGGTAAGTCTGAAATAGCTGCTGGTTACGGTGGGTGGGGGTATACCAGGTGCCGCAGATATGCCCAGAATCGTCAGCTCCTGGAATGATTGAAATACATGTTGTGTACGCGTCTGCACAGCAGCTTCGGCTGTACTGAGACTAATTCCTAGATTGAGGGAAGCAATCACGGCTGCGGGCGCCGTGTTGATGTTTATCACTGTTGCATGCATAACCGTATTTGCCGTAGATCCGGGATCTATTAAAGGCAAAGCACATACATTAGGCAATAATGTCAGATAGACCTGTGGGGTGACGCCTTTCACCAGCAGCAGTTCGCTGATACTGGTCATGGGCTGTTCCGCGGTCAGATAGGGTGGAGCCAGCTGGGTGTAGAACTCATCCTTGGCGCCGCCTGGATTATTAGTAGGTTGATCGCCTGCATTCACCCAATCATATACAGCGTTGGCGATTTCGGGATCCAAATTGAGATTGACGAGTAGGCGCTGGAATTGTGTGCGGGCGGCGACGGCCTCGCCGGGCTTTTTACTGGCAAGATTATTCACATTGAACAGACCTTGCAGGTCTTGCAGATTTCCAGTGATGGAACCGCCTTCAACCGGTAATGACGGCAATTGCATCGCCCAGTCCTGGGTCAAATTGGTGTTATTTCCGTTTGACTGGACGTCACGGCGTAATATCTGTTCTGCCCAGGCCTCGGCACCGAGCGCGTATTCCAGTGCTTGGTCGCCCTGCTTGATATTTGCGAAACGTCGTATATCTAATTCGCGGTTCCAGATCATGGCGGTTGACAGGGTGGCAGCAATCGCCATCACCACCATTGCGATCAGCAAAGCTACGCCGCACTCTCTTTTGTATCTCATTGCGTGGCGCCTTGCTCTCATTACTGGGCCGCCACTTCCACGATGCGGGTGATGCGCCCCCAGTCTTTCAAGGTTAGGCTGATCTCTACCGCTTGCGGCACTTGTGCTAAATAGAGGTTAACATCGGTATTGAGAGGCGGCCATTGTGTTTGCCACTGGCCGCTGCTGTCCATGAAACGCAGATCAAAAGCCGATACCTTTGTTAGCAGTTCCTGTTTTGTGGGCAGCGTCTGGCTTGGGTTGTCCAATTCCGGCCAGGACAGCCGCACAAGCTTGTCATCATCTAATTCATAAGCGACCCGTTCCTCAGTGCTACGGACATCCGCCAGGGGATTACTCCATCCACCACGTGTGAAAACCACGGGTGGCACGTTCTGGGGCGTACTTAAGAACGCTGCCATTGGCGTTTCACCCAGTGGATCGCGCACCGGACGTGGTTCCAATTGGCCAATATCCCGCGCCATAATTGCAAAGGCCTGTTGGACGATGCGCAGCCTATTCATGACTGACGAAGTTTGCTCGTGTTGATGGATGACACTATCGAGACCGCCATAGGCCAGGACCGCGATGACCGCAAAGATGGCGATAGCCACCAGTAACTCAATCAAGGTAAAACCAAGGGCACGATACTTCATGGATGTGCAGGCAATCTATTGGTGGTAGGTTGCGCCAGCCCGTTGACCGGCAGCTGTTTTGGTTGGCCGATGAAGCCCGTCAGGCTATCCACCACGATATCTGGTGCTAATGTGTTACTTACGTCGATATCCGCGCGCAGCAGATCAGGATCGGAGGTTGTGCTGATGGTTACCTGCCAACGCCATTGCTGTCCCGCCATGTCGGCTTCCCCCTTCTGGGTGCCCACATCGGGCCACACGGACGCAAGACGCAGAGTCGTAAGTTCGTTCATCGCCACCCAATGGGCGAAGGTTTCATCTTTCAATATAGCGGCTTGACGCGTACTGGTTCCCGCAGTGCCAATGACAGCAATCATGCCGATGGCCAACACAGCCAGGGCAATGAGGACTTCCATCAATGTAAAACCCTGCGCTAGATTCCTAAATCGCCTGTTCATTCAAGGACCGCTGTGAGTCTCAGGTGATTCCAATTGGATGCCATGCAACAAATCACCGCTGACTATGTATGGAAGATTTTGATCATTGCCTCTAATGGTTATCTTGAAGGGTGTGATTTCCCCGCTGGAGAGCAGCATGATTTGTGGCTTCAATTTTTGTTCCCCAGTATCCATATCGCTGTCCGCAGTTTGCTGGTTGCCGGTGGGCAAGACGATTGGAGTGCCTTCCAATTGCAGTGCCAGGGTGACACTACTATCCAGTTGCCGTGCTCTAAGCAAGTCATCATCCAGTACAGGTACCCAGTTATGTCCGTCATAAAGCAAGTATGAATAGCTGTGAGGCGCTACTAGCAGGCCGTATTGCTGCCCGCGCATCACCGCTTGTTGCGAGACAAGATCAGTCAATTCCGCCAGCTGTTCGGCTGATTGTTTGGTGGCTGTGTTGCCACCCAGAGAACCCAATGAGAGTACCGCAACGGCGGTGATGATACTGATGATGACCAGCACCACCAGTATCTCTATCAGAGTGAATCCCTTAATCAGCGATGGCATGATGGCGCAATCGAAATCTGGGTCGCAATCAACTATTCGGATTGCTGGTCGTCCCGTTGGTGGTATTGCCATTGTCATCCAGATTCCAGTTGCCGATAACGCCGGTCGCATTGGCACCACCCGATGGGCCATTGGGCCCATAGGACCAGATATCAATCGGTCCATGCACGCCAGGATTCAGATACTGATACGCTCGATCCCATGGATCTACAGGTTCACGGTCGAGATATTGCTTCCAATGCGGAGGCGCAGGGTCTGAGGATGGTTTCTGCACCAGTGCCGTCAATCCCTGGTCAGTGGTGGGGTATACATAGTTATCGAGTTTATACATTTCCAACGCGGATTGGATAGCACGAATATCCTGTTTGGCCTTTACGATACGGGCCTCGTCGGGCTTATCCATGATCTTGGGCACAATGATGGAGGCCAATATGCCGAGAATGACTACTACTACCATGACCTCGATGAGGGTGAAGCCGGAAAGGTGTTTACGTAATTGCATGGCTGATTTGTGTGCGTTTGTGGGTTAAAGTTCGAATCAATAAAGTATCTTCTTAATGATACAGCAACCTGTTGATTTCATTTGCACATGACAGAACCCGCAGCACGTAGTTCCATCTGGGGCTGGGGGCGATGGTGGCCAATGCTGGTCATCGTAGTGCCCTGTCTGTTGCTGAATATGGGTGGTGATCCGGTTCGCCAGGCGCTTGAATATGACCGCTTGGCGATTTTACACGGCCAGGTTTGGCGGGTTTTTACTGGTAATTTCGTGCATCTCGGATGGGGGCATGTGGGAGAAGATATGGCAGGCTACGTGTTGCTGTGCCTGTTGCTGGAAGATGTATTACCTGGCTGGCGTTGCCCGTTGCTAATCGTGCTGGGCTCTTTCGGAGTAGGAATCGGGTTACTGCTGGGGGACCCCGGATTGCATTGGTATATGGGGGTGTCAGGAGCTCTAAATACGCTTTGGATAGTAGGCGCCATGCTACTCATGCGTCACCGGGACTGGATAGGTTGGGTACTGGCTGTATTTCTTTCTCTTAAGCTCATTTTTGAGCAGTTACAGGGGCCGCTGCCATGGTCTGTTGCCACCACTGGCGGCCCGATAGCGGTAGATTCCCATCTCTATGGAGCATTTACCGGTGTGATACTAGGGTTAGTCATGGTCGTCCACAAATGGCGGATTGCACACATGCACCAATTATAATTTCGGTACTTTCAGGGAGACTTGCACATGACGCTTGCCGTGGTTTTTCCCGGCCAGGGATCCCAATCCCTGGGTATGCTCGCGAAGATTAGCGATGCATATCCATCGATAAAACAAACATTTATAGAAGCTTCCAATAATTTGGATTATGACCTTTGGGCGCTAACTCAGCATGGACCCGTAGATCGATTGAATGCCACAGCATGCACCCAACCCGCGCTGCTAGTGGCAGGGGTAGCCATATGGCGGGTTTGGCAGACCCAGGGGGGGCGATCCCCGGTCGTCATGGCCGGGCATAGCCTCGGTGAATATACCGCGCTGGTATGTGCCGGCGCATTGGATTTCGGCGACGCAGTAAAACTGGTGGAATTTCGTGGCCAAGCCATGCAGGCGGCAGTGCCCACAGGTGCGGGCGCCATGGCGGCAATCCTGGGCCTGGCTGATGAAGCCGTCGAGTCCGCCTGTCGCGAAGCAGCACACGACCAGGTGGTGGCAGCAGTGAATTACAACGCTCCGGGACAAGTGGTCATCGCCGGTCACAAAACTGCCGTCGAACGGGCCGGCCAGATTTGCAAAACCAGCGGTGCCAAGCGCGTTATCCTATTACCAGTCAGCGTCCCTTCCCATTGCGCTCTCATGCAGCCAGCTGCTGAACAACTCGCAGCAAAGCTGGCAACCATCACACTCCACTCCTCTGCAATTCCCGTCATCCATAACGCGGACGTTGCGGCACATACACAAGCCGATGAAATCCGGAAGCTGCTGAAAGCCCAGCTGTACAGCCCGGTACGCTGGGTGGAGACTATCCGCTTGTTAGCCAGTCAGGGGGTAACCAAAGTGGTGGAGTTGGGGCCCGGTGGAGTGCTGGCAGGTCTTGGCAAGCGTATTGATAAAACCCTGGAAACATATGCGGTTTACGATCCGGCTGGTCTGGACACGGCACTGGTCGCAATAACTAACGAGGCAATGTGATGTTGAAAAGTGATATCGCCCTGGTAACAGGCGCCACCCGTGGTATCGGCAAAGCCATTGCTCTGGCTTTGGGCCAGGCCGGCGCTACGGTGGTCGGTACCGCCACGACCGACGACGGTGCCACCCGCATCACTGCCTATCTGCAAGCCGAGAATATCAAAGGACAAGGGCGCATCATGGATGTCGCCAATAGCGCCTCAGTAGAAAGCTTGGTTAAGGCGGTAGCATCGGATTACGGAGATGTGAGTATCCTGGTCAATAATGCCGGCATCACTCGCGATACCTTGCTGATGCGCATGCAAGATGCGGATTGGGATGCGGTCATCAACACCGACTTGAGTTCAGTATTTCGCCTGTCGAAAGCCTGCCTGCGGGGTATGATGAAAGCCCGCCATGGGCGCATCATCAATATCTCCTCAGTGGTTGGAGCAGTGGGCAATCCGGGCCAAGCTAATTACTGCGCGGCCAAGGCCGGCATTTTTGGGTTTACCAAATCTTTGGCCCGGGAAATCGGCTCTCGCAATATTACCGTCAACAGTATCGCTCCAGGTTTCATTGACACCGACATGACACGTGCACTCAGCGATGCGCAACGTGGGAATTTGATAAATCAGGTTCCTCTGCAGCGCTTGGGCACACCGGAAGATATTGCCCAAGTGGCAGTGTTCCTGGCCTCGCCAGCTGCTGGCTACATCACCGGCGAAACCCTACATGTCAACGGCGGCATGTATATGGCCTAATAAACCACATCGCCAGCGGATGCTGGCGGCGGTGGCACAGGGGGGCGGATTTCACTACAATACCGCCCCCAGTCAGGCCGGTTAAGCCCGACGGACAAGCTTTAATTCACTTTGGGAGGTCTCTTCAATCATGAGTAGCATCGAAGAACGCGTAAAGAAGATCGTCGTGGAGCAATTAGGCGTCAAAGAAGAGCAGGTGACCCTGCAGGCTTCTTTTGTTGACGATCTGGGTGCTGACTCCCTGGATACCGTCGAACTGGTCATGGCCCTGGAAGAGGAATTCGAGTGCGAAATCCCTGACGAAGAGGCCGAGAAGATCACTACTGTCGGGCAGGCTGTTAATTACATCACAGAACATCTGCCCAAAGCATAAGTGCCGGATTTGCATCCCCAGCGCCGTTGCCAAGCGGCAACGGCCTTGTCTTTATCTTAAACTCTCCCTGAATCTGCATTCGAGAGGATTAGATCTGTGTCCAAACGCCGCGTGGTGGTAACGGGTCTGGGAATCATTTCCCCGGTGGGCAATGACGTGGAACACGCCTGGAATAACGTCGTCAACGGCAAAAGCGGCGTCGGCCCCATTACCCATTTCGATGCCAGCAACTATACGACACGCATCGCAGCGGAAGTGAAGAATTTCAACCCTGCTGAGTATATCGAGCACAAAGACATCAAGAAGATGGATCCGTTCATCCACTACGGTGTGGCGGCCTCCATCCAGGCCATCAAGGATTCAGGTCTCGAGGTAACCGAGGCCAATGCAGCACGCATCGGTGCGGCCATCGGTGCCGGCATCGGCGGCCTTACCAATATCGAAAAGGCGCATGCCTCAATCCTTGAAATCGGGGGACCCCGGCGTGTATCACCATTCTTCGTGCCATCCAGCATCATCAATATGATCGCGGGACACTTATCCATAATTTACGGATTCAAGGGGCCGAATATCGCCATCGTCACTGCCTGCACGACTGCCAATCATAATATCGGCATCGGCATGCGCTGCATTCAATACGGTGATGCGGATGTAATGATCACCGGCGGTGCGGAGATGGCGACTACGCCACTGGGTGTGGGCGGTTTCTGTGCAGCGCGCGCGCTTTCGACGCGCAACGACGCTCCGGAAAAGGCCAGCCGGCCTTGGGACAAGGATAGGGATGGCTTCGTGCTGGGTGAGGGCGCTGGTACCTTAGTACTTGAAGAATACGAACATGCGAAGAAACGTAGTGCGAAAATTTATGCAGAGTTAATCGGTTTCGGCATGAGTGGTGATGCCTACCATATGACCTCGCCACCTGCAGATGGGGAGGGTGCGCGTCTATGCATGCTCAATTCCCTGAACGATGCGGGATTGAGACCGGAGCAAGTCCAGTACATAAATGCCCATGGCACTTCTACTCTGGTGGGTGACAAAGGTGAAAGCATCGCCATCAAACGCGCCTTTGGTGAGCACGCCAAAAAAATCGCCGTCAGTTCCACCAAATCCATGACTGGACATCTGTTGGGCGCCGCCGGTGGTGTGGAAGCAATCTTCAGTATCCTCGCCATGCGCGATCAGGTGGCACCGCCCACCATCAACCTCGAGCATCCCGATGAAGGTTGTGACTTGGATTACGTGCCGGGAACAGCCCGCAAACTCAAAATTGATGCGGTCTTGTCCAATTCATTCGGTTTCGGTGGCACCAATGGCACACTAGTTTTTCGCCGCCTGAGCTGAAGAATATCCCGGCGCGGCTGCGCTCAGTATGGATACTGCCGTTAATACACACTTCATTAGTCAGTTATTATCAACACCAGTCGATCTACTCGACCTTCATACTGCGAACCCCGAGCATTACCCCTTCCTTTTGCAGAGCACCGCTCAGGGCCGTTATGACTTCCTATTTGGATATCCGGGTGAGGCATTGATATTACATGCTGATGGCAACCTCTCTGGCCCCTATGCAGACCAGTCAGGAGGTGATTTCCTATTAGCGTTGGACCACTGGTGGAGAGACTTGCGGTTGCCGAAATCATCAGCCCAAGCACCTCCTTTCCGCGGTGGCTGGTTCCTGTTTCTCGGCTATGAGCTAGCACAGCAGATTGAGCCTATTCTCAAATTAACAAAGCAACCGGGAATTCCCGTAGCAATGGCGATACGGGTACCCGCGGCTTTCATTCAAGATCATGTATCACATACGCTCCAGCGGGTCGTTGAGGCGGAGCATGCAGGGTTGCTTGCGGACATGAACACGGATGTGGTTTGCGCCCCGATGGACATGTCCTCCAATCTCTTGAGTACATCGCTGGATGAGGAGGATCCGCTGCATTATCTTGACAATATCGCGCGTGCAAGCCGCTATATTCACGATGGTGATATTTTCCAGACCAATCTCTCGCGCCGTTGGCAGGCAGAACTTTTCCCGCAAGTAACGTCAGCGGCGATCTACCGCCGGCTGCGTATCGCCAATCCAGCGCCGTTTGCAGGACTCGCGCGAGTAGGCGATCACGCCATCATCAGTTCTTCGCCGGAACGACTGGCACGGGTCCATGGCCGTCGTGTGGAAGTACGCCCCATCGCCGGTACGCGACCGCGCAGCGCCGATTCGCTACACGATAGTGACTTGATGCACGAATTGATTACTAATCCCAAGGAACGCGCCGAACATGTGATGCTGCTGGACCTGGAACGCAATGACCTGGGACGCATATGCGATACCGGTAGCGTGCGTGTCGATGAACTGATGGTGGTGGAATCCTTCCGGCATGTACACCATATCGTCTCCAACGTCTGCGGCCAGCTACGACCGCATGTGACACCGGGGGAGGTGATACGTGCGGTATTCCCGGGTGGCACCATCACAGGCTGCCCCAAAGTGCGTTGCATGCAGATCATCGCTGAATTGGAAGCAGCACCACGTGGCGCTTATACCGGCGCCATGGGCTACCTGAATCGTGACGGAGATCTTGATCTGAATATCCTGATACGCACATTGGTACAGCACCGACGTCAGCTTGAATTCCGGGCCGGTGCCGGCATCGTGGCTGATTCGATCCCGGAACGGGAGCTGGAAGAAACACGTGCCAAGGCCTTGGGTATGGTGCGCGCACTGAGTGGTGAAGCGTGACAACCGAATGCTGGATCAATGGGCGACCAGGTGACATGATCCCGATCGCGGACCGTGGCTTGCAATATGGCGATGGCCTGTTCGAGACCATGGCGGTGAATACCGGACGGATAACACTGCTGGATTATCATCTGGATCGTTTACAGAAAGGCTGTCGGCGGATGCTACTGAATGCACCTTCCGTAGAAGCCTTGCGCGCTGAACTGAAATCAGCGGCTGCAGGTCACACAGCTGCCGTGCTTAAACTGATCATCACCCGCGGTGCCGCCGGTCGTGGCTATCAGTATACAGACGGCGCCCAAATCACCCGCATCCTCACACGCCATTCCTGGCGGGAATATCCTTCTGAGTTCAGTGAGCATGGTGTGCACTTGAGAATTTGTGATACCCATCTCGGGCATAACAAGCGACTTGCCGGCCTCAAACATCTGAACCGTCTTGAACAGGTATTGGCGCGTGCTGAGTGGTCAGAAATTGACCAGGTGCAGGAAGGGCTGATGTTGGATGAGGAGGGTACGGTTATCGAAGGTACAATGAGCAATGTGTTTGCCTGGCTGGATCACGGGGTGCTCGCCACACCCGATCTTCAGCGTTGCGGGGTGGAAGGCGTGATGCGCCGTCACCTGCTGGAGCAGGCCCGAAAGGCGGGCGTCGTCGTACGCGTGGCAAGCCTGTCACTTGCTGATCTCATGCAGGCACAGGAGATCTTCGTATGTAATTCCCTCATCGGCGTATGGCCGGTGACAGCCATCGGTCATTGGAAATATTCCATCGGTTCCATGACACGCCGCGCACAAAGTTGGGCCTCAGAAACATGAAAGGACCGTGCATTTGTCGAATAAAAAAGGCTTAAGAAATTCCATCGGGTTACTATTGATCGCTTCACTCTGCGTGCTTGGATTCCTTTACACCCGTTGGTATCTGACACCAGTTGTGACCGGCCGATCAATGGATGTAGACGTCCTGCCGGGTGAGTCCTTGCGTCTGGTAGCGGCACATCTGCACAATCAAGATGTATTGCCGCATCCATTGGATCTGGTGCTGCTGGCGCGCCTGCGGGGTGATGCCAACGCGATCCGCGCCGGTGAATATCTGGTGGAGCCCGGCACAAGTGTCGCTGCCCTGCTGGAATTGCTAAAAAGTGGCAAAGTGGTGATGCACTCACTGACGCTGGTGGAAGGCTGGACATTCACACAGGTCCTGGCAAGCGTGGAAGCAGACCCGTCGCTCACTCACAAATTGCTCGATATGGATGCGGCCACTGTCATGGAAAAACTCGGACACACAGATCAGAGCCCCGAAGGCGATTTTTATCCTGATACCTATCAATTTCCGAAAGGCACCAGCGATGTTGCTTTTCTTGAGCGCGCATATGAGGTCATGCAGGAACGCTTAAATGCCGCATGGCAGGTGCGAGCACCTGGATTGCCCTATAAATCACCTTATGATGCATTGATCATGGCTTCCCTCATCGAGAAAGAAACTGCGCAGTCTCAGGAACGCGGCGAGATCGCAGGCGTATTTGTACGCCGCCTGCAGAAAGGCATGAAGTTGCAGACTGATCCCACAGTGATTTACGGGTTGGGTGCACAGTATCATGGAAAAATCACCTACAAAGATCTGCGTACTGACACGCCCTACAATACGTACACACGCTATGGTCTGCCACCTACGCCCATCTGTATGCCGAGTCTGGCATCCATACAAGCAGCGCTACATCCAACTCCTGGAAATGCATTGTATTTTGTTGCGCGTGGTGATGGAACTCATCAGTTCTCAACCACGCTGAAAGAACAGACAGCGGCGGTCGAGAAGTACCAGATCGTGCATCATTCACCATGAAGCGCAGTAAACAAAGTTCGCGCGGGAAGTTCATCACCCTCGAAGGAGTTGAAGGTGTGGGCAAATCCACGCACCTGGAATTTTTGGGCCGCTATCTGCAGGAACGTGGTATCAGCGTGCGGATCACGCGCGAACCGGGCGGCACGCCGGCTGCCAATGAAATCCGCCAGATACTGTTGACGAACCACATGGAAAAGGTCCATCCCATGTCGGAACTGCTGCTGATGTTCGCAGCTCGCGCCTTGCATGTGGAGAATGTAATCAGACCGGCACTCAAGGCTGGTATCTGGATAGTCTGTGACCGTTTCACGGATGCCAGTTACGCCTACCAGGGCGGCGGCCGCGGCATCGCCGTCCGGCATATCGAATCGCTTGAGCGCATGGTGCTAAAAGGTTTGCAGCCTGACATGACTATCTTGCTGGACGCCAAAATCGATATCGGCATGGCGCGTGTCAAGCGGCGCGGGTTACTGGACCGCTTTGAACAGGAAAAGGACGATTTCTTCAAACGTGTGCGGCGTGTTTATTTAGCGCGTGCACGTCGCGATCCGCGACGCATTAAGGTAGTAAATGCCAGTGGCAGCATTACCGATGTGCAAACGCAGATCTCGGAATTATTGGATAAACACATTTCCCGTTGGCAATGAATACCAAACCCGAAGCTTCATTAATCCCCTTACCTTGGCAGTTGCCAGCTTGGCGGCAACTGCATGTACGCCTTAACAACAGCACACTGCCGCACGCGCTGCTGATTTCCGGCGTAGCTGGTACCGGCAAGCTGCATTTCGCACAGGCATTCGCGGCTCTAGCCCTGTGTCGGCAGCCCGAAAGCACACACGCCTGCGGGCAATGTGGCGCCTGTCGCCAGC
>Ga0307373_10005955_pt1 | contig 19617 bp, 21 predicted proteins | sample OX2MG_FD_202534 | JGI IMG/M metagenome (GOLD analysis project Ga0307373, IMG submission 202534) | Soil microbial communities from Risofladan, Vaasa, Finland - OX-2 | ecosystem: Environmental > Terrestrial > Soil > Coastal area > Acid sulfate soil | place: Finland: Risofladan, Vaasa | collected...
CACATTGCCATCGCTCGTCCGGGTGGTTCCACGAAATGCCCTCACCGATGAAGAATCAGCGGTGTTGCGTCACCGTCGCCCGGCTGGCCCGTTCTGACCCACGCTCCTAGTTCCTCTTGGCGTTGGTGGAATGCTTCGTACCCGACCCCGTTGTCGCTCCCACGATGGTTCCCCGTGTTCCGTCGAGCAGGGCGACCGCATCCTCGAGGCGACCGATGGCGGCCCGCTTGCCGGTGGCCTCCACGAACCGGCATGCTGCTTCGACTTTGGGGCCCATCGACCCGGCGGGGAACGTCAGCGCTCGCAGGGCGGCCGCATCGGTTGCCCGGATCGGATGGGCTGCCTCGGTTCCATAGCCGGATTCGACGTTGGACACGTCGGTCAGAAGCAAGAGGACATCGGCATCCAGATCATGGGCCAGCAACGCTGCCGTCAGGTCCTTGTCCACGACCGCCTCGACCCCACGCAGGAGCCCATCGCTGCCCCGGCAAACGGGTATCCCGCCGCCCCCGGCACAGATGATCACGCCTCCGTCGGCTAACAGTGTCCGGATGGTGGCCATCTCGACCAGGGTCTGCGGCTCGGGTGAGGCCACCACCCGGCGCCAGAGTGCTCCGTCTCGGCGGATCTGCCATCCGCGTTGCTCGGCCAGTCGTTCACCCTGCTGTTGATCGTAGACGGGACCGATGAATTTGGTGGGCTGGTCGAAGGCGGGATCGTCGGAGGCGACCTGGGTCTGGCAGATGAGGCTGACCACCGTTCGTCCGGGGAGGGCGTTCTCGAACGCCTGCAGGAGGAAGTAGCCGATCATGCCCTGGGTCTGGGCCCCGAGCACGTCGAATGGGAACGGGTGGGGGAGCCTGGGGTCGCTCGCACTCTCGAGGGCCAGCAGTCCGACCTGGGGTCCGTTCCCGTGGGTGATCACCAGGTCGTGCTGGTGGGCGAGCGGAGCAAGAGCCTCTACCGCCGCGACGACATGCTTCTCTTGGATCTCCGCCAGCGGAGTCTCCCCCCGCTCGAGCAGGGCATTGCCACCGAGGGCGGCCACGATGCGCATCTCAATCGCCGATCGTGGCCACCATGACCGCCTTGATGGTGTGGAGTCGGTTCTCCGCCTGGTCGAAGACGATCGATGCGGGAGATTCGAATACTTCCTCGGTCACTTCGAGGGCGGAGAGGCCCCATTTCTCGTGGAGTTGGCGTCCCACCTCGGTCTCCGAGTTGTGCAACGCCGGCAAGCAGTGCATGAACTTCACGTCGGGGTTGCAGGCACCTGCCATGACCTCAGTGTTGATCTGGTAGGGCAACATCTGATCGATGCGTTCGTCCCAGTCGGACGGAGGCTCGCCCATCGAGACCCACACATCGGTGTAGATGAAGTCAGCACCTTCGACGAGGTCCGAAAGGTTGTCACCGATGGTGATCCGTGCGTCTGACCTGGTGCCCAGGTCCTTGGCCATGGCCTGAACGTCTGGTGACGGGAGGAGCATCTCCGGTCCCGCGATTCGAATGTCCATACCGAGGAGGGCGCCGGTCACCAGGAGGGAGTTCGCGGTGTTGTTTCGCGCGTCACCCACGTAACACAGCGCCACCCGCTCCAGCGGCTTCTCCGTGTGATCACGCATGGTGAGCACGTCGGCCAGCATCTGGGTGGGATGCCATTGATCGGTCAGGCCGTTCCAGACCGGCACCCCGGCGAATGCCCCCAACGCTTCGACCGTTGCTTGAGAGAAGCCCCGGTACTCGATCCCGTCGAACATCCGGCCCAGTACCCGGGCAGTGTCCTTCGGCGACTCCTTGTGGGCGAACTGGGAGTCCGCCGGTCCGAGGTAGGTGACGTGAGCCCCTTGGTCGTGGGCGGCCACTTCGAAGGCACACCTGGTGCGGGTGGACGCCTTCTCGAAGATGAGGGCGATGTTGCGACCGATCATTCGCTGCCACTCGTTGCCCGAGCGCTTCTCCTCTCGCAGCCGATCGGCCAGGTCGACCAGAAAGAGGAATTCGAACTTGGTGAGGTCCACTTCCTTCAACAGGCTTCTCCCGTGGAGGTTCATCGTTGCAGCCAGCCTTTCTTTGCTCGACGGTTAGACCGGATCGCGTTCGATCGGGCAGGTCATGCACCGGGGTCCGCCGCGACCCCGTCCGAGCTCACCACCGGCGATGGAGACCACCTCGATCCCATGTTTGCGCAACATGGTGTTGGTCGCCACGTTCCGGTCGTAGCCGAAGACGACACCCGGTGACACGGCCAAGTAGTTTGTGCCGTCGTCCCACTGCTCGCGCTCCGCGGCCCGGATGTCCTCGTCGGTGGTCAGCACGGTGACCTCTGGGACCTCCAGGATCTCCGCCAGGGTCTCCCACAGGTTGTGATTGGGGTGCACCGAGAGCGCATCGGGCTCCGCTCCGTTGGTGATGGTCCAGCTCCGCAGATGGCGATCAAAGTAGGGATAGAGGACGAAGGTGTCCCTGTCGACCATGGACATCACGGTGTCCAGATGCATGAAGGCGTGGGATTTCGGCAGCTCGATGGCAACCACGGTGGTTGCCTGCCCGGCTCGGATGAGGGCGGTGGCCACCATCTCCACCGCCATCGGGGTGGTGCGCTCTCCCATGCCGATGAGCACCGCTCCGTTGCCGATGACGTGGACATCGCCCCCCTCGATGGTGGCGGGCTGATAGGCATGGTCGGATCCCCCGTAGTAGGTGACGAAATCGGCATCGGCGAACAGGGGATGGAACTGGTAGATGGCCCGGGTGTGCAGCGATTCGCGTTGCCGAGCCGGCTTGGCCATGGGATTGATCGTCACGCCTCCATAGATCCAGCAGGAGTTGTCTCGCTGGAACAAGTGATTGGGGAGCGGGGTGAGGATGAAGTCGTCCGACTTGAGCATGTCCCATTTGAGGCTGTGGGCCCGCAGCGGCTGCAGGTCAGCCTTGAGCACGCCACCCACCAGGTACTCGGCCAGTTCTGGCCCGTCGAGGTCATCGAAGAGCCGTCGGACCGGTCCGACCAACGAGGGGCCGAAGAGCTCGGAGGTGCAGACCCGATCGAGCACGAATGCCCTCCCATCAGGTAGATCGAGCGTCTCGGACAGCAGCCGCCCGTACAGGTGAACCTGTACCCCTTTGTCCCGGAGGGCCTCGGCGAAGGCATCATGCTCCTCCTTCGCCTTCTTTGCCCACATCACGTCGTCGAAGAGCAACTCGCCGATGTTCTCGGGGGTCAGGCGGCTCAGCTCGAGCCCGGGACGATGGACGATGGCTTGGCGCAACCGACCGACTTCGGATGCCACCGCGAAGGTCACGACGTCACCGCCGGAGCGGTCTTGTCCGAACGAACATGTGGATCAGCGTTGCCGTTGCCGTTGCCGTTGCCGTTGCCGTTGGTCCCGTTGCCGTTGGTCCCGTTGGCGGTCTCGCCGGCGAATGGCAGCACCTCCGCTACAAAGTCCACCGGCTCGCTCGCTTCACCGAGTCGCTGGCGACGAGCGTTCAAGAAGGCGTAGAGGACCAGCCCGGCGAGAATCACGACCAAGGCCTGATAGACCACCTGGTAGCCCGAAGCGAACGTCACCCACATCGAGAACAGGACGCTCGCTCCGGCCACCGACAGGTCGCGGGCCAGGAGCCAGCCCTGCACCCGCCGACGGCGAGATACGAGGTAGGTGAGTTGGGCGATCGCCGACATGAAGTAGGGAATGGCCACCGTCACGACGGTGAGATCGACCAGGTAGGTGAAAACCGTGAGTCCTGACGTGGTGGTGTAGCGCCACAACATGAGGAGTGACGGCAGAGCGGTTCCAACCACGATGCCGAACCAGGCTGTTCCCTTGCGGTCGACCCAGCTGAACGGCCGGGGAAAGAGATCGTCCTGAGCGATGGCCCGTGACGTCTCGGTGACGATGAGCGTCCAGCCATTGAGCGCTCCGATGCCCGAGACGACGGCGATTGCAGCGATGAACCGCCCGGCCCAGGCCTCGTGGGGGAAGATGGACTGGAAGGCATTGACGAAGGGCGATCCGTTGTTGACGAGCGCGTGGTGGGAGACCAGTCCCATCACCGCCGCGGTGACCAGCACGTAGAGGACGGCGCTGAGCGCGGTGCCGAGTAGCGAGGCGCGACTGACGTTGACCCGTGGGTTCTTCACCCTCTTGGCGGTCATCGCTGCCGCTTCGACCCCGATGAAGGAGAACAGCGCCACGCCGGCGGCGATCCCGATTCCGCTGTAGAGGCTGCCACCCGAGGCGTTGAACGGCCCGAAGTGGGCCCGGTCGACGAAGAACCATCCGACGATGCCGACGAACAGCAGGGGTAGGAACTTGAGGACGACCGTGATGTTCTGGAACCAGGCCATCTGGCGGATCCCGACCAGGTTGATGATCGCCGGGACCCACAGTCCCACCATGGCAATACCGAAATTCTCCATACCGGTGGGATTGTGGATGTTGAACAGGGCGTCAACATAGAACACCCAGGACGACACGATGGCCGCGTTGCCGGCCCAGGCCTGAATCCAGTAGCACCATCCGACGAGATAGCCGGCAAAGTCTCCGAACTCGTGGCGCGAGTAGGCATAGAGCCCGCCATCGCTGTTGGGGACCCGCTTCGTGAGCTGACCGAACAGAATGGCCAGCAGCATCGCTCCCAAGGCGATGACACCCAACACGACGATTCCCATGGTTCCGGCTCCGGCCAGCACCGCCGGCATCGTGAAGATGCCGGTACCGACAATGCTCCCGATGACCAACCCGGTGGCGGAGGTCAGCCCCAAGGCGTGGGCCTTCTTCTTGTTGCGGGGCGAAAGTGGTTGCTCGGGGGGCGTTGGCTGCACCGGCACCGTTGGCTGCACGGCCTCAGGCCGATCGGTGGTGAGTGACATTGGAGGTTCCTTTCGGTCGGATCCAGGTGAACTCAGCGTTGCTGTACAAGGGCACGGTACGAAATGCGAGGTGATGCCACTAGGGGAATAGGTCCCATCGGCACTCCGGTCTGCCGATGGTGGTCATCTCGAGGGGGAGACCGGCGATCGCTCCCTCGCCTTCGGTGACCGGCTCAGCGCGGCTCGGGACGTTAGGCCCTGGTGGCCGAGGCACGGCCTCCGCAGAATTAGCGACGTGGATGAGCCCACCACGAAGGGGGTAAAGCTGTGCCGACCGTGACCGAACGTGCATCGACAAGAGAGCCGCTAGAGGGAATGCATCCACCGGACCGGAGGAGGGGGCCAGGGTTCTCGGTCGTGGAAGAGTTGATCGAGCAGCTCTCCGATGTGATCTACGGCCTTGCAAGTCACCGACCGGCGCCGGCGGACGGGATTGGTTGGGTGTCGTTCGATGCCGCCATCTGTGGGCTGCACAGTGCGCTGGTGGCCATGGAGGAGTTTGGCGGGGTGGACACCCCGAGCCGGCTCCGGCGCGCCGCGATCAGTTCGTCGTGACTCGGGTGCGAAAAGTCTTCGGCGACCGATCCCAGTCTGCCTGCCCGGCGCACCGGTCGACCGTCTGCGATGTCCGAGTCCTCGCGGAGGACGAGGATTACCGGACTGTCAGGTAGCGGGCCACATCCAGCAGGTATTTCGGCACCGGCCGGGGCCCGACCGCCACCTCCGCGAGGGGCACGAGTTCGATCCGATCGTCGATCGAGGCCATCAGCGTGTCGAACGAGCGGGTGTGGGCCGCTTGGACGGCAGCCACCCCGAAGCTGGTGGCGAGCAACCGGTCGGTGGCGGTCGGCATCCCACCCCGTTGGACGTGTCCGAGCACGGTGAGTCGGGTCTCGTAGCCGGTGCGCGCGGCGAGCCCATCCGAGACGACTTCGCCGGCCGAACGATGACAGTTGGACCCGGTGAGGTCTTCGAACCGCGCTCCCTCGGCCACGACCACCACCGATGATGTCGAACCTCGGTCGTGGCGGCGTTGGAGGGCGTGGGCCAGCTTGTCCAGGTCGGTGGGCTCCTCGGGCAGGCAGATGGCATCGGCGCCACCGGCGATGCCTGCACAGAGACCCAGCCAACCGGTCGTCCGGCCCATCACCTCGACCACCATGAGGCGATCATGACTTTCGCCGGTGGTGTGCAACCGGTCGACAGCCTCGGTGGCGGTGGCCACGGCGGTGTCGAAGCCGATGCACCGGGTCGTCCCGGACACGTCGTTGTCGATCGTCTTGGGGATCCCGATGACAGGTATTCCAGACAACGCAAGCTGATGTGCTGAGCCGAGGGTGCCGTCGCCACCGATGACGATCAGCACGTCCACTCCGACCCGATCGATCGTGGCGAGCACCATATCCACACCGCCGGTGTGCTCATCGGGATGGTACCGGGCGGTGCCGAGCATGGTTCCCCCCTGCTGCAGGATGCCCTTCGTGTCGGCTGTGGTCAGGCTCGATGCCTCCCCGTCAACCACCCCCCGCCACCCATGACGGAAGCCGATGATCTCGTCGCCCTCATCCTCGGCAACGCGTACGACACCGCGGATTGCGGCATCGAGCCCAGGGCAGTCACCTCCTCCGGTCAGGAGTCCGATACGCACGTCGCCACCTGGTCGACCAACGGGTTCACGACCATTCAGTCACTGCACCCAACGTGCGGCCTGACTCGACTCTCTCCGGTCTGGTCGACAGCAACGGACGCAGGAGATCGCGGATGGACAGCATGCTGACGACGCAACCCTCATCGTCCATCACCGGAAGGTGTCGGATGGCGCCCTCGAGCATCTGATACGCAGCATCATCGAGCGTGTCTCCCACCCGAACCGCGCTCAGATGGGTGGACATGGCCTCCGCTGCAGTGACGATGTCCAGGTTTGCCCCTTGAGCAATTCGGGACACAATGTCCCGCTCGGATATGACTCCCAACGGTTGTCGTTCGGTTCCCACCACCAAGGCACCGACGTTCACGATCCACATCGTGTGTGCGACTGCTCGTAGCGTCTTGCCTGGGTCGACGAACACCGCATCTCGGTGTTGGACGATCTCCACGCTGTCTCGAAGATACGAAGTCACAATCCCTCCCTCGACCATGAGGCCCCTGGACTAGGACGGAGGACCTTCCTCCATGTTCACTACGCCAAAACCAGTGTGGTGCTCATACCCGGCCTACGGCAGGGCCGAAAGTCCCCGTTCACACCCTTGGGCGCAACCACCCGGCTCGTCATCGCCTCGGGTGATGGCGCACCAGGCTCAGCGCACGGTCAGCGCCTCCGAAGCCAATCGTTCGGCCGCTTCGGACAGACCGGCCCGGGCCCGGGGGTCAGCCACTCGTTCGATGATCAGTTGGGCCTGAGCCCGCTGGCTCCTTCCGAAGATCTCGGCGGGTCCGTGCTCGCTCACCACCACCGAGTGCTGGAACGAACACACCGGCACCGAAAGGACCGGCACGATATTGGACGTCCCGGACTTGTCGTGCCAGGAGCGCAGGGCGACAACGGCATGGCCGCCGTCCGAATGGAGAGCGCCCACGACAAAGTCCGGCTGGCCACCGAATCCGGAGTAGATGCGGCTGCCCACATAGCTGGCATTGGCCTGTGCGAACAGATCGACCTGGAGCGCGGTGTTCACGGAGAGCAGCGCCGGCTGCGCCGCGATCTGGCCAGGGTCGTTCACGACCTCTGTCCTTCGCATCACCAGACGGGGGTTGTCGTCGGCCCAGGCATAGAGCTCCTGTGAGCCGAAGATGAACGAGGCACAGATGGCTCGATCGAGGTCGAGGGCCCCGGCACGCTCGAGGTGCAACACGCCATCGCTTACCATCTCCGACCACACTCTCAGGTGACGTCTCGAGCCGAGGAAGTGGGCGGCGATGTCGGGAACCTGCCCGATGCCGAGCTGTATCGTGGCTCCGTCGATGGCATACCGGGTCACCTGATCGGCGATCGAGGTCGAGGTCGGGTCGGGTCGCTCGGCCACAGGGGAGGGAAGCGGTCCGTCAACCTCCAAGGCGAGATCGATGTCGGCCACGTCGACCACGGCATCCGCGGTCGTGTAGGGCATGTTCCGGTTGCACTGGGCGATGACCAGCCCACCGTTCCGGCGAACTCGTTCGATGGCGGCCGGCAGAATGTTGACCTCGATGCCGAGCGACACCTTCCCGTTTCGGGGCGGGGATGTGTGAATGAGGACTGCGTCTGGCGGCCAGACAGAGTCAAAGAGTCGCGGCACCAACGAAAGGCGCATGGGGAGATAGACAAGGCGAGGATCGCTCCGAGCGCCCGGACCGACGAACGGGGTCTCGGTGGTGAAGCCATCCCGGCACGGCCAACCCGACTGGGGATTCAGGACGAGTGCTCGACACGAGGCGAGGGATGCGTCCAGCAGGCGCACGAGTTCCCAGGGCGTGGCGAAGTTGCCGGCGACCACGATGAGCGGACTCGGGCCCTTGATGGCGGCCAGATGACGAGCGATGACCTGCTCGTTGACGATGCGCATGCCGGCGTTCGATCAGACGTCGGACCGGGCGTCGCCGACTGCGGGCATGAGCCTAGAGCCGGAGGAGGAGTTCAAGACGAACCCCAACGCTGTTCCATGTCCGCTCGACCCGCCGTCAGCGATTCTTGTCCTTGGACCTTGACACCCGGGCGACCGCACCGATTGCCGGAGCCATTGTCAACCACAGACCGATCGTGACCACCATCGACGTCACATAGCCGAACGGACGAATGCCCACGTCCTTGTACACGATCCCCGCGAAGATCATGAGGACCCAAGCGCTCACGAAGAACATGGGCCCAGCTGCTACCACCCTGACGTAGTCACCCAACGCAACCACCTCCTGGTGGGAAGCGTAGGTGTGCCGGACGACCGTCCGTAGGGCCGAACGTCACAACCACGGCGCTGCAGTCGGTCCGACGTGTTGTCCGCATCTGCTTCAGGCGATCCGGCGGAACGTGTTGTGGTCGGTATGGGCGAACGGCTCGTCGAACTCGTTCATCTGGAGCATCGTCGTCTCGTCATAGGACCAGGTGTCCTCACCGGTGGCTATTCGCACCTCATAACTCAACGTACTGGCATTCGTTGCCAGGTACCGACCCTCGCCGATCGCGTACTGGGGTGCACCGCGTGCTGCTCCGAGTGTGAACTCGCCGGCGTCTGCAGCAGCGAGGCCTCCGGCAAGTACCGTGATACCGCGCGGGACGACAAAGCCCCGCAGAACCTCACCGGTAGCGGCGTCCCAGAGCCAATAACCGACCTCGGTGTGGAACGGATTCTCTTCGTCGCCCCGCCACATGGCGGTTCGGTAGTCGAGGCCGTCGAGATGCTGGATCCCGTTGTCGACCGGGCCGAAGGGCTTCATCGAGCACTTCTCGAGATACGAGGTACCGAGCACGGTGTGTTCGGAATGTGAGAAGGCGTTGTCGAGCCCACCTTCACCTTGCCACTCTCCAGCCAGTGGACCCAAGGGACCCCATTCATTGGTCATCGCATCTCCTCTCGTGTGGCACGTTCGCCGCGAAACCATTGCGGCCTGAAGTCCAACGAATGCCGGGATGGCGCCGGTAGGTCCGTTCCGGGCCACGGATTGACAACGGATCCCCAACAGGCCGGAAGCAGCGCCTACTGGCTGAGCGGAACCTGCCAGGTGAGGATGGTCCCACCGGTTATCGGACTCTCGGTCCTGAACTGTCCGTGCAGCTTTTCCGCACGACGCTGCAGGTTGCCCATTCCGAGTCCGCCGCCATGTGATTCGGAGTCGCCTATCCCACGGCCGTCATCGACCACCCGAAGGCGGCACTCACCATCGCTCACGCTCACGTCGACCGACGCGGTAGTGGCCTGTGCATGTCGTCCGATGTTGGTGACCGCCTCCCGAACGACGGCGAGCAGGTGCTCGCTCACGATATCGGGAACGGCTGCGTCAACGGGTCCCTCGAAGGAGGACCGGACATTGAATCCCACCACGGGTCGCAGCTCCTGGAGCAGGGAAAGAACATTGTCACGGAGTCCTCGACCGATGCCATCTGATCCGAGCTCGAAGATGCTGGTGCGAACTTGTCGGATGGTATCGTCGATGTCTTCGATGATCGAGGTCAACCGTTCCACAGTGAGCGATGCCGATGGACTGGCGGCAACACTCTGCAGGCTGAGGCCGATGGCGAAGAGGCGTTGGATAACGGTGTCGTGCAGATCTCGGGCCAAACGGTCCCGCTCCTCGAAGATCGCCACCTCTTGGACCCGCCCGTGCAGGCGGGCATTCTCGATGGCGATGCCGGCTGCGACGGCGAGAGCGCTGATCAGTACTTCATCGTCGCTGGTGAACTCGGACCATCCGATCTTGTCGGTGAGGTAGAGATTGCCGTAGACCTTGTCCCGCACTTTGATGGGCACACCGAGGAACGAGGTCATCTGGGGGTGGTTCGGTGGGAATCCGTAGCTTTCCGGATCCGAGCTCAATCGAGCCAGCCGCAGCGGCTTCGGGTCGGTGATGAGGATGCCGAGCACTCCCCGTCCTGACGGACGGGCACCGATCTCCTTCTCCTCGTCCGGCTCGAGGCCGACAGTGATGAAGTCGGACAAGGCTGTACCGTCTTCATCGAGCACCCCGAGCGCCCCGTAGCGGGCGTTGGTCATCGATTGGGCCTCGTCGACGATGTGGTGGAGCAGACTGGGGAGGTCGAGATCGGCCTCGAGAAGCAGAGCGGCCTCGAGCACACGGCGAAGCGTGGCTGGATCCTCAATCGAGTGGTAGGGCATTGGGAGGCTCCGACGACTGATCAGCTAAGGTTATAGGCACGCGCCGTTCTGTTTGATGCTAGCGCAATGCGGACATCGTACAGTGGCCGCTGCCAAGAGTTGGAGGCGGTCAACGTGGTCGTCTGGCCACAATCGGACATGTCGATGAGGCCGAGTCGAGAGGGTAAGTCGTTGAGTATCAAGGTGTTCCTTCTCGATGACCACGAGATCGTCCGAGCCGGGCTGCGGTCACTGCTCGAGACCGAGGACGACTTCGTTCTGGTCGGCGAGGCCGGAACCGCCAAAGAGGCTCTGGATCGGATACCGCCCACACGTCCCGATGTGGCCATTCTCGACGTCCGGTTGCCCGACGGCAGCGGCATCGAGGTCTGCCGCGAGATCCGGTCGGGCTCACCAGACGTCGCCTGCGTGATGCTCACGTCCTATGCGGATGACGAGGCCCTGTTCGCCGCCATCATGGCTGGGGCGTCTGGGTACGTCCTGAAGCAGGTGGGCGCGACGAGCCTGGTGGACGATATCCGACGCGTGGCCGCGGGGGAGTCGTTGCTCGATCCAGCACTGACCCAACGTGTGCTCGAGCGTCTTCAGGATCAATCCGACGAGGATCCTCTGCTGGCTAACCTGACCCCTCAGGAGCGCCGCATCCTCGACCTTGTGGCTGACGGCCAGACCAACCGCCAGATCGCTGAAACACTCTTTCTGGCTGAGAAGACAGTGAAGAACTACGTGTCGAACCTACTTGCCAAGCTCGGCATGCAGCGCCGGACTCAAGCGGCCAGTTACGCCACGCGCATTGCGGAGCGTTCGGCCCAGGCTCGTCGAACTGACGCCACCGGAACCTGAATCCGGGTCCCCTGCGGTGACCTTCGGCCCTGGTGGCCTGACGGTGATCATGATCAGCTGATCGCATGAGCGGGTTCGAAACCTTCGAGGATCTGGAGGTACTGGGTCCCGTTGAGTGTCTGCAGCTGCTCGAGGGACGAGGTGTGGGTCGGATCGGCGGTACCGTGCGCGGCCGCCCCCTGATCCTGCCGATCAACTTCGCCGTGCTGGACCATGGCATCCTGTTTCGCACGCGGCGAGGTGGTGATATCGACCAGTGCATGCGTAGCGCCGCGGTGGCCTTTGAGGTGGATGAGTTTGACACCACCTATCACGAGGGCTGGAGCGTCGTGGTCGTCGGTCGATGTGCCGAGGTGACGGACCCGGACGAGCTCCGTCACCTCAGTCGGCTTCGTCTGCTGCCTTGGGCAGGCGAGCATCGCGATCTCCTCTTTCGCATCTCCATTGAGGAGATCTGCGGGAGGCGGATCATCCATCGTGAGTCCTAACCCGTGGTCCAGACGACCGCATCGGTGCCGTGCCGAACGGGCGCCAATTGGCGGGACCTTTGGCCCTACGCCGCCGGGCTCCGCTGGCATCCAATTGAGGGGACGGCACGAACGTGCTGCGAGGCATGAGGAGGTAGCCATGAAGCATTCCAGCAGCCAACACCATCAGAGTGGAGGGAGCCGCCGTTCCAGCAGCTTGGCTCTCAATCCCTACTTCATCGAGGACATCGCCATGACTCCTGGTGAACTCGAGCAGATGCGTCCCCGCGAGATCCGGTTCGTAGGGTTCCACTAGCCAGCGGTTCAGTGACGTCCGAGGGAGATACCGTGCAAAAGGACAGCGACCTACCCGAGGAGGGGCAAGGCGACAAGACCATCGTGGTGGGCGTCGACGGCTCGGCTCACTCTCGGCTGGCCCTCAAGTGGGCAGCTGACGAGGCCAAGCGATGTGGATCGTTGTTGAGAGTCCTGCACGCTCGGATCGGCACGCCCAATGACGTACCCCCCTGGTATGAGCCCGGTGCCAGCGATCTCTCGCCGGCTGAGGCGATCGTCGACGATGCAGTCGGCTTGGTCGCCACTCGGCACCCATCGGTGCTGGTGCAGGGAGAGATCGTCGAGTGTCCAGTGTCGCAGGCGCTCATCGTCGCCAGCCGATCCGCCGATCTCCTCGTGGTTGGTGCTCGCGGCCTCGGCGGGTTCGAAGAATTGCTCCTCGGTTCGGTGAGTGACCAGTGCATCGAGTACGCCCACTGCCCGGTCGCCATCATCCATCCGGACACGGACGAACCTCCGTTGCTTGCAGTCGAGCCCCAGATCGTGGTCGGGATCGATGGATCGCTCGGGTCCTCCCGTGCACTGCGCTGGGCAGTCCACGAAGCACAGATCCGCTCAGCCTCGGTGAAAGCCGTTTACGCCTGGCAGTACCCCCCGGTGGGTGCCTTCGTCATGGGTCCGGCAAAGGGTTTCGAGGTCGTTGCCCACGAGATCGTCGATGCCACCACCGAGCATGCCAGGCGACTGGCGCCCGAGGTGACATTCACCGCGGTTGCTTCATTCGGAGCAGCGGTGCCGACGCTGCTCGCGGAATGCCACGGGGCGGATCTGCTGGTGGTCGGGTCCAAGGGTCACGGTGGGTTCCGGGCCGCGTTGTTGGGCTCGACAGCTCAGCAGTGCGCTCGCCACGCCACCTGTGCGGTGATCGTGGCGCGGCCCCATCTGTCTGAAGAGCCTTCGCGGGACGGGAAGCGGTCAGTTCGAACTGAGGCGCCCATGAGTAGGACTGACCGGTCCCTCGCTCCCGATGCAGCCGGGTCCAAGTCGTCGACGTGAACAGCCACGGGAGGAGGGACACATGAGCACTGTCGGAGATCTGGGACGCCGAGTGGCCGAACGGAGGCGCGAGCTTGGATTGACACAAGATGAAGTGGCGACCCGGGCCGGGATGAGTTCGACGTTCGTCCATATCCTCGAGTCGAGTCCCTCGCCGCAGCTCTCGCGGGCGGCGCTGTGGAGGTTGGCGGCCGCGCTCGATACCTCAGTGGATGCCATCACCGGTAGCGGGATGGAGGCATCCCCGGGCCGAGGCCGCCCGCCCGTCCAACCGCACCTCGAGGCCCTGAGTATCGCTGAGTGCCGAGGCCTTCTGAGGCCTGGGGGAGTCGGTCGCGTCGTGTTCTCGATCGGCCCCGGCCCGGTGGCATTCCCTGTGAACTTCCGCATGCTCGGGGACCATGTCGTCTTCCGTACGGAGCCGGACGCGTCGTTGCTGTCTGCCCTCGCCGATCAGGCGATCTCCTTCGAAGTCGATCACCTCGACGAGGCCCTCACCGAGGGGTGGAGCGTCCTGTTCACTGGAGAGGCTCGGAAGGTCGTCGATGCGGCTGAGCTCGAGCGAGCACAGTCATTGGGCATCGCGCCATGGGCCGGCGGTCAGCGGGACACCTACGTCGTTCTCGTCCCCCATGAGGTGACCGGTCGTCGGATACGGCAGCAGTCAGGCCATGGGTAGGACGAACGGGTTCGTCCCGCCGCCGACCACCGCCACTTGCTATCCCTCCGAGTTGGCATGCGAGGTGGAGACTGCCGATGGGGAGACCGCTCAGATGCGACCGATTCGGCCCTATGACGGTCGACGACTGTCCGAGTTCCACGAACGGCTGTCACCCCAGTCCGTGTATCGCCGGTTCTTCTTCATGCATCCGAAGCTTTCGTCAGCGGAGATTGATCGGTTCACCCATGTCGACTATGTCAACCGGTTGGCTCTGGTCGTGGTGGACGGCGATCGACTCGTGGCTGTGGGCCGTTACGACCGGATCTCCGGAACGTCCGAGGCCGAGGTGGCCTTTGTCGTCGCAGACCAATTCCAGCATCGGGGGATCGGTACGCTGTTGCTGGAACACCTCGCTGACGCGGCCGTGGAGAATGGCATCACCACGTTCGTGGCCCAAACCCTGACCGAGAACCATGACATGCTCGACGTATTCATGCGCTCCGGGTTCCACGTCATCTCGAGCAGCGAATACGACACGGTCGCCGTGCGATTCTCCATAGAGCCCGATGAGTCCTATCGACTGGCCTGCGCCACACGCCACGGTCACTCTGCAGCGCAGCTCCGGCACCGAGTCGACGACCGACCATGAGCGTGAGCGGCCGGACCGCGCCCCTCAACACACCGATCCGGTCCATTGCCGCCGGATTTGACGGATCGCCAGACGCAGCAGGGGCCGTTCGGTGGGCCTTCGCGCTGGCGGCACAGGTCGGCGCTGATGTCGCTGTTGTCCACGCCATCGGTCTTCTCGAACATGCGGTCGACGGGGGCGTGGACTCCCAGCTCGAAGAGGCCGTGCGGGAGCTCGTCACGCAGAGCAGCATCGATCCGGCACGAGTTCAATTCTGCCCGGTCGACGGCGATCCGTGCTCGGCGCTCGTCCGGGCAGGGCAGCCTCCCGCTGGCGCCGATCTGTTGGTGGTGGGATCCCGGGGGCGGGGGGCGCATTCCGGGCTCTTGGGAAGCACCAGCCTCGAGCTGGCCGAGCACTCCGACGTTCCCGTAGTGATCGTGCCGTCAGGCAGACTCGGTGCTACCGCGCTGGATGGGTATCGAAGCGTCGACCGCTGACGACGTCGGTGCGAATGGCCAACACCATGTCCCCAGGCTCGGCAACGAGTGGCTTCGGTGCTGCCGCGATCGATGCCTCGTCCTGATCGTCGATCAACGTGGCCAGCCCACGGACGAGCACACTCCAGGCCGAGTTGGTTCTGCGGTCCACATGATCGACCTCGAACGCCACGAGGTGGTCAATCGCAGCATGCGAGATGAAGCCGATTCCCAATCTCAGCAGGACCTGATTGCCGTAGACGGTGAAGTTCACCGGAACGACAATCGGCGCCTGGTCGGTCGCCAGCCCGATCCTTCCCACTCCGATGTCCTGGGCTGCCACGGCCAGCAGTCGCATGCATTCCGGCGCCGGAAGAACGGTCGAACCCCTGCTGTCAATCCACATGAGGCCACCATCGCGCCGATGTACTGTCGGTGCCAGGGACTTTCGGCCTCATTCCGGGGTATGACCTTTGGCCCTACTCGCTCTGTTTGGTGGCACGTACCGTGAACTGAGGAACAAGCGCCCGAGGAGGACCCATGAAAGCTGCAGTTGTCCATTCGTTCGATCGGCCGCTACGGATCGAGGATGTGCCGAAGCCGGACCCCGGTCACGGACAGGTGCTGGTGAAGATCGAGGCCTGTGGCGTATGCCATACCGACATCCACGCCTCCCACGGTGACTGGCCGGTGAAGCCCACTCCGCCGTTCATCCCGGGGCACGAGGGTGTGGGCATTGTGGACCGGGTCGGTCCTGGCGTGATCGACCGGATCGACCTCGCCGAAGGGGACCGGGTGGCGATCCCCTGGCTCGGCTATGCCTGTGGTGCATGTGAGTACTGCGCATCAGGGCGGGAAACCCTGTGTCCGAATCAGCAAGACACCGGGTACACGGTCGACGGGGCCTACGCCGAGTACGCGCTGGCCGAGGCGGCCTTCGTCGGCCGGGTTCCGGACGGCCTCGACCCGATGGATGCGGCGCCATTGACCTGTGCCGGGGTGACCACCTACAAAGCGGTCAAGGTGTCAGGCGCTCGCTCATCGGACCTGGTGGCCGTCTACGGCATCGGTGGGTTGGGGCATTTGGCCGTCCAGTACGCCCGGATAGCCGGAGCCTCGGTGGCTGCGGTCGATCTCATCGACTCCAAGCTTGCCCTCGCCCGAGAGCTGGGTGCCGAGTACACCGTCAATGGCGCCACCGAGGATCCAGTGGAGGTCATCCAGGCCCTCGGGGGAGCTGACCAGGCCATTGTCCTGGCTGTGTCGCCCAGTGCCTGTGAGCAGGCGTTCAGGAGCCTCAAGCGGGGTGGGACGCTTGTCTTCGTCGGCCTCCCGGCCGACAACATCGTCCCCATCCCAATCTTCGAGACCGTCCTGCAAGGGATCACGGTGACTGGCTCCATCGTAGGTACCCGGGTCGACCTGGCCGAAACGTTCCAGCTCCACAAAGAGGGCCGGACACGCATCGTGCGGGAGACCCGCCGGCTCGAGGAGGTCAATGAGTCCTTCGAGGAGATCGAGAAGGGCGATGTGGATGCCCGCCTGGTGTTCGACTTTCGTTGAGCGATGCCACCGCAGTTCGTCCTGAGCACACTCGATCGGTGCCGCCGATTGGTGCTGACCGCGGCGCGGTCGCCGGAGCCACATGACATCGAACCGAGTTGGTGAGTCGAGCCCAGTCCCCATCGTCAACCCTCGGCTAGTGACTGCCGATCTCAACGAGACGGCAACCTCCAATCGTCGGCGGTGGGCGACGCTGACCGTACTGTGCGTCACGCTCCTCCTCATCAGTCTCGACAACACCGTCCTGAATGTGGCACTGCCCTCGATCGTCCGCAGCATCGGTGCGGGTTCCAGCCAATTGCAATGGATGGTGGACGCCTATGCCGTGGTCTTCGCCGGTCTCCTGCTGTCACTCGGCGCACTTGGTGACCGAGCTGGTCGGAAATGGATTTTCATGGCCGGCCTGGTGGTGTTCGGGTCTGCTTCGGCACTGGCGGCATGGTCAGGAACCCCCGACCGCCTGACCGTGGCCCGTGCTGCCATGGGCGTCGGAGCCGCCGCCCTCATGCCGTGCACCCTGTCGATCCTCACCAACGTCTTCCCCGCCGAACGCGATCGGGCCCGGGCCATCGGGATCTGGTCCGGCACCACCGGCCTCGGCGTGGCGCTCGGTCCCATCGTCGGTGGACTCCTGTTGGCCCACTTCTGGTGGGGATCGGTCTTTCTGGTCAACGTCCCCATCGCACTGGTCGGGCTGGTGGCCGCGGTCTGGCTGGTTCCCAACTCGAAGAACCCCGCGGCCACCCGCCCTGATCCGGTGGGCGCGGGGTTGTCGATCGTCGGGCTCGGGCTGTTGCTGTGGGGGATCATCGAAGCCCCAGGTCGGGGATGGTCCTCACCACTGATCATCGGGGCGATCGGCGGCGCTCTCGCAGTCATCGGTTCGTTTGTCCTGTGGGAGCGGCACATCGATCACCCGATGTTGCCCATCCGGTTCTTCGCCAGCCGCCGCTACAGCGCCGCCATCGCCGCGTTGGCCCTCGTGCTGTTCGCCCTGCTGGGCATGTTCTTCCTCATGACCCAGTACCTCCAGTTCGTCTTGGGGTACAGCCCGCTCGAAGCCGGCGTGAGGATTGCGCCAGTGGCGTTGGCACTGTTGGTCGTGGCGCCGCTGTCGGTCGTCGCGGCCCGCCGAATCGGCACCAAATTCGTGGTCGTGTTCGGCCTGGCCCTGATTGCCGTGGGCATGGGCTTCCTGTCCACCACCACCGTTACCAGCAGCTACCGCGATTGCATCGGCCCGTTCCTGGTGCTCGGCGTGGGGGTGGCACTGTCGCTCGCACCCTGCACGGAGTCGGTGATGGGATCGTTGCCCCGGGCCGAGGCCGGCGTCGGTTCGGCCACGAGCGATACGGCCATGCAGGTCGGTGGGGCGCTCGGGGTCGGGGTGCTCGGTACCGCGCTCACCCTCCGCTACCAGCATCTCGTGACACCTGTGGTGGCCCACGCCGCTGTGCCCGCCTCCGTCAAGGGACTCATCGAGAACTCACTCGGCGCCGCCTTGGCCGTGGCTCGTCATGCCCCGCCGAGGGAGGGCGCCGCCCTGGCCTTGCTGGCCCGGCACGCCTTCGTGTCGGGTATGGACCTGGCCCTCGTGATCGCGGCCATTGTGGTCGGAGTAGCCGGCGTCCTTGTTGCTGTTCTGCTCCCGAATCAGGGGACACCTGTGCCTGATGAAGGTGCCGCCAACGGAGTCTGAGATTCGGAAGCGCCCTCATCGCAGCGTTGCCGCAAATCACTCGGTCGCTTGAGGACCTTCGGCCCTACTCCCGAGACGGTTGGTTGCTTACCGTTGATCCCAGCACGGTGTTGGCCGGGTTGTGCCCGACCCACGAGTATCGACGATGTGGAGGCAGCAATGACTTTGACCAGGGATGAGATAACCACCGACGCTCCGGCCCCGAGCGTGGTCTTCACTGCGCCGGGTCGCCCGGGCAGCATCGTCGAGGTGAAGCCCCGCTACGAGAACTTCATCGGCGGGGTCTGGGTCGCTCCGGTTCGGGGCAGGTACATGACCAACGTCAGCCCGGTCACCGGCCAGGCCTTCTGTGAGGTGGCCGAGTCCACGTCCGAAGACGTGGAGCTTGCGCTCGATGCGGCCCACCAGGCGAAGGACGGGTGGGGCGAGAGCTCACTCGGCGAGAGGGCCGCCGTCCTCAATCGCATCGCCGATGCCATCGAAGCCAACCTCGAGATGCTGGCGGTCGCGGAGACCTGGGAGAACGGCAAGCCGGTCCGTGAGACCCTGGTGGCCGACATCCCCTTGGCTATCGACCATTTCCGCTACTTCGCCGGCGCAACGCGGTCACTCGAGGGCAGCTCCACCGAAATCGACAAGGACACCGTCGCCTACCACTTCCATGAGCCACTCGGGGTGGTCGGTCAGATCATCCCGTTCAACTTCCCGCTGTTGATGGCGGCGTGGAAGATCGCCCCTGCATTGGCTGCCGGCAACTGCACCGTGCTCAAGCCGGCCTCGCCCACTCCGTGGTCGATCTTGAAGCTGGCCGAGGTGATCGCGGACGTGGTGCCACCCGGCGTGATCAACATCGTGACCGGCCCCGGCGGCGAGATCGGCAAGGCCCTGGCCTCGAGCCCCCGCATCGCCAAGATCGGCTTTACCGGTGAGACCACCACCGGCCGGTTGATCATGCAGTACGCGGCGCAGAATCTCATCCCCTCCACCGTCGAGCTGGGTGGGAAGTCTCCCAACATCTTCTTCGCCGATGTGATGGAAGAGGACGACGACTTCCTCGACAAGGCCATCGAGGGCCTGGTGCTCTACGCGTTCAACAAGGGTGAGGTGTGCACCTGTCCCTCTCGGGCGTTGATCCACGAGTCGATCTACGACCGGTTCATGGATCGCTGTCTCGACCGGATCCGGTCGATCACCCAGGGCAATCCACTCGATCCGGCCACCATGATCGGTCCCCAGGTCTC
>Ga0307373_10005956_pt1 | contig 19615 bp, 17 predicted proteins | sample OX2MG_FD_202534 | JGI IMG/M metagenome (GOLD analysis project Ga0307373, IMG submission 202534) | Soil microbial communities from Risofladan, Vaasa, Finland - OX-2 | ecosystem: Environmental > Terrestrial > Soil > Coastal area > Acid sulfate soil | place: Finland: Risofladan, Vaasa | collected...
CGACCCAGCGTACCGCTCCTTGCTTGTATTCGAGCGTGTAGCGTGCCCGCGTTGTCTTCATCATGTCGTTCTCCTTGCGTGGATTGAATCACACGGCAAGGGATACGTTTCTCGGGGGCAAGGTCAATCCAATGGTGCGCACGAGATGCCCACCCCTCTGTGCCTGAGTGCCCAAGACGTGTTCGACTCGCGAACGTATCTTGGACTTCTCATGTTTTGAGGTCTTCTGCGCCTCCGTCAGTGGAGTGTGGCGTGCGCCTTTCTCACAGATTCGGATGGGAATCCGGTCAGTCGTCAACCGACCGCGTGCCGCAAGCGTTGCAGGCTGCGATCACGCCCCAGCAGCAGCAGCGTCTGATCGATCGGCGGGGATATTGCGGCGCCCGCCACCGCCACGCGGATCGGCTGCGCCACCTTGCCCAGACCCAGACCGTGTTCCTCGGCGTAGCCATTGACTGTCGCATGCAGCGCCGCTGCCTGCCACTGCGGTAGCGCGGCAAGACGATCGATCAATTCGGCCAGAACCTGCCGCCCCGCTGTCGTGAGGTGCTTGGCGGCATCCTTTTCGTTGTAGCCGTCAAACTCGGCGTAGAAGAACTTCGACTTCTCGGCCATCTCCACCAGCGTCTTGCAGCGCTCCCGCTGCGCTTCAATGACAGCGGCAAGCGCGGGGCCACCGGTAGGATCGACGCCGATGCGGCGCAGGTGCCATTCAAACTCAGGCGCCACCACGGCCGGGTCGGCGCTCTTGAGGTACTGGTGATTGACCCACACCGCCTTCTCCATGTCGAAGCGCGCTGGCGACTTCTGCACCCGCGACAGGTCGAACAGATCGATCATCTGCGCGCTGCTGAAGATCTCCTCGTCGCCATGACTCCAGCCCAAACGCACCAGATAATTAAGCAGCGCCTCCGGCAGAAAACCGAGGCCGCGGTATTCGATGACGCTGACCGCGCCGTGGCGCTTGGACAGCTTGACGCCGTCCGCACCGAGAATCATCGGCACGTGCGCATAGACCGGCGGTGCGGCGGCCAGCGCCTTGAGGATGTTGATCTGTCGCGGCGTGTTGTTGACGTGGTCGTCGCCGCGCACGACGTGGGTCACGCCCATGTCCATGTCGTCAACGACGACGCAGAAGTTGTAGGTCGGAGTGCCGTCGGCGCGGGCGATAATGAGATCGTCCAGCTCACGGTTGTCGAATACCACGCGGCCACGCACCAGATCCTCGAACACCACCTCGCCTTCGGCCGGAGTACGGAAACGGATCACCGGTGGCACCTCCGGCGGCGACGGCAGGGTCTTGCCCGGCTCGGGTCGCCAGCGGCCGTCGTAGCGCGGCTTTTCCTTGCGCGCCATCTGCGCGGCGCGCATCGCATCCAGATCGGCTTTGCTGCAATAACAGTGATAAGCGCTGCCGTCCGCCAGCATGCGTTCGATCACCTCGGCATAGCGGTTGAAGCGCTGCGTCTGGAATACCGGCTCTATATCGGAGGTCAATCCCAGCCAGTCCAGACCTTCGAAAATCGCCTGTACCGCCACCTCGGTGGAGCGCTCACGGTCGGTGTCCTCGATCCGCAGCAGAAAACGCCCACCGTGGCGCCGCGCATGCAGCCACGAAAACAGCGCGGTGCGCGCGCCACCGATGTGCAGGAAGCCGGTCGGGCTGGGGGCGAAACGGGTGGTGACGGCAGAGGCCATGAGAACGGGAAGAATCGTGCACGAAGTGGGATGAGATTCTAAACTACCGCACTCGCCGCACCCACCCGCCCGACCAATGCCTCGCCTGTTCGTCGAACACCTCACCGTCATCGACTGCGCGTACCTCGATATGCGACGCGGCTTGGTGGGCGAGAGCTGGATTGTCGATCTGGAACTGCACGGGGCCCTCGACGCGCAATCGATGGTGCTGGATTTCAGCGCGGTCAAACGCCTGCTCAAGCAGGCCATCGACGCGAGTGCCGACCACACGCTGCTGGTGCCGCGCCGCGCCGAAGGTCTGAGCCTGGATGAAGCACCACAGGAGATTTCGCTGCTGTTCCGCAGTGATGTCGGAATCATCGAACACCACTCTCCACCCGCAGCAGTCAGCCTGGTGGACGCCGAAACGATCAACATTGAATCCGTCCGCGCCTACCTACTGCCACGGCTGAAATCGGTGGTTCAACCCAGTGTCGAACGGATCGGCCTGCAACTGCGCCAGGAAGTCATCGACGGCGCCTGGTACCACTACAGCCATGGGTTGAAGAAGCACGCCGGCCACTGCCAGCGCATCGCCCACGGTCATCGTTCACGCCTGCAAATCCAGGTGGACGGGCAGCGCGATACCGAACTCGAACATCAGTGCGCGGCGCACTGGAACGACATTCACCTCAGCAGCCGCGAAGATCTGCTGACACACGCCAACGGTCGGCTGCGTTTCGGCTACGACGCCGCTGAGGGGCGTTTCGAGCTGGCGCTGCCAGAGCCCTGTTGCGATCTGCTCGACAGCGACACCACGGTGGAATGTATCGCCGATCATCTGGCACAGGTCTGCGCGCAGCGACGTCCCGGAAGTGCCATCGAGGTGCGCGCTTACGAAGGCGTGATGAAAGGTGCCATCGCCAGCCATCATCCCTGAGTGGCGACGAATTCCAAGCTTGCCTTCGACGAACCGGGCTACTGATTGTGGTATAAAAGCCGCCCCAATTAACGGGTGAATAATGGCCCGTAAACAGCATCCCGCCATGAGCAGTCCAGACAGCCGCATCGCTTTCGCCGCCCGCAGCTCGATCGAACAAGTCGAGGAAGGCCACGATCTCGCACCGAAGTTCGATGAACACGGCCTGATCGCCTGTGTCACCACCAGTGCCACCAATGATGAAGTATTGATGCTCGGCTACATGAATGCCGAAGCCCTCAAGCGCACCATCACTACCGGCGAGGCACATTACTGGTCGCGCTCACGGCAGGTGCTGTGGCATAAGGGCGCGACCAGCGGCCTAGTACAGAAAGTGGTGGAACTGCGCATCGACGACGATCAGGACGCGGTGTGGCTGCGGGTCGAAATTCCCGGCGACGCCTCCTGTCACGTCGGCTATCGCTCCTGCTTCTACCGATCGGTGCCGCTCGGTGCTGGCGACTTCAAGCGTGTGCTGAAATTCGAAGAAAGCGAGAAAACCTTCGACCCGCAGAAAGTCTACGGCGACGCGCCCAACCCTACGCAGTTGTAATAATGCCGCTTAAACCTGTTTACAGGCCGAATCAATAGTGGATCAACACCCCGGTGCCGGTCGTCACAAGCGCCAGATCTACGCCGGCAGCGCCTATCGGCTGAAGGCGCAGCAAGAGCGGCTGGCGGCCGGATTCCCAGCCGGACCTGTGGGAAAGGCGCACGCAACCCTCCATTGACGGAGGCGCAGAAGGCCTCAAACCATGAGAAGTCCAAAGTCCGTGCGCACCATTGGATTATCCTGTGCTGAAGTGAAGATCGGGCTGATGAATCGGGTGTACAACAGGGGGCGCTTGGGGCAATTGCTTAAACGCGACAGGAGCGGTGTGCTCGCAGGGACATGAAACAGCCGGAATGTGGAAGCAAGCAGCGCATAATGAGCCAGTAACCCGTAAAATTCGAACCGGTTCATGACGGCAATCAACCGTGGCTTCAAAAATCGGAGACTGTCGAACTATCGCAAGGCCACGCTGGATTTCTAGAAGAGCCCTGTAATTGTAGTTGTTGAGTTGCAGTGGGACCCGGTGCAGCAGACCGGCCGCCCTCTGGTCAAGAGACCGTGGATGCGAAGGAGTCGTTGCATCGGTTTTGATTCGAGAACCCAAACGGTTGCCTGAGCTTGAAGCTCGTATCCGCAAGGCTGGGAGTTGAGTCATGGAACAGAATAGAGTCGGTAGTGTTGGGCGCCGATGTGTCCAAGCAGACGCTGGATTGCGCAGCGTATCCGGTGAGTGATGAGTGGCGCTGCGGCAGCAGGTGATCGATAGGCTGACGATGGAGAAGAACCGATTGTCTAGAGTTCGCGAGCGGCGGGTGTGCACGGATCTCAAGGCGCATATCGTCTGGCTGGAGAAAGGTCTGTCAGGGTTAGAGATCATGAGCTGCGCCAGCGCATCAAGGACAGTCCGGTGTGGCGGGTCAAGGATGATCTGTTGCCTTGCGTCAAGGGGATCGGGGATGTCAATGTGGCGACCCTGATCGTGGAGCTGCCGGAGTTGAGTGCGCTTGATCGCAAGCAGATCGCGGCATGGGTGGCGCCGTTCAACCATGACAGCGGCCAGCACAAGGGCAAGCGCTCGATCTGGGGCGGCCGGGTCCATGCGCGGTATATGGCGGCCCGGAGCACGCGGCGGCATAACCCGCAGATTCGGGCGATGAGCGAGCGGCTCACGGCCCGGGGTAAACCGGCCAAGGTCGTCATCGCCGCTTGCATGCGCAAGCTGCTGACGATCCTCAATGCCATCTTGCGTACCTGTCAACCCTGGAATCCGAACCACGATGGGGAGATCACCCCTTGATACGGAATACGGTTGCTCTCACCCGTGCCGCGTCCCACCGCACTCCCCTGCCGGTGGCGCCGATCTGGCGACGCTTTGCCGCTGCCGCCTACGACACCCTGCTGCTGCTGGCGTTGTGGCTCACTGGCACTCTGGTGGCGGTGGTCGTCCAGGATCTGCTGCGCCTGCCGGCTGATGCGAGCTGGCAACATTTCATGCGCGTCTATTATTTTTTAATCGGCCTGCTGTTTTTCGGCTGGTGCTGGACGCACGGCGGGCAAACTCCGGGGATGCGTGCCTGGCGCCTGCAATTGCAGCGCGAAGACGGCCATGCCATCCGCTGGCCGGTGGCGGCGGTGCGTTATGTAGCGACCCTGCTGTGCTGGACTGCGGGATTATTGCCGTTGTTGGCAACAGTGTCGGCCTTGCGGGCACATTTCCCGTTGCTGTTGCCGGCGGGCTGGATCGGCCTGGCGCTGCTGGCCGGCGGCATCCTCTGGACCCGCTGCGATCCCCGACGCCGCGGGCCACAGGACCGGATCACCGGCACCGTGATGCTGGCATCATCGAAATTACCGCGGAGTTGACTCAACGCAGGCGCGACAAACGCCAGACTGCAATCGATGCCAACAATGCCGTGGGAGCGCCGGCAGCCAGTAACGGCGACCAGCCGTAGATATCTCCCAAACTGACCGACACCTTGTCGGCCACATAAAACGCCACGCCGATGAGAATGCCGAACAATAGGCGCTGACCGGTTCCGGTTTGACGCAGACTGCCGCCCGCAAATGGCAGCGCAAACAGCATCAGCACCATGATCGTCAACGGCTCGACCAGGCGTCGCCACATCAACATCCGGTATTTGCCGGCATCCAGATGATTGGTATCCAGGAAATGCACCAGCCGCAGCAGTCCCTGCACGGAAAGACTGTCCTCCTTCAAAATCAGCAGATTCAGCACGGTCGGTGTGATCTCACCGCTCCAGGTCGCCTGCGGTTGCTGCGTGGTACCGACATGATCGGCGTCGAAATCGCTGCGTCGCACGTCTTTTAACTGCCAGTGCCCATCGACATAGCGGCCGCTGTCGGCATGCAATGCCGAAGCGATGCGGCCGCTGGGCGCCAGCGTATAGATGGTGACGCCCTCGATCTCGCGAGCCGAGTGCAGCTCGCGAATCCGCACAATGCTGTTAGTGTCGCGCAACCACTGCGATTTGCCGGGCCCGCCGTCGTCCCGCGTACGCATGCTTCCGGCCTGACGCTGCCCCTGTGGTGCCAACCAGTTGCCGAGCACAAACCCCGCCACACCCAGTGCCACACCGGCGATCAAGGTGGCGCTACCGATGCGCAGCCATGACACACCCGCGCTGCGCATCGCCGTCAGCTCGCCTTGACGCGCCATGTTGCCCACGCCCAGCAGCGTGCCCAGCAAAACCACGATCGGCATCAGGATGTAGGCATTGCCCGGCATCAGCAGCAAGGCATATTCAAGCAGTTGCCACGGGCCGAAGCCGTTCTGGCCAAGCTCGCCGAGATCGGAAACAAACACCACGAAGGTGTAGATGGAGATCAGCACCAGTGCAACGATGCCGGTGAGGGCAAAGATGTTGCGCATCAGATAACGGTCGAGCCGATTCATGATCGCTGCCGACGCGGCCAACGCCAGCCCTGCTGGCGTGCGATCAATATCAATGCAACCGTCAACGCCAGCGCATGCACCCACCACAGGCCCAGTGCAGGCGGCAACTTGCCCTTGGCGATCCAGACCTGACCGAAGCCGATCAGATTGGCATAGATCAGATAGACGAGAATGCCGACGACGATCTTGCTGTAACGCCCTTGACGCGGCCGCAGATGAGACAGCGGCAACGCCAACAGGACCAGAATCAGTACCGACAGCGGCGCGGCGATGCGCGACTGCAACTCGGCGCGATCGGCCGGATCGTTGCTGTTCAGCAGGCTCGCCGTCGTCGCCAATTGATGCTGGCTGTTGACGTAGCGAAACGGCGGTGGCGACAGCCGCAGATTCAGCGACTTAAACTGTGAGATATCGAAACCCGCCGTACCCGGCACCCCGGCGTAACGATAGCCGTCGTGCAAAGTCACGATGCGGTCGCCGCTGGTCGGGTCCAGACCCTGCGTGCCGTTGGCAGCGATGATCGTGCTCTCATTATCATCACGGTCGCGAAGTTGGGTAAAGACCTGGCCGAGTTTCGCTCCACTGGAACTGACGCTGGCGGTATAAAACACCGCACGCCCACCATCCAGCGGTTGAAACTTGCCCGGATCGAACGGCGCGAATTGCAATAACTGTCTGGAGTGCTTGACCAGATAATCGGCCTGTCGCCCAGCCCATGGACCGATCTGGAACGACAGTGCTGCCGTCCCCGCCGCCAACAGCAGCGCCAACACCACAATGGGCCGATACAAGCCACCGAGGCTCACGCCGCAGCCTGCCATCGCCGCGATCTCGTTGTCGCCGTAGAGGCGACCCAGCGCCAGCATCACTGCGAGCAGCAAGGATACCGGCATCAGAATCATCAAATAACGCAGACTGGACAGCAGTGCCACCCGCACCAGCAGATCCGCCGGAATCTGCCCCTTGGCGGCAAAATTGAGCACGCTCGCAAAGCGGGTCGCCACCATGATGATCAGCAACGTCGATGCCATCGCCAGCCAAGCCAACGCTGTCTCACGCAGCAGATAGCGGCTGAGAATCACGTTGAGAGCTTCATTGCAACGGGCATGAACCGGTACGGGCCCGATTCACCGAACCCCGCCCGGACGATTATTCGGAGATTTTGGAACGTCGGCGTTCAAAACGCATCCAATTACCGATTTTGTATATTTTGATGGATGATCTACCATACTTTCGATTTATCTCTCAACGCCGTTCCGATTTCACCCATCGCAAAGCGATGCCAAAGCCACTGAGTCGGAAGCGTCGATGGTTCGGATACTCACAATTTCAATACAAATTATCAAAACTGATCCATAAGGAACGACTGACCCATGCAATATTTTGTCAAGAGCGGAAATCCTGAAAAACAACGAGTCGCCTGCGTCGTGGCCGGAGTATTTGATCGCCGCAGCCCGACCGGAGCCGCGCAAACCATCGACAGCGTGTCTGCGGGCGCCATCGCCTGCATCATGCGCCGCGGGGATATGGACGGCAAGCTCGGCAAGACTCTGGTGCTGCACAATCTGTCCGGCGTGTTCTGCGACCGCGTGTTGCTGGTTGGCCTGGGCCGCGAGCGCGATTTCGACGAAGCGGCATTTCGCAAGGCGCAGACAGCGGCGGCCAAAGCACTGACCGCCACCGGCTCCATCGACGCGGTCAGTTACCTGACGCATCTGCCGATCAAGGGTCATGATTATCGCTGGAATGTACAGCAAGCCGTACTGGCCTCGGAAAATGCATTTTATCGCTTCGATGACTGCCGCGGCGAAAAAGCACGCGCGGAACTGCATGCGCCCAAGCTCGAACGCTACACCTTCGATGTCCCCCGTCGCTCCGACCTGCCCGCCGGCGAGCGCGGACTGGCGGAGTCGCTCGCTATCGGCCGCGGCACTGATCTGGCCAAAAACCTGGCCAACTTGCCCGGCAATATCTGCACACCGAGCTACCTCGCGGGGCAGGCGCAGAAACTGGCCAAACAATACCCTATCAAAACCAAAGTGCTTGAAGAAGCACAGATGCGCGAACTCGGCATGGGCGCGTTGCTGGCCGTCTCCAGCGGCAGCCGCGAACCGGCCAAGCTGCTGGTGATGGAATACATGCACAGCGCCAAGGGCGCCAAACCGATCGTGCTGGTCGGCAAGGGCCTGACCTTCGATGCCGGCGGCATTAGCATCAAGCCGTCCAGCGCCATGGACGAGATGAAGTTCGATATGTGCGGCGGCGCCTCAGTGCTCGGCGCACTGGCGGCTGCCGCGGAACTGAAACTGCCGCTCAACATCGTCGGCGTGGTGCCGACCTCCGAAAACCTGCCCGACGGCGCCGCAGTCAAGCCCGGCGACATCGTCACCACCATGGCCGGCCTCACCGTCGAGGTCCTCAACACCGACGCCGAAGGCCGCCTGATTCTGTGCGACGCGCTGGCCTACGTCGGTAAGCACTACGATCCCGCGGCCTGCATCGACATGGCGACCCTAACCGGCGCCTGTGTAGTGGCGCTGGGCAGTCACGCCAGCGGTCTGTTCAGTAACCAGTCGGGACTGGCCCGACAACTGCTAGCGGCCGGCGATCAAATCGGCGACCGCGCTTGGGAGATGCCGCTGTGGCCCGAATACGACGCGCAGCTCAAGAGCGAATTCGCCGACGTCGCCAACATCGCCACCATCGGCGCGCGCGAAGCCGGCGCCATCACCGCCGCCAGCTTCCTCAGCCGCTTTACCAAAAAGCTGCGCTGGGCGCATCTGGACATCGCCGGCACCGCCTGGAAAGGCAAGGCCGCCACTGGCCGTCCAGTGCCGCTGCTGGTGCAATATCTGCTCAACGTTGTCGCCAGACAGCAAGACTGAACGGCTGTGGCCACCCTCCCGCCGGGGGCGGGCGGGTGGCGTATGGATTCGTTCAGCGGCCGTATGGTTGGGCCGTGCGACACTGTTCAACGTTGACTCCCATCCCGGGGGCCAGACAATAAAGGTGTAGACGCCAAACAAATTACTTAGGAGAAAAATAATGCTCAGCTACGCAGTCGTATTTTTCATCATCGCACTGATCGCCGGCGTACTCGGTTTCGGCGGTATCGCCGGTGCCGCAGCCGGCATCGCCAAGATTCTGTTTCTAGTGTTCCTGGTGCTGTTCATTATTGCCTTGGTTTTCAGGGGCCGTCCCCCTTCGGTCTGAACATCTCCCAGCGCTACACGTCAGACAGTCTTAATGTCCTTCCCCCGGAAGGACTCCCAACAACTTGAAACAAGGAGATTCATATGTCCCAACATAACTCCCGCACTCCACTTCGAATCGGTTTGATTGCAGCGGCAGCTGCCATGATGATCGGTGGCACCGCCGTTGCTCAGGCTGCGTCGGCGCAGGTTGCTGGCAGCAGCGACAGCGTCGGTACCGCAATCGGCGACACTACGATTACGACCAAGGTCAAGGCCAAGTTCCTCGCCGACAAACGGCTCAAGGGCTCGGACATCAGCGTCGAAACCGATAACGGCGTGGTCAAGCTGACCGGCAATGCGCCCAGCGCCTCCGCCAAGGACGCAGCGGACGATCTGGCCAGCAACGTCTCCGGCGTCAAGAGCGTGGACAACAACATCAAGGCGCCTTCGGCCCTGACCTCAGCCAAGAAGAGCGTCAAGAGCGCGGCCAGTGACGTCGGGCAAGCCACGTCGGACACCTGGATCACCACCAAGGTGAAGTCCAGCATGATGACCGACAGCCAGCTCAAGGGCAACGTCGACGTTTCCACCGACCATGGCGTCGTCGTCCTCACCGGCACGGTGCCCAGCGATGCCTCACGCGAGCGTGCGGTAGCGCTGGCGAAGCAGACCAAGGGCGTCAAGAGCGTCAATGACGACGGTCTGAAAATCGGCAACTCGGACTGATCCGCGACTGACGCAAGCACCCCGGCAGACAACCATCGCATTTCACTCCGGCAATCGCCGGACTCATCTCACCCCGGCAATCGCCGGACTTATCCATCAATCTGGAGCAAATTCAATGGACAACAACGTAATACAAGGCAAATGGAAGCAGATCAGTGGCACCCTCAAAGCGAAATGGGGCGAGCTGACCGACGACGACCTCAAGCAAGCCGAAGGCAACAAGGAGTACCTGATCGGAAAATTGCAGGAGAAATACGGTTTAACCAAGGAGAAAGCTGCGGATGAGCTGAAGGATATTTTCGGCTGAACGGAAACTACATCTTCAACATTCTCAGGACGGAGCGAGCGACCGGCGCTCCGTTTTTTCATCCCGCTTTTTTTGTCGCGTCGAGGTGCAGCGGCAACTGGCTGCTGCGCATGTCTTGATACCCGGTTTGCAGGAACAGCTTCCAGTCGGTCGCGCGCTTGCGTATCCTCTGACGCAGTGCCGCTGTCGACCTCCCATAGATGACCCGAGTCGATTTCTACATCCTGCCCGAACAGGCGTCGACGGCGGCCGATCCGCTGGCGTTGACCTGCCGCCTGTGCGACAAGGCCGCGACAGCACGACAATCCATCTACATCTACGCCCCCGATGCGGCGACAGGCGATGTGCTGGACGGAATGTTATGGAGCTTCCGTCAGGGCAGCTTCATTACGCACGAACGCTGGGGCAATGACATCACTCTTGTTCAACCTCTGCCAGCCGTACTGATCGGCGCCAATCCGCCGCCCGACTCGCACCAGCAGGTGATGATCAACCTCGGTAGTGAGGTACCCTCGTTCTTCAGCCGTTTTGAACGCGTACTTGAACTGGTGCACGGCGACGCGGAGAAGCGGGCGCGCAGCCGGGTCCGCTACAAATTCTACCGCGACCGCGGTTATGCGCTGCAGACGCACGAACTGACGCCTGCAGCAGGCGTGCGCTAATCTTCACAAAAAACGAGTAGCCGGCATGAACCTGAACAAGCAACACGGCGTCAAGATGACAGTAGCTTGGCTGGCGCCACTGCTGCTGCAGGGCTGCGCCCTGTGGTCACCATCGGTGGCCGACAGCGCTCGCGACCAGATCAACAGCCATATCCACGCCGGCATGACCATGAGCGACGCCCGCACCGAGCTGGAATCGATGCACTACATCTGCCATACCGGAACCACGGCCTATGTCGACGAGAACGGCAACGAGCACTCGGTCAATGCTCCCTTCGCGGTTTGCGACAAACGTCCGGGAACCCTCAGCTTTGTCTGCAACGTACGGACGCAGGTGACGCTGATTCCAGACGGTGATCGCGTACGCAGCGTGCAAATCGTCAAGGCTCCATCCTGCATCAAGCAGTAGAATAAGGGGTTTGTTGCCGATCCGGTGTCTTCGGGCCGGCTCCGTAATCGCCACCGACTTGCAATCAGACATGGAAAAAACCTTCGATCCGGCGGCCGTCGAGGCGCGTTGGCGTGATCTGTGGGCCGAACGCGGCTGGTTTGCGCCGCAGGGCGACGGCACGCCCTACTCGATCATGATCCCGCCGCCCAACGTCACCGGGACCCTGCACATGGGGCATGCCTTCCAGCACACGGTGATGGACGCGTTAACGCGCTACCACCGCATGAAGGGCGATCGCACGCTGTGGCAGCCAGGCACCGATCACGCCGGCATTGCCACGCAGATGGTGGTGGAGCGCAACCTCAAGCGCGAAGGTGAATCACGGCTGGATCTCGGCCGTAACAAGTTCATCGACAAGATCTGGGAATGGAAGCACTACTCGGCCGGCACCATTAGCAGCCAGATCCGGCGCATGGGCAGTTCGGTGGACTGGAGCCGCGAGCGCTTCACCATGGACGCCGGCTACGAGAAGGCAGTGATCGAGCACTTCGTGCGCCTGCACGAGGCCGGATTGATCTACCGCGGCAAACGACTGGTCAACTGGGATCCGGTGTTGCAGACCGCCATCTCTGATCTGGAAGTGGTGCAGGAGGAAGAGAACGGCAAGCTCTGGCATCTACGCTATCCGTTGGCTGGCGGCGCAAAAACCGCTGACGGCAAGGATTACATCGTCGTCGCCACCACCCGGCCGGAAACCATGTTGGGCGATGCCGCCGTAGCGGTACATCCAGAGGACGAGCGCTACCGCGACCTGATCGGCAAGCGCGTGATGCTGCCGCTGTGCGAGCGTGGGATCCCTATCATCGGCGACGACTATGTCGACCGCGAGTTCGGTTCCGGTGCGGTCAAGATCACACCGGCTCATGACTTCAACGACTACGCGATGGGTCAGCGGCACGGGCTGCCGCTGATCAATATCTTCACAAAAGAGGCGAAAATCGTATCTCGGGAAAGTAACTTTGCATTCTTAATTGAATCCGGCACGCAATACCCAACAGGGGTTAACCCAAACGCTTCTGCAGCGGATCAGGCGCTCTATCAGGTGATTCCTGAGGGATATGGAGGCCTTGATCGCTTTGAGGTACGCCAGAAAATCGTCACTGCTCTCGAGTCGCAGAACCTTGTCGAGAAGATCGAAGACCACAAACTCAAGATCCCGCGTGGCGACCGTACCGGCGCCGTGCTGGAGCCTTATCTCACCGACCAGTGGTTCGTCGATCTCACCCGCAGGCAACTCGACGACGGGCGCCCCGGCGGCTGGACTGCCATCACCGAACCCGCGATTCGCGCCGTCGAAGACGGCCGCGTGCGCTTCGTACCGGACAACTGGAAGAGCACCTATTTCCATTGGCTCAACAACATCCAGGACTGGTGCATCAGCCGCCAGCTGTGGTGGGGTCACCGCATCCCGGCGTGGTACGACAACGCCAATAACATTTATGTCGGCCGTTCTGAGGCAGAGGTGCGTGCCAAGAACGATTTGGGGGCAGACACTGCCCTCAAGCAGGACGAGGATGTATTCGACACTTGGTTCTCCTCAGACATCTGGCCACTGGCGACACTGGGCTGGCCCGACGCCACGCCCGAGCTCAAGGCCTTCTACCCTACCAACGTATTGGTCACCGGCTTCGACATCATTTTTTTCTGGGTCGCCCGCATGGTGATGATGGGGCTGTATTTCACCGGCGAAGTGCCGTTCCACGAAGTCTTCATGACCGGCCTGGTGCGCGACCCCGAAGGCAACAAGATGAGCAAATCCAAAGGCAATGTGCTGGACCCGCTCGACGTGGTTGACGGCATTACGCTCGACGCATTGGTCGAAAAACGTACCACCGGCCTGATGCAGCCAGAACTGGCGCCGAAGATCGCAGCCAAGACGAAAAAGGACTATCCGCACGGCATCGCGCCAGTGGGCGTGGACGCCTTGCGCTTCACCTTCGCCTCGCTGGCCACCAATGGCCGCGACATCCGCTTCGGCGCCGGCCGTGCTGAGGGGTATCGCAACTTCTGCAACAAACTGTGGAACGCTTCGCGGTTTGTGTTGATGAATTGTGAAGATCAGGATTGCGGCCTGGAGTCAGGCGCCGAAATCAGCCTGAGCGAAGCGGATCGCTGGATTATCTCAAGCCTGCAACGGGTCGAGGCAGACGCCGTGCAGCACTTCGCCGACTACCGCTTCGACCTGCTGGCCAAATTACTCTACGAATTCGTCTGGAACGAGTACTGCGACTGGTATCTGGAGCTATCTAAGCCAGCCTTGCAGCAGGGTGACGCCCGTGCGCAGCACGGCACACGCCACACGCTGGTACGCGTGTTGGAAACCATCCTGCGATTGCTGCATCCGCTGATGCCGTTCATCACCGAAGACATCTGGCAACGCGTCGCACCATTGGCCGGCCGCACTGGCGAAACGCTGATGCTGCAACCCTACCCCGTCGCTCAAACTGCAAATATCGACACGGCGGCCGAGGCCGACGTCGAATGGTTGAAAGACTTCATTCTCGGCGTGCGCCAGATTCGCGGCGAGCTGAACATTCCGCCCGGCAAGCCGCTGCCTGTGCTGTTGCAACACGCTGGCGACGCCGACTGCGAACGGCTGCATCGGTTAGAGCGCTCAATCACTTTTCTCGCCCGCGTCGAGACCCCGCGCATCCTCGCCGCCGATGAGGCAGCACCGCAATCGGCGGCGGCACTACTCGGCAACATGCAGATTCTGGTACCGATGGCCGGACTGATCGACAAGGACGCCGAGCTGCAGCGCTTGGCCAAAGTCATCGCCAAGCTGGAAGGCGATCTGCACAAAAATCAGACGCGGCTGTCCAGTGAGAAATTCGTCAACGGCGCACCGGCGACGGTCGTGCAGAAAGAACGCGGGCGAGTCGCCCAGCAGCAGATGGAACTGGACACCTTGCGTCAACAACAAGGACGCGTACACGCACTCTGATTCCTCACACGGACCACGCCCTTGAATATCACCATTTTCGGTTCCGGCTATGTCGGACTGGTCACCGCGGCCTGCTTTGCCGATATCGGCAACACCGTCGTCTGCGTCGACATCGATGCGCGCAAAGTCGAACGCCTGCTCAACGGCGACGTTCCCATTTTCGAGCCGGGCCTGAGCGATCTGGTGCGCAGAAATGCCGAAGATGGTCGCTTGCGATTCACCACCGACGCTGCTGAAGGCGTTGCGCACGGCCAGTTCCAGTTCATCGCCGTCGGCACCCCGCCCAACGAGGACGGCTCGGCCGACCTGCAACACGTGCTAACCGTGGCCGACACCATCGGTCGGCACATGACCGAACACCGCGTCATCATCAGCAAATCCACCGTGCCCGTCGGCACCGCCGACCGCGTGCGTGAAGCCGTGGCCGTGGCGCTGGCAGCGCGCGGCGCGCAGGTGGAATTCGATATCGTCTCCAACCCGGAATTTCTCAAGGAAGGCGACGCGATCAACGATTTCAACAAGCCCGACCGCATCATCGTCGGCGCTGATAGCGAACGCGCCAGCGAGTTGATGCACGCCATCTACGCGCCGTTCAACCGCAACCACGACCGCGTGATGGTGATGGACCTGCGCTCAGCCGAGCTGACCAAGTACGCCGCCAACGCCATGCTGGCAACCAAGATCAGCTTCATGAACGAGTTGGCCAACCTGGCCGAGACCCTCGGCGCCGACATCGAGCAGGTCCGTGTCGGCATCGGCGCCGATCCGCGCATCGGTTATCACTTCATCTATCCGGGCTGCGGCTACGGCGGCTCGTGCTTCCCCAAAGACGTCAAGGCGTTGATCCACAGCGCCGCCGACAGCCGCTTCGACGCCGCCATCCTCAAGGCGGTGGAGCAAGTCAACAACGCGCAGAAAGACCTGCTGTTTCGCAAGATTCAAGGCCACTTCGGCGATCTGGCCGGCCGCACCATCGCGCTGTGGGGGCTGGCGTTCAAGCCGCGCACCGACGACATGCGCGAAGCGCCCGCGCGCAATCTGATGGAAGCGGTGTGGGCCGCTGGCGGCCGCATCCGCGCCTACGATCCGGTGGCGATGGACGAGGCGCGCCGCATCTACGGCGAGCGCGCCGATCTTGAATTGGTGGAGTCGCCGCTGGCGGCGCTGGAAGGCGCCGACGCACTGGCCATCGCCACCGAATGGCGCGTGTTCCAGAGCCCGGATTTCGTCCGCATCAAACAGTTGTTGAAACAACCGCTGATTTTCGACGGCCGCAATCTCTACGACCCCGAACGCCTGCGCGCGGCCGGCTTCCGCTATTTCGCCATCGGTCGGCCATCGCTCGAACCAGCATCGCGTTAACCCGGCGCGCGGTGAACTTCGCCCATCCCTATCTGGCGCTGCGCGATCTGACGCGCGACGCCACCCCCAACCGCTGGGACGTGGTGGCGTTCGCGCTGGTGTTCGGTGGCCTGGTGTTGATCGCATTGGGCGCACACAACATGGGGGCGCCGCTGCACCTGTTGCCCAACGAGGTTTCGCTCAACCCCTGGCGCCTGCCTTGGTATGCCCTGCGCACCTCGCTGCGAATGCTGGCGGCGATGCTGCTGTCGCTGGTATTCTCGATCGGCTACGCCTATGTGGCGGCCAAGAGCAAACGCGCCGAACGCGTGCTGATTCCAGCACTGGATATCCTGCAGTCGGTCCCGATTCTGGGTTTTTTGTCCTTCACGGTGACTTTCTTCCTCGGCCTATTTCCCGGCCGCGAGTTCGGCGCAGAACTGGCTTCGATCTTCGTCATCTTCACCAGCCAGGCCTGGAACATGACGTTCTCGATCTACCAGAGCCAGCGCACCTTGCCGGAGGATCTGGTGGAAGTCAGCCGCAGCCTGCGCCTGAGCGGCTGGCAGCGTTTCTGGAAACTGGAGATGCCGTTCGCCATGCCGGGGCTGGTGTGGAACATGATGATGTCGATGTCCGGTGGCTGGTTTTTCATCGTAGCTTCGGAAGCGATCACCGTCGGCAAGCACACCGTCACTCTGCCCGGCATCGGCTCTTACGTCGCCGCCGCTATCGCCCAGCGCGACCTGCACGCCATCGGCTGGGCGATCGGCGCCATGCTGGTGGTGATCCTGATCTACGATCAGTTGCTGTTCCGGCCCCTGGTGGCCTGGAGCGAGCGCTTCCGCGGCGACGGCGAACCGCTGGAGATCGAAACCGAATCCTGGGTGCTCAGAACCGTACAGCGCTCGCAATGGCCCAGAGCCGTGTTCAGTACGCTGCGTGAATTGCCGCGCGCAAATCGCCAGCGTCAACCGTCGGCGGCGCGCCGGCGGCTGCGAGCCTGGTGGCCGCGCCTGACCCTACCGGGCTGGCTGTTCGACCTGTGCTGGTACGGCACTATTTTCGTCGCTGGCGTCGCCGCCGCCTGGCAGGTCTATCACTATCTCGGCAACAGCCTGCCGTTCAGTGAAGTTCTCCATGCGTTCGGGCTGGGTTTCCTGACCCTGCTGCGGGTGATGGTGCTGGTCGGACTGGCCAGTCTGGTCTGGGTACCGGTCGGGGTGGCCATCGGCCTGCGGCCGCGCGTGGCTGTCGTGGCACAGCCCATCGCACAATTTCTAGCCGCGTTCCCGGCCAACCTGTTCTTTCCGGTAGCGGTGGCCCTGATCGTGCGCTTCAGCCTCGATCCGGACATCTGGCTCAGCCCGCTGATGATCCTCGGCACCCAGTGGTACATCCTGTTCAACGTCGTCGCCGGCGCCAGCCAATTTCGGCGCGACCTGCGCGACGCCGCCCGCAACCTGCACCTGCGCGGCCGCCTGTGGTGGACCAAGGTGATCCTGCCGGCGATCCTGCCGTTCTACGTCACCGGCGCGATGACCGCTGCCGGCGGCGCCTGGAACGCCAGCATCGTTGCCGAGTTCGTCGACTGGGGCCACACCCATCTGCAGGCCCAGGGCCTGGGCGCCTATATCCAGCAAGCCACCTTGGACGGCGACTACCCGCGTATCGTGCTCGGCGTGGCGGTGATGGCCTTGTTCGTCGTCACCCTCAACCGCACACTGTGGCGACCGCTGTACCGGCGCGCCGAAGACCGCGTCGGCCTGGACCAAGAGTAGGATGACGACCATGGCTGACGACATCCAGCAAGCTGCACCGGCGACCGACATCGTGCTCGATGTACGTGGCGTCACGCGTGCTTTCGCGCGCCCGAACGGCGAGCCTCTAACCGTGTTGGATGCCGTGGATCTGCGCCTCAAACGCAAGGAGATCGTCGGCCTGCTGGGCCGCTCCGGCTCCGGCAAAAGCACCCTGCTGCGCATCGTCGCCGGGCTGATTCGTCCGTCCTCCGGAGAAGTAATTTATCGCAATCAAGTGCTGCGCGATCCGGCCGAAGGCATCGCCATGGTGTTCCAGTCCTTCGCCCTGTTTCCCTGGCTCACCGTGCTGCAGAATGTCGAAGTCGGTCTCGAAGCCCAGGGCATCCCTGCACGCGCGCGTCGCGAACGCGCCATCCAGGCCATCGACGTCATCGGTCTCGACGGTTTCGCCAACGCCTACCCGCGCGAGCTGTCCGGCGGCATGCGTCAGCGCGTCGGTTTTGCCCGTGCGCTGGTGCTGGACCCCTCAGTCCTGCTGATGGACGAACCGTTCTCCGCACTCGACGTGCTTACCGCCGAAACCTTGCGCACCGATTTTCTCGACCTGTGGTGCGAGGACAAACTGCCGATCGACTCTGTGCTGCTGGTCACCCACAACATCGAGGAGGCCGTGCTGATGTGCAACCGCATCCTGTTGTTCTCCTCCAACCCCGGCCGCGTCATCTCCGAAATCCGCGTACCGTTCAAACACCCGCGCAACCGCCTCGATCCACGATTCCGCCAACTGGTGGACGACATCTACGTGCGCATGACAGCAAAACAAGGCCGCAAGACCCTCGCCACCATCGGCGAACGCCTGCCTGAAATTTCCACCAACCTGCTGTCCGGCCTGATCGAGGCACTGGCCGCAGCCCCCTACAACGGCCACGCCGACCTGCCCGAGATCGCCCGCGAACTCAGCCTGGAAGTCGACGACCTGTTCCCCATCGCCGAAACCCTGCAACTGCTCGGCTTCGCCGAACTGACCTCGGGCGACATCGTATTGTCCCCCCTCGGCAACAAATTCGCCCACGACGACACCGAGCCGCGCAAATTCATCTTTGCGCGCCAACTCGTCGCCAACGTGCCACTGGCCGCCCACATCAAACAAGTGCTGGAAGACCGCCCCGGCCGCCGCGCGCCTACTGTGCGTTTCCTGTCCGAACTGGAAGATCACCTTTCAGACGACGCCGCCGAACAAACCCTGCGCGCCGTTACCCACTGGGGCCGCTATGCCGAGCTCTACAGCTACGACGACGCCACCGAATCCTTCAGTCTCGAACAAGACGCTGAATAATGCGTTGACGATACCGCCGCCACCCCCTATTCTTGCGCCGCAGCGGACGATTAGCTCAGTGGTAGAGCATCGCCTTCACACGGCGGGGGTCACTGGTTCAAGCCCAGTATCGTCCACCAAATCAACATGTTACAAAGCAACTTCTGCGATGTTCTCTGGAGTGTGACCAGAATGTGGCAAAACATCGTCGATTAGGGTCAGGCGCGCGGCGGTGGCATGGGGTGCAAGATGCGCATAGCGCATGGTGGTGCGGATGTCCTCATGCCGGCATATAGTTCGCAGACTTCCCGGAGCGGGACGCCGGCCTGCACCAGCCAGGATGCAAACGTGTGTCGCAAGGCGTGAGGACTGGCGTAGGGAATCCCTGCCCGCCGCACGGCATACCTGAACCCGACCTTGACGCTGAGGATCGGCTTGCCCTCAACTTTGGGCGACGGAAACACCCACGGTGAACCCGGATGATGCCGGTCGCGGTACGCCAGACGCGATACCAGCACGGCGACGGCGCTCTGGTTCAGCGAGATCGACCCCGGAACCCCTTTCTTCTGGTCGTCGGAGTCGAATCGCACCATCGCACGGGCAATATCCACACGCCTCCACTGGAGTTTGAGTATTTCACCCGTGCGCATCCCGGTGGACAAGCCTAGCAGCCTGTCGCTCTTAAGAACTGGCCCTGCCTGCGGCGTCCAAGTTCGATCATTTTTTCACCCTGCCAACAGCAGCAGAATTCACTCAATCGGGCGATAAAGGACGCCAAAAAGGCGGGAT
>Ga0307373_10005957_pt1 | contig 19612 bp, 18 predicted proteins | sample OX2MG_FD_202534 | JGI IMG/M metagenome (GOLD analysis project Ga0307373, IMG submission 202534) | Soil microbial communities from Risofladan, Vaasa, Finland - OX-2 | ecosystem: Environmental > Terrestrial > Soil > Coastal area > Acid sulfate soil | place: Finland: Risofladan, Vaasa | collected...
TCGTGAGCGCGGTCCGCACCGTGGTCGCGAGCAACCTCAAGCTCGGCTTTGCCCCGCGCTACGATACGGCCTGGGAGCGGGACGATTTCGAGAGCGGCGACAGCGTCTACATCCGCCCCTTCACCTACGCCGAGCCCGCGATCGGCCTCGGCCTCAGCCATTACCCGTGGGTTGTCATGGTTACGACCCCGGTCGGGAGCTATTTTCGCCCTGGAAACTCAAAGGCGGTGACCGCCGACACCGTCCGCGCCACCCCCGGCGGAACCGGCTGGATAAAGTGCGACGCCAACTACGTGATGGCCATTCTCGCGAAGAAACAGGCCGAGGCTGAAGGTTTCATGGAGGCGGTCTTCCTCGACTCCACTCACCGGAGGTATGTGGAGGAAGGGTCGTCCTGCAATATCTTCTTCGTTCTCTCCAACGGCCTCCTCGTAACTCCCGACCTTGGCGATACGATTCTCCCCGGCGTCACCCGCGACAGCGTGCTCACCCTTGCCGCCGACCTTGGAATCAAGACCGAGGTGCGGCGGATCGCCATCGATGAGGTGATGGCGGACGCGCGTGAGGCCTTCGTGACGGGGACCGCCGCGGGGGTTACCTCGCTCGAGTCGCTCACCCACAAGGGCAAGACAGCCGTGTTTTCGAAAGACGGGTCGCCCGGAGAGGTGGGGCGCACGCTGCAGAAGAACCTGAAAGGGATTCAGTACGGCGCCTTTCCCGACCGGCACGGGTGGATGACCGAGGTATAGGATTCAGCTGCGGAGCCCCGGGTGCGCCGCGCGCCCAGCCGCGGCGGCCCCATCCCCCGCACGCGCTCTCAGTGCGTCTCGGTCGCTAGAACTCCTTCTTCGTCATGTCTTTCGGAAGATCGTGGTAGATCTGGAGCTCGTAACCCGGAATCGGAAAGAGGACGTGCTTCGTGTTGATGAAGGCAAGGTTAATCGCCTGAGCCCGCTGCATGGTGGTCGGGTTTCGCGTGAGCTGGTCGAAGGACTCGCTCGATTTCGTCAGGTCGACAAGGGCTTGCGAATACTTGGCGGGGTCGGCGCTGCGCCGGCCGATCTGGTTCATCGTGACCCCGAGGTTGTTGTAGACCTTCATGAGATTGTTCAGCAGGGCGTGGTCCGCCGGGATTTCGTCGGGCTGGAAATTGGTGATCTCGGAGCGGCGCTGCTCGAGCGCGTTGAGAAGGTTGTCGTAATAGCCCTCCGCGGCAAAGAAATCGCCGCGCTTGAAGAGGGTATTCGCCGTCGCGTAGAGGAGAGCCGGATTCGTCGAAAAATTGCCGGCCGCGACGTAGAAAGAGAGAAGCGCGGCAGCGTAGTCCCCGTTCCGGTAGTAGATGTAGCCCTCTTTGTACTTAAGCTCGGGCGTGGTGTAGCGATTGGCCTCCGCCTTTTGGTAGAGGCGCAGCGCGTTGGCGTAGTCGCCGCTTTCGTAGTAGTTGAGATCGCCGAGGTCGTAATAGAGCCTGCCGAACCTTGCTTCGGGTCGAATCTGGTCCTGGTCAAGAGCGCTTTCGTAGAGACTGATCCCCTTTACGTAGGCCTGCTCCGCATCGAGATAGCGTCTCTGCTGATAGAGGTTCTCCCCGATCAGGTCGTAGGTTTCGATCATGATGGCAAGGCGGTTCCGCGTGAGCGGTCCCGAGCGCTGGAGGAAGTAGAGGGTGTTCTGGAGCGCCTTCGCCTCTTCGCCTGAGTCTCCCATCGCCTTGAAATAGCGGGCAAGGTTAAAGTGAATCTCGGGCAGGCTGTGGTCGACCGCGAGCGCACGCATGAGGATGTCCCTCACGCTGCCGAGCCTTCCCTTGTCGATGAGGTAGCCCCCCAGCTCGGCATATGCGACCGGATCCACCCGGATGCTCTTGTCTGCCTGGAATCGCTGCTCAAGACGTTCGACCTCCGGGAAGTTGTCAGTCTTGATGAAGAACCTGAGCATCCGGAAGAGAACCTCGTTGTTCACCCCGTACTTCTGGAGGAGAATCGCATAGTCTCGTCGCGCGAGCTCGTACTTGCTTGGGTCCTCGCTTCCCCATGCGAGGTAATTGTCTCCTGCCGCAAGAAGCGCCTCCCGATCGAACATGTGAACCTTGAGGATGAGGTTCAGCAACTCCTCCGCCTTGGCGTAGTTACCGAGAATGGCCGACTCCATGTGGGCGTAATCGAAGATCCCCTTCCGGTCGCCCGGGTAGGCTCGAAGCAGTGCGTCGTACTTCGCCGCAGCGAAGGCATACTGCTTCTTGTTGGTGAACCCTTCGGCAAATCGATAGTACCAGTTTTTGAGTCGCCACTCGATGACACCACGGTCGAAGTAGTCGTTCGCGCGGATGAACTCGTTTCGCTGAAGATCCCGGTAGCCAAGCTCGTAGAGCGTTAGGGCATGAAGCGGCCGGTAGATGAAGCGGTAGCCGAGGAAGATCACCAGGGCGATCGCGAGGCCGGCAAGGAGGAAAGTCCGCAGGATCGGAAGGATGTTCTGGCGGAAGCGATAGGCAAAGGTACCCTTCTCGGCTTCGAACTCAAGGCCGGTTCTCTTCGCGTAGGCCGTGGGGACGGGAATTCTCCGGCCGAGTATCCGGCCGGCTAAAGCGGAAATCTCGCGGGCCGGAGCTCCGGAGACAAGGAGATCGACGAGCGACTTCAGCTGTGCGCCTTCGAGTCCCCGTTCTCCGATCAGCTCCTCTATTGCGAGCCGGAGGTTGCGGGGAAGAGAGGACAGCGTCGCACGCAGCGCGCGAAAATCGCGGTCGGACAGCTCAAACGGTGCTTCCGCCGCCGGACCCCTTGCGCCGCGGCGCTCTCCCCCTGGGCTAATCGCCTGGGCAGGGTTCAGGGCCTCCTCGTCGGATGGCCCTTCGCCGAGTCCTAAGTGCGCGCTGATGTCGCCGAGCCCGAACTCATCGATTTCGGGCTCCTCATCGGGAGGGTTGGCCGCCCGAGCCGCTCCCGCATCGCCGGCTTCGGCCGGGGCGGCGACCCGTCGCCCGCCGCGCTCCTCGGCTCCCTCAGCCCCCTCGGACATGGAAAACTCGTCGCCGAATTGGAGATCGCCCAAGGAAGAGAGCTCGCCGCTGAAGGCGTCGGTCTCGTCGGCGCCTCCCAGGTCGATCTCGCCGGAATCGGCCTCGGGCGTCTCGAAGCGCTCCTCCGAGGGTGGCTCGACCTCGCTGCCCTGCGCCGGCAGTCCGGTTGGCGCTTCCGGAGGAGCGGCGGGGACCGTTTGCCGTTCGGTTTCCGGCGGGGCGCCCACGCCCCCCTTTGCACTGGCACCTGGGCCCGGCTGCCCGTCCGCCGTCATCGGCGTCCCGAACCCCTCGGCGCCTTCAATCCCGACCTCCGTACCGAAGCCCTCTTCCCCCACCTCGAGCTCGCCCGATGGTGGGCTCTCGGCAAAGGCGCCGAGATCGCCAAGATCCCCGAGTCCCGCGAAGAGCTCCTCCCCGGCCTCCGCAGGCTCGCTCGACGCTCCGCCGGCAGGCCCCTCTTCTTCGGCGCCTTCCGGCTCACCGCCGAGCTCGGCGGTGAAGCCGCCGAGGTCCGGCATCTCGTCGCCGAATGCCTCGAAAGCGGCCTCTTGGGGCGCCGGCTCGCCTGCTTCCGGCTCGCCTGGTTTAGGCGCAGCACCGAGCTCGCCAGCCAAGGCGCCGAGGTCCGGCATCTCGTCGCCGAGCTCTTCGGGGGGCGGCGGGGCCTCCTCTTCGCCGGCGAGCTCCTCAGGAGAGGGGACTGTGAAGAAGAGCTCCTCGTCACTGCCGGGCTCCAGGGGCGCGGGGGGTGCCTCCGTCTGCTCGGGGGCGGGGGGGATTGCGGTGAGCTCGGACTCCTCGACCTCACCTTCGTTTCGCAGGAAATCGTCGAGGAAGAGACCGGAGGTGTCCTCCTCCTCGGCCGAGTCCGGAAGGGAGGGGGCGGTGGGAGCAGCGCCTCCTTCAGTTGGCGAGAGAACCGAAGCCGCCTCCGTCGGGGAGCGGCCGGCCTCGGCCAAGCCGCGTGTGGTCGCCTGGCTTCGTTCGGTCGCCCTGCGCAGGAGGCCGGGCCCGCGGGGTTGCCGGCGGGCGAGGTCTACCAGACCTTCCGAGGTTTGCGCGGGAGCGGCGGGGGTGGCAGGGGCGGCGGGCTGCGATGTGGCGGGAAAAGCCGGGGGCGCTTCTTGGGCGGGCTCCGAGAGGAGAGCTTCGAGGTCTGCCGAAAAACCGGTGTCCGCGTCCTCGGGCGGCAGAACGTCTTCGAGCCGCTCGCCCCTCCGGGCGAGCACCTCCGGTTCGTTCCCGAAGCTGTTGAGCTCTTTCTTGAACTTTTCAAGGTTCTGCAGACTGGGCATCGCGCTCCCTGTCGCGCGAACGTGCGCGCTTTTCCTTGCTGTCTCCTGGCTGCGGGCGTGACCTCTACGTCAATTCTCGGCCCATCATGTACCTATATTAGCGCAATTGGTCGACCGTGGCGCGATAGAGGGCTCAAGGAGCAGCCATCGGCAGCCGAGATACAACTATAGCAGAACTATGAGAAGCCTGAAAACTGTGCTCGGCGTACTGCTCTGCCTGGTAGCGCAGCATGCCTTTAGCGTGGATCAGTATTCACTGGATCTTCATCTCAAGGTAGGTCTCCTCAAGGAGGCCTCTGCGCCGCAGCTTTTCGGCAACGATCTGATCTTCTCCTACAAGTCAGACAATCCGGTGCGGCTCGTGGGGATCGCCTTCTCGGATGAGAACTTCGCGATCGTCCACCCGCTCTATCGCAACAGTTTTGGGGTCTTTTTCTACGTCCGAAGCGTACCCAAGGCGGGGACGGATCTCCTCTACCGCTTGATCGTGGACGGATTGTGGACGACCGATCCGCACAATCCGAATCAGGTCGAGGACGGCACCGGCGTTGCGCTTTCGCAGGTCGTCATTCCCGCCCGGGCTGTCCCGGTGATTGCGAGCCCGGTTTACCAAGGCGGCGGCGAGGTTCAGTTCTTCTTCAAGGCGCCGCCGGATCGGATCGTCTACCTCGCCGGAGATTTCAACAATTGGGATCCGTTCACAGATCGACTCTCTGAGATCCAAAAAGGGCTCTACACGATCACCCTGCGCATACCGGCGGGCGTCCACGCCTACTACTTCGTGAGCGACGGCATGCGGATCTCCGATCCCTTGAACCCTCGGGTAGAACTGTCCGCCGACGGCGCGAACCTCTCGGTTTTTAGGGTGCCGTAACCAGAGCCGCTCCGGCCTGAGGACGGTTGCCTGGCGCACGAATCCGCTCCGGGCGATTCACGGGATAGATCGGGGCTTGCCCAAGAAAAACCTCAAGCACATTGCGCGCCGCTTTCCGCTTCAACTCTGCAAGCGATTCTTCGCTGTAGTAGGCACAGTGGTCTGTGAGGATCACGTTGTCGAGGGATCGGAGGGTGGTATCTTCGATCGGAGGCTCTCCCTCGAACACGTCGAGTCCTGCGGCGTCGAGACGCCGCTCGGCAAGCGCCTCCACGAGGGCCTCCTGGTCGATAACCGGGCCGCGCGAGGTGTTGATGAGGATAACCCCCGGCTTCATGAGTCCGATGGAGGAGCGATCGATGAGGTGGCGATTCTCGACGCGCATCGGGATGTGCAGCGATATAAAATCGGAATCTTGGAGAAGCTCCTCGAACGGGACGACGAGTGCGCCGCTGCCGTTGAGAGCTCCGAATGCCAGACGGTGGTCGCTGACGAGCACGCGTCCCAGCCCGAGGCCGGCAACCTTGCGGTGGAGAGCCTGTCCGGTCCAGCCGTAGCCGAGAATTCCCAAAGTCTTGCCCGCGATCCTTCGGGTCTTGAGCCCGGTGTGGATGTTCCACGCTCCTGTGCGCACCCCTCGGTCGATCGAAGGAACACGGCGAGCGCACGCAAGCAAGAGCGCGAGGGCGTGATCGGCCACCTCCTCGTGGCAGTAGTCCGGCACCCGCGCGACCCAGATCCCCATCCGGGTGGCGGCTTCGACGTCGACGTTGTCGTAGCCGGTGCCATATCGCGAGATGATCCGGCATCGCTTCAGCTTACCGATCTCCTCGGCATCGAGGGCGAGCTGATTGACGAGAACGGCGTCGGCCTCTCGCAGCGCGCCCCGGCGCTCCCGCTCGCCCTCCCCGTCAAGCACAACGATCTCGATTCCGTATCCTTCGAAGACGGCTCGCTCGATCTCATAGCTGCCAAAGCGATCGTCGGTTACCACCACCGTCGGTTTTCCCATGCGCATCCTCCATACCCTCTTATCGTGCGGCAACCGACCGGCGTTGAGTGGAAAAGCGAAGGGGCTAGGGGAGCGCATCGGGCAGCGAACGCGGGACGAGGAACCCTCTCGCTCATGACGTGCGCAGGCTACTCCTCTCCCTGCTCCTCGGCCCATCTCTCCACGTCGAGCGCAAGGGTACGTGACACGACGATGAATCCCATTTCTTCGAGAAAATCCTGCAAGACCTCGCCGCCGCCTGCAAGATCGATGGAGAGCCTCCACCCGCCACGCTCCACGGCGATTGCACAGAGGTGGCCGATGAGCGCCTTGGCGATGCCGAGTCCTCGGTACTCGGAAAGCACATAGAGCTGGACCGCGCGCAGGAGTCGAAGAGAGCCGAATGGGGGCGCATCCCTGGTCGAATCGGCGTCGTAGCTCTCCTCGACCGCCCACACGAAGCCTGCGAGCTCTCCCTCGGGGGTCAGCGCGCTCAAGACCAAGGAGCTTGCGGCCGCCGGATCGACGCCGCTTCGGGACAGCCGATAGCGCTCGTCGACGATCACAGGTGGAAGTCCGGAGTGGATCTCAAAAAAGGCCTCTCGATCGTAGCTGCGCACGAGAGCGAGCCGATCGCCCGTTTCGAGACCGAACTCAAAATCGCTCAGGACCAGCTCTCCGGTCTCGTCCTCCTCGGGCTCCGGCGGGATACGTTCCCAACCCCACCTCTCGCAAAGATCGTCGTACCATTCAACGACCCGGAGTTTCAGCTCTCGATCCTTGAACGAGAACCACAGCTTCTCGATCTCTTCCTGCTCCTTGAGGGCGTTCTTGAAGCTGCGGAAGACCCCCTTGCCGCTCCCGAGAGCGGCTCGCAGCTTCTCCCGTGCGACCGGGTTGCGGAGCGAGGCGACGAACTTCTCCATGAGGTGGAAGCCGTCGGCCGAACCCCAGTCGGGAATCGCGAGATAGCGTTCCGGATCCTTCTCGGCGAGCGCCTGATCCTGGATCACGACGCTCGTCTCGGTGTCGAAGGAGAACCCGCTCTCCTGATTCTCCATCGCGAAGGTGATCTGGTCGATCACTTCAGGTGTAAGCTCGAACTGCATGGCATCCCTTGTCCCCGATTGTAGCTATGGCAGCCTCGCGCGGTCAAGGAACAGTTCGATGGCCAGGCGGTTCGGTGCGTGGCCGACTCTGCCGCCCTCTGGAAAAAGCCCCCAAACTCGCGTATAGTCCTCCTGTACGCGGTGATCAACTACCACACATCCAAATCAGGAGCGACGCGATGAGTATCATTGATTACGTTGAGGCGCGGGAGATCCTCGACTCGCGAGGGAATCCCACGGTGGAGGTCGATGTTTACCTCGAAGACGGGTCCATGGGCCGCGCGGCGGTGCCGTCGGGCGCTTCCACGGGCGAGCACGAGGCGATCGAGCTGCGCGACGGCGACAAGAGCCGTTATCTCGGCAAAGGGGTGACCAAGGCGGTCGACAACGTCAACAACGTCATCGCGCCCGAAGTCATCGGTCTCGACGCCCTCGACCAGGTCGACGTCGACCACACGATGATCGAGCTCGACGGGACCGACAACAAAGCCAAGCTCGGTGCGAACGCCATTCTCGGGGTTTCGATGGCGACCGCGCGGGCGGCGGCCGATTTCCTGGCTATTCCGCTCTTCAAGTACCTCGGAACCTTCCATGCCTCGCTCTTGCCGGTCCCAATGGCCAACATCATCAACGGCGGAGCCCACGCCGACAACTCCGTCGATTTCCAGGAGTTCATGATCATGCCGGTCGGGGCTCCGTCCGTGCGCGAGGCAGTTCGGATGATGGCCGAGGTCTTCCACACTCTGAAAGGCGTCCTCAAAGACAAGGGCTACAGCACCTCAGTGGGCGATGAAGGCGGTTTTGCGCCCAACCTCAAATCGAATGAGGAGGCCTGCGAAGTCATTCTCTCCGCGATCGAGAAGGCAGGATACCATGCGGGCAAAGACATCTACCTCGCGCTCGACCCCGCCGCGTCGGAGTTCTACGACTCGACCAAGAAGCGCTATGTCTTCAAGAAGTCCGACAAACGCGAGCTGACCTCCGAGCAGATGGTTTCGTTCTATTCCGACTGGATCGCAAAGTACCCGATCATCTCACTCGAAGACGGCATGAGTGAGGACGATTGGGACGGGTGGAAGCTTCTTACCAACAAGCTGTCAAAGAAGGTCCAACTCGTCGGCGACGACATCTTCGTCACCAACACCAAGATTCTCGCGAAGGGAATCGAGCAGGGAATCGCAAACTCGATTCTCATAAAGGTCAATCAGATCGGCACCCTCACCGAGACCTACGAGGCGGTGGAAATGGCAAAGACGGCCGGCTACACCGCGGTCATCTCCCACCGTTCGGGCGAAACCTCCGACGATCTCATTGCCGATCTCGTGGTCGCCCTCGAGACCGGGCAGATCAAGACCGGCTCTCTTTCCCGCTCCGACCGTCTTGCGAAGTACAACCAGCTCATGCGGATCGAAGAGTTGCTCGAGGACAGCGCGCGATACCCGGGGATGAAGGCCTTCTACTCGATCAGGCGGTAGCTATCCTCCGCCTGTCGGGCCCAGCTAGAATTCGATGGTGAAGCGGGGGTAGCGGCCCCGTGGCTCGATGCGGTCGAGGCGCACCTCTCTCACATAGGCGCCAGTCGGTCCGCGACGAAGCCACTCTTCGAAGAGGGCAAGCCTCTCGACCGCTCCCTCCGCGACCACCTCCACCGAACCGTCGTCGAGATTCCGCACCCAGCCCCCAAGGCGGAGCTCCTCTGCCCGTGCGCAGGCGGAGTACCGAAAACCCACGCCTTGAACGCGACCGAGAACGACGGCGTGGAAGGCGCCGGAGTTACGCTTTTCCCCCATCATCAATCGCCAGGACCTCTTCGATCATCTCCGCGACCCGAGAGTAGTCGAAGGGCTTGAAGATCACCTTGAAGGGAATTGAGAACTCGGGCCGGAGGAAACCGCTCGTAATGAGGATCTTCTGGTCCTTGCAGTAGGTCGAAAGAAACTTGATCCAGTAGTCTCCGCCGAGGACGTCCATCCGGTAATCGGTGACGATCACGTCGACGTGATGATCGAGGAGCTGCTTGATGGCTCCGACCCCGTCCGAGGCCACCACCACCTCGTATCCGCGCTTGCGCAGGTAGTCCCGCAACGTGAGCCGGATGGAGTCTTCATCCTCCACGATGAGTATGACTTTTTCCATTGTTTCGTTCATAACCTACGCCTGGGGCAGCAGGCTCTTTAGCTCGGTGACAAACTTATCGAAATCTATCGGTTTGGGAAAGAAAAGGTCGGCCCCTTCGCCGAGAATCATCTCGCCCTCCCTCGAGTCGCCAAGACCGCTGATGGCAATCACGATCGGATTATCCAGATCGGGATCCTCCTTGATGGTCTTGCAGAGCTTGTGGCCGTCGAGACCTGGAAGGGCGATGTCGAGAATGATGATGGCGGGACGCTCGGAGGCGATGAGCCTCCCCGCTTCAAAGCCGTCGAATGCCTGGAGGATGTCGAACTCCGAGATCTTCTGACTCAACAATTCCTTGAGCATGTCGTTGAGCTCTTTGTTGTCGTCGACGATGAGAAGGCGCTGGCTCAAGGAACCCTGGGTAAGCTTCTGCAGCTCCTCCGGTATACGCATTCCACGCGAGCTCAGGAACTTGCGAAGCTCTTCGGCATAGATGCGATACTGTCCTCCGGGCGTGGTGAAGGCCTTGAGGTGGCCGTTCTTTATCCAGTTGATGGCAGTCTGATTCACGACCCCACAGATATTCGCGACCTCGAGCGCAGAGAAGATTCGAACCTTCTTTCCGTTCCTTGCCATAGGCTTTCCTTGACGAATTCGATTCCTGTTTTAGTATAGTAAATATATCCAATATGTCAACGGTTTTCTTGTTGGTCGACCCCTTTTTTTTGGGGCTGATTTTGCTGCGTGGCTTTAGGGCAACCCAGTCTACTCCAGCCCGGCAAGACGCCGGACGGCGCGCACAGGAAATCCCTTACGCAAGAGCGATGCCGCGAGCTTGTCGGCGGAAAGGCTGCGCCGGCCGCGCAAGCGATCTGCGGCTCGCTCCATCGCCTCCCGCTCGTCCTCCTCGCTGAACTCGAGCAGCGCCTCGGTTGCGCACTCCCGGGATACCCCGGCCCTGGACAACCCTGCGGCGAGAAGCGACCGGCCTTCCGGATTCCGCCGAAGGCGAGAAGCGACCCACAGCCGCGCAAAGCGGAGGTCGTCGAGATAGCCGCGTTCGATCAAGTATTCGAGGGTCTGCGCGATCACCGCGCTTCCAAACCCTCGACTCTTGAGCTTAAGGGCGAGTTGGAATCTTGAGTGGTCGCGAATAGCAAGCAAGGCGAGTGCTTTTTCCCGTGCCAGTGCCGCTTCCCCGAGCGAGGTGAGCCGCGCGACCCTCGCCGGAGTCAGCTCGGTGCCGACATCCAGCTCTTCGGATTCGACGACCGTACGGGGGACAAAAAAAGAGGAGCCATCCCCGAGGTCGATCCGAACGACCCCCGCAGCTCCTCCTCTTTCGACCGAGATGACGGTGTTACCGTTTTGAGAACTGGAATCTTCGCCGTGCCTTCCGGTGGCCATACTTTTTGCGCTCGACCATGCGTGGATCGCGCGTCAAGAATCCGTTCGCCTTCAAAGATGAGGCGTTTGACTCATCGTGCGCCAGGAGCGCGCGCGAAATTCCGTGCCGGCAAGCCCCGGCCTGCCCCGTCGGACCGCCCCCCTTCACCGTGATCAGGATATCGAAACGGCTGAGACCATCGGTGACCTGAAGGGGTTGCCGCACTGCATGCAGATGACTTTCAACCGTGAAATACTCGGACAGGGGCCGACCGTTGATGGTGATCGTCCCGGTCCCCTCCCGCAAGAAAACCCGTGCGACCGAGGTCTTTCGCCGCCCTACGCCAATTGCCAAGTTCTTGACCACGTCTTTTCGTCCTCTTTAGTTAGAGCTCGAGCTTTTCAGGCCTCTGGGCCTCGTGTGGATGATCCGGTCCAGCGTAGACCTTCACGTTCGTGAACAGCTTTCGACCAAGCGGGCCGTGCGGGAGCATCCCCTTGATGGCCTGCTCGAGCGGGAAGGTTGGCTTGCGCACGATGACCTTGTCATAGCGTTCGGCCGACATTCCACCCGGGTAACCCGAGTGGCGATAGTAGACCTTCTTCTCTTCCTTATGCCCCGTGACCCTCACCTTCCCGGCGTTGACGATAATCACGTATTCGCCGACCTCTTGATGAGGGGTGTAGTAGGGCCTGTGCTTGCCCCGAAGGATCGTGGCGGCCTTGACCGCCACCCGGCCCAACACCTGATTCTCGGCATCGATAAGATACCACTTGCGGGCGATTTCCTTCGGGTTCACGAACATCGTCTTCATTGCATACTGCCTTAAACGCGGGCTTGACTGCCTGCGACCTGCCAATTCTTCAAATCATGCGGTGATGAGGCGCAAATGTTCCCATATTCCAGAAACTGTGTCAAGTGTCGCGCGTCCTCGCGCGCTTTTCCGCCGCGACCTTGCGGCGGGCCGTGATCGCTCGATAGGATCACGGCCTCTTTGTCGCGCGTCCTCGCGCGCTTTGACGTCGCAACCTTGCGGCGGGTTAGGCCTTCGCGCTCCCGCCCTCGCCAGCCTTGGACTGAGCCTCCTCAGCCTCTTCCTTCTTTGCCTCGATACGGTCCTTGATATCGGCGATTCCGATGAAGACTGCGATGATTCCAACCAGAAGTGCGACGATCGGCACTCCTCCGCGCAGGAATTGGAGCACATCGTTCCACCAGTTCAGACCCCAGGAAGGAATGGGAAGGACCGAATAGACCGCGAAGAGCACGAAGACAATACCGACAACGAGAGCAACCACGCTTTAGCCTCCTCCGAATGTCTCAAGCGTCTATACGATATCGATATGCGAAGTTTAGTCAATCCGTGCAGGAGGGCGCGTGCCAGCGGCTCGGATGAGGGAGGGCGAGGTCAGTCCGTCAGTGTAGACGCCCGCGAGAAAGCACCACGATGAACCCGGCAGCGAAGAGAACCAGGGGGAGGTTTTCGACGAGGATCTGAACGAAAGGGATCCCGAAAAGCGCCGGGGCGACCGGCAGGATCCCGAAGGCCTCGAAAGTCGTGTACATGATCTTCGCGTATTCGACCACGACGCCGATGACCATGAGCATCCACGCGGTGTCGCGGGTGTTTGCCCAGAGCAGGATTGCCAGAAAGGTGGCGATCGCTCCGACGGAGAGCTTGACCACCACCATCACCAATTCGGCGGTCGGCATTTTTTCCTAACCCTGTCCAGCCGTGCGAAGCGGCTTGGTCTCCCCTTCGGTGAAAATGGCCGGTGCGATGCTCGGCCCAGGATAGCGTGGCGAGATGAGGATCCCCCTCGCCAGAAGCCGATCGAAGAGCTCAGCGTATTCCTCGCGGCTCCCGCGGGCGACCAGGTAGGGCCCCTGACGGCGCCAGAAGGGCGCATCGAAGCTTCTCCATAGATGCTCGGTGAATTGGCCGTGAAACCTTATCAATTGATGGATGCTCTTCGTGAGAGCCACGAGGAGCGCGGGCGAGACGACCTCGCTCGGGAGCGCCCGCACGCCCGGAGGATCGCGAAAGGCCGCGATCGCCGGCGCGCCGGACAATGCGAAGGGCAGAACCGGAATTGCGATGGTGGGGCCTCTCCCGCCATCGCCAAGCGGTGCGGCCTCCACCGGGCGGGCGCTCTCCTTCTCAGAGAGAAAGGGGCGCCAGAGGGCGAGGGGAAGCCCATCGGTCTCGGTAAGAGCCGGGTCAGGCAGCTCTTCGACCTCGAATCCATGCCCACCCAGCGAGGAGACCGCTTCGAGAAGGCTCTCGGCGCTCCGATAGATCCGAAACTCACGAAAGCCGGGCATGAGGAGCGCAAGCGTCTTCACGAGCCTTCGTTCGTGGATGGACGGAAGGTCGGCGAGGAGCCCCCGTGAAATCTGGTTCTTGAACTCTGTAAGGACCCGCTCGCTGCGGTGACCCAGGAGAGCGCGTCCGCCGGCCTGCCAGAGGTCAAGGTAGCGCTTGCCATTCTCGCCGTAGAGCCGATAGTCCCGGGCCCGCCGGATCGGCGGGAGGCGGCGGAGGAGGGAGTCGTCGCTCACCTCGAGAGGCGCCCTTTGAGGAGACGCGTCGCGACCACCGGGTTGGCCTTGCCCTTGCTCTCCTTCATCACCTGGCCCATGAGGAACTTCAGCGCGTGATCCTTGCCGGCATTATAGTCGGCGACCGACTTTTCATTCGCGGCGATCACCCGATCGACGATCTCCGCGAGATCTCCCTCGTCGGCAATCTGGGACAATCCCCGCTCGGCGATGATCTCCCGCGGACCCCGTCCGGCCGCCGCCATCTCGGCAAAGACCTCCTTTGCGATCTTTCCGCTGATGGTTCCGTCGTCCACCGCCTCGAGAAGCTCGCGGATGTGATCCGGCTTCGAGGGGAACCGGTCGATCTCGATGTTCCGCTCGTTCAGGACGCTTCTCACCTCGGTCAGGATCCAATTCGCGATCTTTTTGGGCTCGCGATAGCCCGCTGCCGCCTCTTCAAAGTAGGCGCTCAACCGCTTGGAGACGACGAGGGTCTCGGCATCGAAGTCGGCAAGGCCGTATTGGGACTTTAGGCGCTCGCGCTTCGCCTCGGGGAGCTCCCCCACCCGCGTCCGGAGTGCATCGACGAAGACGCGGCTGACGGCGATCGGCTTAAGATCGGGCTCGGGGAAATAGCGGTAGTCGGAGGCGGCCTCCTTCGTCCGCTGGGGGACGGTCTCGCCGGTCTCGTCGTTGTAGCCGCGGGTGCTCTTGCCCACCGCCTCGAGCGTGAGACGGCGATCCTTCCACTCCTCGAGCTGGCGTCGCACCTCGAAGGAGAGCGCCGAGCGAATCGCCCGGAAGGAGTTCATGTTTTTGATCTCAACAATGGGGGTGGCGTGCCTGCTTCCGCCCTCGGAGATCCAGAGGTTGACGTTCGCGTCGCAGCGCAGCGAGCCCTCCTCCATGTTGCAGTCGGAAACCTCGAGGTAGCGCATGATCTCCCGGATCGACTCGACGAAGGCGACAGCCTCTTCGGGCGATCGCATGTCGGGCTCTGAGACGATCTCGAGGAGGGGCGTGCCGCACCGGTTGAAATCGACGTAGCTCATGTTGGAGCCGTCGATGAGGTGGAGGTTCTTTCCGGCGTCCTCTTCCATGTGGACGCGGGTGATGCCTACCCGTCTCACCTGCCCTTCGGTCGCCACGTCGAGGTGGCCGCCGACGCAGATGGGCATGTCGAACTGCGAGATTTGGTAGCCCTTGGGAAGGTCGGGATAGACGTAATTCTTGCGGTCGAACTTCGTCACCTCCGCGATCCGGGAGCCCAACGCAAGCCCGGCAATTATCGCTCCTTCGACGAGCGCAAGGTTCACCACCGGGAGGGCGCCCGGCAGTCCAAGGCAAACCGGGCAGACCCGCGTATTCGGAATCCCGCCGAAGCGGTTCTCGCACCCGCAGAAGGCCTTGCTCTTCGTGAGAAGCTGGACGTGCACCTCGCAGCCGATGATTACCTCATAGCTGATCCCACCCTCAATCCGTACGCCGGCTGCCGAGCTGGAAGTACTCTTCGCGCTCGCCTGCGTTTCGGCCGAAGGTCCGCCGAGTTTGTTCGACGTGTCGCTCATCGCGCACCCCCTTCCTCGTACCAGGTCTCGGCGCACGAGAGCAACAGCTCCTCGGCGAAACGCCTCCCGGTGATTTGGACCCCAACCGGAAGGCCGTGCGGGGTGCGACCGGCAGGCAGCGAGAGCGAGGGAAGCAGGGCAAGGTTGGCAAAGGTGGTATAGATGTCCGAGAGGTACATCGCCAGCGGATCGTCGACTTTGGAGCCGAGCGTGAAAGCCGGCGTCGGCGCTGTCGGCGACAGGATCAGGTCGTAGCGCGAGAGCACCGCCCCCACCTCCTTGATGAGGAGGGTCCGCACTCCTTGCGCCTTCTTGTAGTAGGCGTCGTAGTAGCCCGACGACAGGACGTAGTTGCCGAGGAGGATCCGCCGCTTCACCTCCTTGCCGAACCCTCGGGATCGGGTGCGCTCGTACAGCTCGAAGAGGTTGGCCGTCTCTCCGTTTCGGTATCCGTAGCGCACCCCGTCATAGCGGGCGAGATTCGAGGAGGCCTCCGCCGGGGCGATGATGTAGTAGATTGCGACACTTGCGTCGAGGATCGGGAGGGAGATCGTCTCGACCAGCGCGCCGGATGAGCGCGCCCATTCGACGAAGGAGTCGAGAACCTTCCGCACCTCGGGGTCGAGCCCCTCCGCAAGGAACTCCTGCGGGATTGCCATCCGCAGTCCCTTCAGATCACGGCGCGCGAGGGCGTCGCCGAGGCGGGTGAAATCGGTGTCGGCGCTCGTCTCGTCGTTCGGGTCCTTTCCTGCCGCGACCGCGAGGATGAGAGCGAGGTCCCGCGGGCACCTCCCGACGATGCCGATCTGATCGAGCGAAGAGCCGAAGGCTACAAGCCCATAGCGCGAGAGGCTGCCATAGCTCGGCTTCAGACCGTAGACCCCGCAGAAGGAGGCGGGAAGGCGGACCGATCCGCCGGTTTCCGAGCCGAGGGCTACCGGCGCTTGGTTTCCTGCGACGACCGCTGCCGAGCCACCCGAGCTACCGCCTGTCGTGCGGCTGCGGTCGACCGGGTTGTGGGCGGCGCCGTAGCAGGAGTACTCGCAGCTCGACCCCATCGCAAACTCATCCATGTTCGTACGGCCGACCGGTATCATTCCCGCCGCGACGAGCCGATCGATGACCGTCGCCGAGTAGGGGGCCGTAAACCCTTTCAAGATCTCCGAAGCGCAGGTGAGCGGCCGGCCTTTGATGAGGATGTTGTCCTTGACCGCAATCGGCAGACCGAGCAGCCGGTGAGCGCCATCTCCCCGACGCCGCGCGGCGTCCGCCGTCTCGGCTTGACTGAGGGCGTCCTCAAACCACTCGACGTATCCGTTCAGGGGCTGCGGACCCTTCGCGTCGGCGCGATAGGATTCACGGTAGGCGGTGACGACCGCCGTCGAGGTGAGCTCCGCCGACTGGAGGCGATCGCTCAGCTCGGTCAAGGTCAGGGCGGTTACCTCGCTCACTGCTCCTCCTCCAGAATTCTGGGGACCGAGAAGTAGCCGTCGAGGAAATGAACTGCGAAGGCTTTCACCTCCTTCGGCTCAAGCCCGGCATGCGCCGCGTCCTGCCGCAGGGTTTCGCTCGCCACCGCTTCGCCGAGATCGACGTCCACCTGTGAGGTATCGTACCTCGACAGAATCGTGAAGTAGTCGAGTATCTTCTCCATTTGGCCGGCGATCTCCCTGCGCTGAGCGCCATCCACGGCAAGTCGGCTCAGGTAGAGAATCTTCTCCATCGTTTCATCGTCAACCATCGCGACTGATCCTCTCCAAAGGGGTGTATCGGGGGATAAATTGAAGCTTCTGGCCGGACTCAAAGATGACCTGAACCATGAGCTCGCGGCCATTATACCATTTTCTGCTCACGACGCCAGCGCCGTAGTCGTCGTGGTAGACCGAGCTTCCCGGCTCGTAGCCAGCCTCCTCCTCCTCTTCGACTCCCCCCTGCACAGTAAGGAGCTCCTCCGGAATCTCGGTGAGGAACTGCGAAGGGTGCATCTGGGTAGTTCGTCCCCAGACGAGACGGGTTCGGCAGGAGATGAGGTAGAGCTCGCGTCTCGCCCGGGTGATGCTCACGTAAAAGAGGCGCCGCTCCTCCTCGAGATCGTCCTCGAGCCCCTCGCGCCGTCCTGGGAAAAGCTCGTCCTCTAGCCCGCTGATGATCACCCGGTCGAACTCGAGCCCCTTGGTGTTGTGCATGGTGATGAGGGTGACTTGGTCGCCCGACTCGTCGTCCTCGCCGGCGACCTGCGAGCGATCGAGCTCGATGTGCTCAAGAAAGAGGGAGAGCCCCTCCCTGCCGGATCCGTAGGGCACGGCGGCGTTGACGAGCTCGTCGAGATTGCGGACTTTCTGACTTCCTGCAACTGCATCCTGCAGGCGGTGCAGCTCAAGGAGACCCGAGTCCGTGACCGTCCTCTTCACGAATTGCGAGAGAGGCGCCGAGTCGAGGTCCTGCGAGAGCGTTTCGACCAGCAGGACAAAATCGCGCAAGCCCTCCGCCGCCCGCTTTGGCAGGTGGTCGAGCGCAGCGCGCGAGGCGATAGCGAGATCGCCCGACCCCTGGGCGGCAAGAGCCGCGATGCGATCTACGCTCGCCTTCCCGATTCCCCGCGCGGGCTTGTTCACTACGCGGCGAAAGGCGACCTCATCCCGAGGATTTGCGATGAGCGAGAGGAGCGCAATCGCATCCTTGATCTCCTCGCGCTCGTAGAAACGAAGCGCCCCGACGAGGCGGTAGGGGATGCCCCTGCGGGCGAAGAGGGTCTCGAAGGGAAGGGACTGGGCGTTCGTCCGGTAGAGGATGGCGGTGCTGCGCAGATTGCCGTCGGCAAGGAGCCGTGCGCAGAACTCGGCCTCCTCCTGGTGATCCTCGAGGTAGGCGAGGAGCGCCCGCGAGCCTCCCTCCTTCTGAGTCCAGAGCCGCTTGCCCAATCTTCCCTTGTTGTTGGCGACGACCGCGGAAGCTATGTCGAGAATGGTTCGCGTCGAGCGATAGTTCTCTTCCAGGCGAACGACCATAGTACCCGGAAAGCTCTCGGAGAAGGAGAGGATGTTCCGCACCTCCGCGCCGCGGAAACGATAGATCGACTGATCGTCGTCACCCACCACGCAGAGGTAGCACGCGGGCCCGACCAGCAGCTTCAGAAGCTCGTACTGGGCCACGTTTGAGTCCTGGTACTCGTCGACGAGAATGGCTCGAAAACGGCCGTGGATCCTGGACCGAACCTCCGGATTTCCGGCGAGAAGGTCGGCAGTCTTCAGAATGAGGTCGCCGAAGTCCGCGTTTCCGATCCGGCGAAGGCGCTCTTCGTAGCGGGAGTAGATTTCGCCCAGGTGGGGGTCGGCGGAGATCGACAGAAGATCGCCGTCCGGTCGTAGGCAATAGTCCTTGGCGCGGCTTATCCAGTGGGCGTAGCGCGCGAGCTCCCGGCGGGGCGAGCCCTCGCGGACCGTCTGAAGCAGGCTCACCATGTCGTCGTCATCGTAGATAGTGAAGTTGGGATGCATCCCGATCGCGCCGCCGTAGCGCCGCAGGAGCCACGCCCCGAAGGAGTGGAAGGTGCGAATCATGACAGAGGCGGCGCCGTCGACCATCTCGCTTGCACGCTTCAGCATCTCTCCGGCTGCCTTGTTGGTGAAGGTGACCGCGAGAATCGAGCGCGGGTCGTAGCCCTTGCTGTCGATCAGGTAGGCGATCTTTGCGGTGATGACACGAGTCTTGCCGGATCCCGCGCCCGCGAGAATGAGAAGAGGAGAGCCTTCGTGGAGAACCGCCTCTCGCTGCTGCGGGTTGAGCCCCTCGAGGTAAGGTCGCTCGCTTGTCATTGGCCCATTAGAGCAGATCGCATTTTGCGCTACAAGAGGGTCTGGGGAGCCTTCTACCGGGGACCTACAATTGGGCGAAATGCGCATCTGCCGCCGCCGGCTGCCGAACGCCAAGACGTCGACCCGTCATCTATGCGGTTGTATATTAGGGCAATATGAGATAGCTTTGGGCAGCGGTTCTCGGTTTTAGCTGTTTAGGGCGGCCTCGGAGGGGCCAGTCGGCGAGGTATGAAGCTCGGAGTGAACGATAGGGTGGAAGACTACTACGGAATTCTCGGCGTCAAGCCGAACGCATCGATCCAGACGATCAAGAAGGCCTTCCGCAAGCGCGTCAAAGAGCAGCATCCCGACGTCCAGAAGGACGACCGGTCGCAGACGGCAACGCGCCTGCTCATCCAGGCCTACAAGACTTTGAGTGATCCGAAACAGCGGGCCGAATACGATCGGACCCACCATTTCGGGAAGAGGGTCGATTTTCAGTTCGAGTACCGCGAATTCCTGAAAAGCCAAAGAGAGGACCTTGGGAGCCAGGCGACGCTGATCTTCTACGATCTGCTTCATGACCGCCCTGCAGACGCTCGGGAGCTCTATGAGGAGTTGGTGCGCGACCGCGGCTTCGTTCTCGAGAATAACCTCGACCGAGAGGACTTCATGGACTGCGCTTACCTCCTATCGGAGATCTACGAGCAGGAGGGATGCTACGCGCAGGCATGCGATTTCCTGCGACGTATCGCGGTCTTCGAGTTCCAGAAGCCCTATTTCAAGCACTTCTTCTACGAAGTGGAGCGAAGGCTGCAGTGGATCGTGGGCTTCAAGATGGATTCCACCATCGAGCCCGGATTCCATCTCGACTGCATCGCGAAGCTCTGCGCGCTTGATTTCC
>Ga0307373_10005958_pt1 | contig 19605 bp, 18 predicted proteins | sample OX2MG_FD_202534 | JGI IMG/M metagenome (GOLD analysis project Ga0307373, IMG submission 202534) | Soil microbial communities from Risofladan, Vaasa, Finland - OX-2 | ecosystem: Environmental > Terrestrial > Soil > Coastal area > Acid sulfate soil | place: Finland: Risofladan, Vaasa | collected...
TTTCGCAACTTCGAGAACTACCGGATCAGAGCCCTGCTCTATGCTGGAAAACCGAACTGGCGAGTGCTCGGCTCGATCGTCGTCCAATGAAGGTGACCCCATCAGAATCCGATGAGCCAAAAATCATTGGAGCGGGTGACGGGGATCGAACCCGCATAGCCAGCTTGGAAGGCTGGAGCTCTAGCCATTGAGCTACACCCGCGATGACGCGAATACCCATTCTACGCGACTCCGTTAGCGTGGAGGAGTGGATGAATCGCTGTACGACCAGGTCGGGGGAGAGGGGTTCTTTACCCGTTTGGTAGAACATTTCTACGAGCGCGTGGCGCTTGACAGGACGCTTCGAGCGATGTATCCCGAGGACCTCACCGAGCCCCGGCGCCACCTGACGCTTTTTTTGGTCCAGTACTGGGGAGGTCCGAGGACCTACGAGCAAGAGCGCGGACATCCTCGTCTGCGAATGCGCCACGTCCCCTTTCGAGTTACCAAAAGTGCGCGCGACGCGTGGCTCGTCGCGATGAGCGACGCACTCGACCAATTGAAGGGGGAACTGAGTGCGGTCCAGTACGAGGAACTGCTGAGTTATTTCACGATGACCGCGAATCAACTGCGCAACGTCTAACGACGGCGAAAACGCCCCTGGCCGAGCGCGGCGCCCGCGAGCACGATGAGGCCCCCTACCGGCTCGTACCACGCCAGTGTCTCGTGCAACAATCCGACGCCTACCACCACCGCGACGACGGGAGTCAGGTACGTGACGGTGGAGGCGACTTGACTCCCGGCTTCGGCAATGACGCGAAAGTTCCACATGAAGGCGAGTCCGCTTCCGAAGACACCCAGACCGAGGATGCTCGCCACCGCGCTCAAGCTCGGGCGATCACCGTTCAACCCGTCGAGCAAGAAGCTCGGAGCGAGCACGGCCGAAGCAAGAAGAAGTTGCGCGCTCGCCAACGATGTCGGGGCGATGCCGCGCGGTGAGATGAATCGGCGCGTGTAGGGAAAGCTCAGTCCGTAGAGGGTCACCGCCAGAAGGAGCGCGACGACGGCCCACCACGGATTCGTGCCGAGTCCGTGCCAGAGTCCGAGCACGACCGCGACGCCCAGCGCCCCGATGACCAAGCCGATCAATTGGTCGCGACTAATGCGCTCGTCGCGGAAAACGACGGCAATGAAGAAGAGCGAGGTGATTGGCGTCATGGCGTTGATGATGCCGGCCAGGATCGACGTCGTGCGAGTTTCAGCGACGGCGAAAAGTATGCCCGGTAACACATTGATACAAAGGGCAATCACGAGCAGATGAGCCCAGACCACCTTTTCGCGAGGGAGGTGAAGCCCTCGCACTTTCGCGATCGTCACCAGCGTGGTGCCACCGAGAGCGCAGCGAAGAAAGGCAACGCCAAAGGGCGTCAAAAACGTGAGCGATTCCTTAATGAAGAGAAACGAGCACCCCCAGACAAGCCCGATGCCTAAATAGGGCCACAACCAGTCGCGTCGGGCGGTTCGCACCTCGCCAGCCTAGGAGTCGACACGAAATCGACACGTGGGTTCACCAACAGTCGCTCGTCTTTTCTTTACGCTGGAAGGTATGGCAACCAAGTGGCGAGACGATGAAGTGACGGTCATCTCGGTGACGCCGCTCGCCGAAGGGGTCGTCGCGCCACTGCTCGCACTCGTCGCCGCGATCGTCCTCGTCGTCGAAGGTGCCGCGCACGTTCACGTTCTACGAGTGATCGAAGGATGGCTCGCGCTGGTCGTCGTCGTCCCCATCGCTCTGGTGGCGCTGACGCGCACGTGGCGTTGGCGTTCTCATAAAGTGCACGTCACCTCTCAGCGCGTCTTACTTGAGGGTGGGGCACTTCACCACTGGCGCTCATCTATTGAACTGCGTGACGTGTTCGCGACGCGCGTCGAACAACGGGTCAGCGAGCGTCTCGCGCGGCGAGGGGTGGTCGTGCTCGAAACGCGACTGGGGCCGGTGCTGGTTGGTCGCGTTCGTCACCCGGGCGCGCTTTGTCGAATGATCGACGCGGAGAGAAGCCACGACCACGAATCGCTGCCGTTGGATACCGTGTTCACCTTCGAAGAGCCCGATCGAAGTCACTTTCGTGTTCGACTCCAGCCCCCTTGGCAGGACCAAGACGAGTGAGCGAAATGAAAATGCCAGTACGGTAAAAGGGTGACGAATCGATATCGCTGCAACGCCTGCGGCAATTTGACGCGTTTCGACGTGGTTGAAACGACCTCAGTGCGCTCCTTCCACCACTTCACGGTGGGTGGGCAGCTCAGCGTCGAAGAGCCCGAAGTCATCGCGCAGACCATCGAGTCGGTGACCTGTCGCTGGTGCGGGCACGGGCGCGAGGTCGAGGTCCTGACCGACGAGGCGTAGCGCTTGCGTTCGATAGATCCACCGCGACGCCGTGCGGCCCCGCTGACGCTTCGAGGTCATTCGATCAACGGTGTCGAGCGCGAACGACGATTGACCAAACTGTCGCTGCTACTGGTCGTGAAGGCCGATTGCCAGGCCTGTGACACTTTGCTGGCCGCTGGTCCCGACGCCTTTGAAGGCATTGACGTGTTCTACCTGGCGGCGAGCGACTCTCCGGAGTTTGAAACCTTTGGCCGTGATGTTCTTCTTTCATCGTCAGCCCTCGACGCCTTGGAGGTTCGCTGGCCCCCGGTCTACCTGGTGGTCGATCCGGCGCGGCGCGAGGTCGTCACTGAGGGCGCGGTCTTTGACGCGGACCAAGTTCGCTCCGAGATCGCACCGCACTTGTCGACGTGATGTCACAGCCTTGAGCCAAAGTCATCAGGTCGAAGGGAGCAATCGTGTCGGACGCGATCGAGATTTCAATTAGTTGCCATGAGTGTGTGCGGCGCTCAACCCCGGACTGCGCGGACTGCTTGGTGAGCTTCGTCCTCGGCGAGACGCCCGATCAGTTGACGTTGACGCACGACGAAGTTCATATTCTCGAGCTTTTCTCCACGGAAGGGCTCGTGCCGAGTTTGCGCTATCGCGCCCGCGAAGTCGGCTAAGCCTCGCTAGCGTGGAGCGATGGCCCGCCACCTCTTGGTCACGAATGATTTCCCCCCGAAGGTCGGCGGCATTCAGAGTTACCTCTATGAGTTGTGGCGTCGCCTGGAGCCCGGGCGGGCCGTCGTGCTCACGGCTTCCTCACACGAGGACGCTGCCGTCTTTGACCGCGAGAGCGCACTGACGATTGAGCGTGCGGAATCGTCGACCTTTTTTGCCCCTTCACCGCGCGCACTGCGCGCGGTGAAGGCCGCGATCGAGCGCCACCAACCGGACTTGGTGCTCTTCGATCCGGCGTGGCCCCTCGGTCTGCTCGGCCCCTTTCTCTCGGTGCCCTACGGCGTGATCGTGCACGGCGCCGAGGTCACGATCCCGGGTCACTTGCCCGTCGCGGCGGCCACCATGCGCTCGGTGCTCTCTCGCGCGCGCGTGGTCGTCGCCGCTGGTCACTACCCCGAGATCCAGTCGCGAAGGATCGCCGCCGATCGGCTTCCCCCCGTTCTCCAGATCCCTCCCGGGGTGGACATCGAGCGATTCCGTCCCCTCGACGCCGCCACGAGAGCGCGAGTGCGAGGTGAGCTGGCTATAGGCGACGACGAGTTCGCGCTCGTCACGTACTCGCGTCTCGTGCCGCGCAAGGGATTTGACACTTTGATTCGCGCCAGCGCGCGCCTGGCGCCGCGTTACCCACGTCTGCGTGTCTACGTCGGCGGCTCCGGTCGGGATCGACGACGCCTCGAAGCGCTCGCGGCGCGCCTGCGAGCGCCCGTCCATTTCCTCGGCCGCGTTGACGACGAGGCACTTCCCGCGTGGCTCGGAGCCGGCGACCTCTTCGCTATGGACTGTCGCAGTCGCTGGCTGGGCCTCGAGGCCGAGGGATTTGGCATCGTGTTTCTCGAAGCCGAAGCGGCCGGCCTCGCGGCGATCGCGGGGCGTTCAGGGGGCAGCAGTGAGGCCGTCGAGCACGGTGAAACGGGCCTCGTACTCGACAACCCTCACTCGGTGAGCGCGTTGGCTGACGCCATCGCCTCGTTGATGGACGACGACGTAACGCGCGCGCGTCTCGCCGCGCGCGCGCGTGACTTTGTTGCTGAAAACTTCACGTGGGACGCCGTCGCAGCGCGGCTTTCGCAGGAGTTGGCGCCGTTTGACCACTTCGATTCCGCATCGAGCGTGGCATAAGGTGGGAGTGCGAAGGAGGTCCGGTGGCGCAGCGCGCGACAGAGACGATGGTGGTCAACGCGTCGCCTGACGAGGTCTATCGCGTCGTGGTCGACTTCGAGCACTATCTCGACTGGGTCAGTGACCTAAAGCGCATCGAGATTCTCGAGCGCGACGCCGACGGGCGCGCTCTGGAGGTCGAGTATCGCGCGGCCGCCTTTGGCCGCTCGACGACGTACGCACTTCGCTACGACTACAGCGACGCTCCCGAAGTGCTGCGCTGGTGGCAGACCCGCGGGGACCTCACCGCCGAACTCCACGGTCAGTACCGTTTCGAGCCCGCTGGCGAGGCGACCAAGGTCACCTACGACCTCGAGGTCGAACTGCTCGTGCCCATTCCGAGCTTCGTGAAGGCCCGCGCCGCGAGTCGTATTCAGACCCAGGCGCTCGGCGATTTGAGGGCGCGCGCCGAATCGCGACGATGAGCGAAGTCGCCATCGGTATCGACGTCGGTGGTACCAAGGCGCTCGCGCTCGTCGTCGCGCGTGACGGAAGGGTTTTAGGCGAGGCCCACGCCCTCACCCCGCACGACGATCAACTGGCCCCGGGCGAGGCGACGACGCGCGTGCTGGCGGACCAGGTCGAAACGCTGTGTCGAAAGCTGCAACTCAATCCCGCGAGCATCCCCATCGGACTCGGCCTGCCGGGCATGGTGCGTCGTGACGGGCACTTGGCCTACGCTCCGAATCTGCAAAGTGCGTCGGGGGCCGAGCTCGGGGTGCAGCTCGCGTCGTTGCTCGGCAGCTCCCTCGTCGTCGTGGACAACGACGCGAACTGCGCCGCTCTGGCCGAGCACGAGTGGGGCGCGGCGCGGGGGGTGCGCGACTTCGTGATGGTGACCCTCGGCACGGGCATCGGTGGCGGCGTGTTCGTCGATGATCGGCTCGTTCGCGGCCAGAGCGGCTTCGCGGGTGAAATCGGCCACATGGTCGTCGTCGCCAACGGCGCCCCTTGCCCGTGCGGGGGACGTGGCTGCTGGGAGCGTTACGCCTCGGGTGGGGGACTACAGCGACTCGTCGCGGAGGCCGCGCGCGAGGGACGCCTCGCGGATCTGGCGGACGCGCGGGGCGGGGCCGAAAACCTGCGGCCCGAAGATGTAACCGAGAGCGCACGACAAGGATCGAGCGAGGCTCAAGCGCTGCTTTTTGAGATGGGCTGGTGGCTGGCCCTGGGCCTCTCGAATCTTTCGGCCATCCTCGACTGTGGTCACTTCGTGATCGGAGGAGGACTTTCGAGCGCCGCCGAGCTCTTTCTTCCCTCGACTCGCGACGCGCTCACTCAACTCGTCGAGGGTTACCGCGCGCGTCCGACGATCACCGTCACCACCTCACTCTTTGGTCCTCGCTCGGGAGCGATGGGCGCCTCACTGGTCGCCTTCGAGCGCCTCGCGTGAAGATCGGTCTCCTCCTGCCGACGTTTCGCGATGACGCCGAGAGCGTCCTAGCGATCGCCCGCGAGGCGAGCGCGGCCGGTCTCGACGGTGCCTTTTGTTACGACCACTTGTGGCCCATGGGGTCACCGACGCGCCCCGCGCTGGCCCCGTTTCCGCTCTTGGCCGCGCTGGCCCAGCGCGAACCTGAGCTCGTCATCGGGCCACTCGTGGCTCGAGTGGGACTCGGCGGCTTCGAGCGCCTTCGCCAGGAGTTCGCCACGCTTCACGCGCTCGCGCCGGGTCGCGTGGTCGCTGCCTTGGGCACGGGGGACCGGCTCTCGCGCGAAGAGAACGAGGCCTACGGGCTCGCCTACGGCTCGTCCGAGCAACGCCGCGGCCAGCTTCGCGACCTCGCTCGTTCGCTGCGCGACGAGATGGAGGTCTGGGTCGGCGCGGGAGCTCCCGCGACCAACGAAATCGCCGTAGAGCTTCACGTCACGCTCAACCTCTGGAACGCGAGTGTCGAACAGGTGCGTGAAGCGTCGCGCCACTCGCGCGTCACGTGGGCGGGGGACCTGAGCGGCGACGTCGGCGAACACCTCGACGCCCTCGCTGAAGCCGGCGCCGCGTGGGCGGTCGCTTCGACCAACGTGGCGCGCGAGGCACTGTATGAATGGCAAAGGGGCCGCGGAATCAGTAGCGTTACCTGATGGAGTTTCGCCGAATCACCGGTTTGCCCCCGTACGTCTTCGCGCAGATAAACGCGTTGAAGGCCGAGGCGCGCGCGGGCGGGCGCGACGTGATCGACTTCGGCTTCGGCAATCCCGATCTGCCCAGTCCCGACGTGGCGGTGGCGAAGTTGGCCGAGGCCGCGAACAACCCGAAGAACCATCGCTACAGCGCGAGCCGGGGAATACCGAACCTGCGCCTGGCGATGGCGACGCGCTATCGCACCTTATTTAACGTCGAACTCGACCCTGACACCGAGGTGGTCACCACGATCGGCGCCAAGGAGGGCCTGACCCACTTGATGTGGGTACTACTGGGGCCCGGTGACAGCGCCCTCGTGCCTAGCCCGAGCTACCCCATCCACTTGGCCGGTCCCGGTTTTGCGGGGGCGACCGTCATCACGGTGCCCATGCACGACCCCGGCGCGAGCAATAACGACCCGGGCGACGACTTCTTTGACGGGCTGCTCGAGGCGTGGAACAAAGCGACCGTGAAGCCGCGCGTCATCATCTGTTCGTTTCCCCACAATCCCACCAGCGCGTGCGTCGACTTGGCGTTCATGGAGCGCCTGGTCAACTTCGCCCTCGAGCACGAGGTGATTGTCTGTCACGACTTCGCCTACGCCGACCTCGGCTTCGACGGCTACCATCCGCCCTCGATACTCCAAGTCCCGCGCGCCAAGGAGTGCTGCGTCGAGCTCTACACCCTCACCAAGTCCTTTTCCATGGCCGGATGGCGGGTGGGGTTCCTGGTCGGCAACGCGGAGATCGTGGCGGCGCTGACCAAGCTCAAGAGCTACCTCGATTACGGCACCTTTCAGCCCGTGCAGATCGCCGCGATCGTGGCGATGAACGAAGCGACCGACTATCCCGGTCAGCTCCGGGCGATCTATCAATCGAGGCGTGACACGTTGATCGACGGGCTCAAGCGCATTGGCTGGGAGGTCACGCCCCCACGAGGTTCGATGTTCATTTGGGCCCCCATCCCCGAGCCCTACGCGGAGATGAGTTCCCTCGACTTCTCGAAGTTCCTCATCGAAGAGGCCGACGTCGCGACCAGCCCGGGCGTGGGCTTTGGCGAGGGGGGCGACGGACACGTGCGCTTCGCCTTGATCGAGAACGAACTACGCACGGCCCAAGCGATTCGCAACATGCGTCGGGCTCTCACGAAACTCGCCTAGTTAGGGCCGACCCGCTCCGGGCACCGCCACCTTCGCCACTTCGATCTTTCCCACGCGCACGTCGGCGACGTCAAAGCGACTGCTGGTGGGCGCCGTCATGATGAAGAGTTCATCGCGCGCGTCGCCACCGAGCATGCACGCGTAGGTGTTCTGGCTCGCGCTGGCGCTGGCGGTGATCTCGCCACCTTCTTTCACGCGCAGGCACTGCGTGCCGAGCGCGTTCGCCACCCAGATCTGACCCTCGGCGTCGAGGCAGATGCCGTCAATCGCGACGAAGTCGAGCTGGGCCCACACGCGTCGATTCGACAGGGTGCCGTCGGGCGCGATATCAAAGGCGCTCAGGCGAAAGGCGAGGGTCTCGGCGATGATGATCGTCGTTTCGTCGGGGGTGATGACCGAGCCATTGGGAAAGACGAAGTCCGGCACCACTTGGAGAACGTCACCGTCGGCGCCGACCACGACGACGTTGGTGAGGGCTCGCTCCACGCTCAGGCCCTCGACACCCTCGTCGCGCAGGACCAGATCGAGGTCGAAGCCGAAGTTGCCCACGTAGGTCACGCCCCGCGCCGAGGTCACGAGGTCGTTGGCCCAAAAGCCAAAGTGGGGTGAAAGGTCACGCAGGGTTGACGTGACGCCATTTCGAACCCGCACCAGCGAGCGATCGAGCTGTGAGGCGACCACGAGATCGCCGTCGGGCAGCCAACCCAGACCCGAGGGTTGGGTGTCGAGCACGAGTTCGACACGCTCGTCGCTGCCGTCGGGCTTGATTGAGGAGACCCGGTGGCGGTAGAAGTCCGAGAACCACAGCCGCCCCTCGTGCCAGCGGGGCCCTTCGCCAAAGGCCAGCCCCTCGGTGATCACGCGCGCGTCGTAGTTTTCCACCCTCGTCCCCCGTCGTTGCTATGAAATGTAGCCCTAGGCGACGGCCGTGGCGCGCAACCACGCCTGGTAGCCGAGATCGACGAAGAAGGGGTCTTCGGGATCGAAACTCTCGTCGAGCGTCCAGAGCGATTCGAGTTCCTCGAGTGAGCTCCAGCGTCCACTGGCGAGACCGGCCAGGGTCGCCGCGCCACGCGCCGTCGCCTCGAGCGACGCGCTGCGGCGCACGCGAAGGCGCGAAGAGCTGGCTTGGAGCTGCATCAAGTGGTTCATCATCGAGGCGCCACCGTCGGCGCGCAGTTCTCGCAAGGTCACGCCTCCTTCTTGAAAGGCGTCGGTGATCGCACGCACCTGATAGGCGAGAGCTTCGACGAGCGCACGCGCGATATGGGCGCGGCCGCACGCTCGCGTCAGTCCCACGATCGCGCCACGCGCGTCGGGGTCCCAAAAAGGTGATCCGAGTCCGGTGAAGGCGGGCACGAACTGCACGCCCGCGCTGTCGGGCACCGACAGGGCGAGTGCTTCGAGTTCGCTCGAGTGCGCGATGAAACCCAACTCGTCGCGTAGCCACTGCACCGCCGCGCCAGCGATGAAGGCCGAACCCTCCAGGGCGTAGGCGACCGGACCGAGTTCGCCTAGGTCCCAGGCGACCGTCGTGAGCAACCCGCGCACGGGGCTCGAGGGACGCTCGCCCGTATTGGCGAGCACGAAGGCACCCGTACCGTAGGTCGCCTTCACGACGCCCGGAGCGAAACAGGCCTGACCGAAGAGAGCGGCCTGCTGGTCGCCGAGGACGGCGGTGATCGCCACTCCGGCAAGGGCCGGCACGACCGCCGCGCTGACGGCGCCGAAGTCCCCGCCGGACGCTCGCACGTCCGGCAGCATCGAGAGATCGACGCCAAAGAGTTCGCGCATGGGACGTGACCACGTCAACGTGTCCAGGTCAAAGAGCAACGTGCGCGAAGCATTCGATGCCTCGGTCGCGAAGACCCCGCCGTCGACCCCGCCGGTGAGCCACCAGACCAACCACGCGTCGATCGTGGCGAGCGAGGGGGTGACCAGGGCGTCAGCGGCGCCGTGCGTGAGCAGCCAGTGCATCTTCGACGCCGAGAAGTAAGCGTCGAGGACGAGCCCGGTCACGTCGCGGACGCGCTCTTCGTGGCCCGCTTGACGCAGCGACTCACACAGCGCGGCGCCGCGCCGGTCCTGCCAGACGAGCGCGCGACCCGAGACCTGGCCGCGTTCGCGGTCAAAGCACAACACGGTCTCTCGTTGGTTGGTGATCCCGATCGCCGTCACCTCGTGGCCCGAGGCGAGCGCCCAGCGGGCGACTTCGTCGAGGACCGCCTCGGCCAGGTGGGCGATTTCGAGGGCGTCGTGCTCGACTTCACCGGGCCGGGGGAAGTGCTGGGTGAGCTCGCGGTAGGCCTCGTAGAGGGGCTGGGCGAGCGCGTCGTAGGCGAGAGCGCGCACCCCCGTCGTGCCCGCGTCGAGGGCGATCGTGAGCTCCACGCCGGTCACACTAGTAAGAACCTGGTCGGGCAACCGTTGTGTTCTGCGGTAAGAACATTCTTTGATTTTTGACTGTCTGGTAGTTGACTTTCTAGAATTACAGTGGTGTAATGGCACAGCATCTAGTAACGGGTAGTGGGTGAACCACTACATGTTGTGGTTGAGAGGCAGAGCCAACTAGCTCGGTCTTTCGGCCCCGGCGCCGCCCAGGGTGAGTTCGCAGTGTCGGTTATCAAGAGAAAAGAGTGAGTGAAATGGCTATCGCACCGCAGCGACTCGGAATTGGAATCCGCCGATTTTTCACGAGTGAGGACCGCCATCCCTACGACGAGGTCGTGTGGGATCGCCGCGACGCGCGTATTTCGAACTTCCGCGATGGTTCGGTGGCCTTTGAACAGTTGAACGTCGAGGTACCGGCCTCGTGGTCCTTTAACGCGACCAATATCCTCGCCCAGAAGTACTTTCGCGGCACGCTCAACACGTCCGAGCGCGAGACGAGTCTCAAGCAGGTCGTTGACCGCATCGTCGACACGATCACCACGTGGGGCGTCGACGGTGACTACTTCGTCGACGACGAAGAGGCCGAGACCTTTCGCGCGGAGCTAAAGCACCTGCTCATCACTCAAAAGGCGGCCTTTAACTCGCCGGTCTGGTTCAACATCGGCGTCAAGGGCGTGCCCCAGCAGGGCAGCGCCTGTTTCATCCTGGCCGTCGAGGACTCGATGCGTTCGATCCTCAACTGGTACACCGAAGAGGGGATCATCTTCAAGGGCGGCTCCGGGGCGGGCGTGAACCTTTCAAAGATTCGCTCGAGCGCCGAGGGGCTCGAAGGCGGCGGGACCGCCTCGGGACCCGTGTCGTTCATGCGAGGTGCGGACGCGTCGGCCGGCACGATCAAGTCGGGCGGCAAGACGCGCCGGGCGGCGAAAATGGTCATTTTGGACGTCAACCACCCCGACGTCGAAGAGTTCATTTGGTGCAAGGCCAACGAGGAGAAGAAGGCGCGCGTGCTGCGTGACAACGGCTTCGACATGGACCTCGACGGCAAGGACATCAATTCAATTCAGTACCAAAACGCCAACAACTCGGTTCGAGTCAGTGACGAGTTCATGGAGGCCGTGCTGGCCGACGCGGACTGGAGCTTGACCGCGCGTCACGGCGGTGCGGTCGTTCGCACCGTCAAGGCTCGCCAGGTCTGGCGCGAGATCGCCCAGGCCGCTTGGGAGTGCGCCGACCCGGGCCTGCAGTTCGACACCACGATCAACCGTTGGCACACGTCGTCGAACACGGATCGCATCAATGGTTCGAACCCCTGTTCGGAGTACATGCACATCGACAACTCGGCCTGCAACCTCGCCAGTTTGAATCTGATGAAGTTCTTGCGCAGCGACGGACGCTTCGACGTCGATTCCTTCAAGGCCGCCATTGAGGTCGTCTTCACCGCCCAGGAGATCATCGTGGGCGCCGCGGATTACCCGACCGAGAAGATCGGCGAGAACTCGCGCAAGTTCCGTCAACTGGGACTCGGCTACGCGAACCTGGGCGCTTTGTTGATGGCTTCGGGTCTCGCGTACGACTCCGACGACGGGCGCGCCTGGGCCGCCGCGATCACCGCCTTGATGACGGGCCACGCCTACGCGACCAGCGCACGCACCGCGGGGCGCATGGGTCCCCACGAGGGCTACGCGGAGAACGCGGAGCCGATGCTCAACGTGCTTCGCATGCACCGCGACGCGTCGTATCAGATCGACGCGACGAGGGCTCCCGCCGACATCCTCGAGGCCGCCCAGCGGTCCTGGGAGGAGGCCGTGGACCAGGGGAGCCGTCACGGGGTGCGCAACGCCCAGGCGTCGGTCCTGGCTCCCACGGGCACGATCGGGCTCTTGATGGACTGCGACACGACCGGCATCGAGCCAGACCTCGGGCTGGTGAAGTTCAAGAAGCTCGTGGGCGGCGGCAATATGTCAATCGTCAACCAGACGGTGCCGCGTGCGCTCGAAAAGCTCGGCTACGCACCGAACGAGATCGAGACCATCATCGCCTACATTGACGAGCACAAGACGATCCTTGGTGCGCCGGCCCTGAAGCGAGAGCACCTCGAAGTCTTCGCCTGCTCCATGGGCGACAACACGATCCACTATCTCGGTCACGTCAAGATGATGGGTGCGGTCCAGCCCTTCATCTCGGGCGCGATCTCCAAGACCGTCAATATGCCCGAAGACGTCACGATCGACGACGTCGAGCAGTTGCACCTTGACGCGTGGCGACTGGGTGTGAAGGCCGTGGCGATCTATCGCGACAACTGCAAGGTCGGCCAACCGCTGTCGACGGCGAAGAAGGACGGCGAGGGTCAGAGCGCTGGCGTCAACACCGCGCACAGCGACGCCGAGATGGCCGATCTCTATTCGAAGATCACCAAGCTCGAAAGCGCGCTCGAACACGCCAAGTCCGAGGGCAGTCACGTTTTGGTGGGCGCGGTTCGCGAGCGTCTGCCGCGACGTCGTGTGTCGTCGACCTTCGCCTTTCGCGTCGCCGACTGCGAGGGCTACGTCACGGTGGGCGAGTACGAGGACGGTCGTCCGGGCGAGGTCTTCATTAAGGTCTCCAAGCAGGGTTCGACCCTGGCGGGCATCATGGACGCCTTCTCCATCTCCATCAGCCTCGGTCTTCAGCACGGCGTGCCGCTCGCGACCTACGTGCGAAAGTACGTCAACATGAAGTTTGAGCCTTCGGGCATGACCGACGACTCGGAGCTTCGCATCGCGACCTCGCTCGTGGACTACATCTTTCGCCGCCTAGCCCTTGACTATCTCAACGCCAGCGAACGCGACGAACTCGGCGTGCACTCCACCAGCGAGCGACTCCAGCCCACGTTGCCTGAGGTGGTCGAGCAGTCGACGCCGACGGTGGGCATCTCGGTGCAGCCAACGCTCATCGAGGTCAGCGAGCGCCCTGTCGTGGCGAGTGCCCCGGCGACGATTGAGCGTCCCGCGCAGATCGACGCGCCGATGTGTTTCCAGTGCGGCAACTCGATGCAGCGCGCGGGCTCGTGCTACGTCTGTTCGAGTTGCGGCGCCACCAGCGGCTGCAGTTAGCGTCAAGTCGCATTCGAATTTCAGCGATAGCGGCACGTCTCGCGCTTTGGAATCTGATCTGAACTTCAGTGAAGTTGCGTCTGCAAGGCAGCACGGTTGCACCTGAAATTCACATCCGAGTGACCTGCGTCGAGAAGGGACTGGTGCTTCGCCAAATTCGCATTCGAATAACCAATTAACAAATCGTTGGTGCCGCCGTTTCTCATATGGCCAGCGATCTCACGAGAATCGCGTCCGGCACGGGCGATACGGCGAGCATCCCACAGCGGGATTACCCAGGTTGACCGGGGGAAACGGGCGCACTCGTGCTCTCGAGTTTCCGTTCGTACCATAGTAGTTCGTACCCGAGTAGGATTGGCGAATGGCTGTTGACAAGATGAGTGTTTCATTGGCTCCTTCGCTCAGCAGTGCGGTGCGCGACGCCGCCGAGGAGTCCGGCGAGACCCTCTCGGGCTGGTTGGCCGACGCTGCGCTGGCGAAGTTGCGCGCGGGCGCGCTCGACGAATTTCTTGCCGCCTGGGAGAGCGAAAACGGGGCGATTACCGACGAAGAGCTGAGTGACGCCGTCGCCAGGCTCGCTCTTGGAGCGCCCGCACCGAGCGGTTGGTTCAACTTCGTTAAGTTGACCGCCTCGCCAGGGAGCCATCAAAATCTCATCTCGATGGTCGCTCGCGTCATCGAGAGTGGGCGCCCCGTCCTAATCCCCGAGCCAGACGCCTCTGACCTTTCGAGGATGGTGAGGTCCGACGAACACATTTCATTTGAAAGAGCTGAGGTTCGAGTGGACCTTCGCGCCGAATGACCGCATTGGTCTTGGACGCAGGTGCGTTCATAGCGATTGAGCGCAACGACCGGAACACGCTGGCCCTTTTGAAGGTGGTGCAAACCAACTCACTCTCCTTGCGAAGCAACGGCGTTGTGGTCGCCGAAGTTTGGAGGGGCGGACCGGGAAAACAAGCACTGCTGGCTCGATTTCTTGACGCCGTGGAGCTCGTGCCCGTTGATGATGACCTTGGGCGAGCCGCGGGCGTCCTGATCCGCGAAGCTCGAGGTGGGAGCGCTATTGATGCCACGGTCGTCACCATCGCACGAGACGGGGATCAAATCCTCACCAGTGATCAGGCAGATATTCAGGCGCTGATCGACTGTTCAGGCCGAAGAATCGGAGTGATCGCCTGTTAGCTATGAGGTCCGGTGCCATCACGGAAAAGTGGCGATTGCGTCTTGGATGCCACTTGACAGTCGACGTCAAGTGGCACTTGAAACTCAGTGGAGATCGCACGCGAACGCCAGTGAAGTAGGGCCCGAACTTCAATGGGAACGCTCGGCCGCGCCGAAGTGTTGCGTCTTTTTTGCTCACGTCGCGTTGATGAAGTTCCTGCCATGAACGCTAGCGGCCTTCCAGGTATCGACAGCTACGTGTTCTACAACGCCCCAGCGTTTTCGATCACGATCGCCTCGATGTCGCCCGCCGGCGTGAAGCCCAATACCTGCGCGTAGAAGGACAACTCCGCTTCGGCGGTGCGGATGATGTTCTCGGCCTTGCGAAAACCGTGCTGCTCGCCCTCGTAGGCCACGTAGGCGAAGGGGACGCCCTTGTCGCGCAGGGCCTGGGCCATGGCTTCGGCCTGGGCGGGAGGCACGACGGCATCTTCGAGTCCCTGGAACAAGACCATCGGCGTTCGCAGCAACTCGGTATGGAAGATTGGCGAAAGCATTTCGTAACGCGCGCGAGCCTCGGGCCAGGGGCCGACGAGACCGTCAAGGTACCGTGACTCAAACTTGTGGGTGTCCTCGGCCAGCGCACCCAGATCGCCCACACCGAAGTAGCTCGCTCCGGCGGCGAAGTCATCGCGGAAGGTCAGCGCGCACAGTGTGGTGTATCCCCCGGCACTGCCACCGTGGATCAAGAGCGCATCGGGATTCGCTCGGCCGCTCGCAGCGAGGTAGCGCGCGGCGTTGACGCAGTCGTCGAGGTCCACGACGCCCCAGGCGCCCTTCAGACGTTCACGGTACGAGCGCCCGTACCCCGTGCTGCCGCCGTAGTTGACGTCCACCACGGCGAACCCCCGGCTCGTCCAGTACTGGAGCGCATAGTTCAACGCGCTACTACAACTCGCGGTTGGTCCGCCGTGGCTCGCCACGATGAGCGGAGGTGCTTCACCTGGCGGCCCTTCGAAGTCGCGATTAGTTGGGGCGTAGTAGAGCGCGTGCGCCGTCAGTCCATTCTCGGTGGCGAACTCGACGGGTTCGGGCACCGACAGGTACCCCGGGTCGACGGAGTTCACGAAACTCGTCGCCAGGACCGTCTGCGCACCGCTTCCGAGATCGACGCGCACGATCGCGCTGGGCTTGTCAGGGGAGGCGACGAGGCCCACGAAGTCGACGCCGTCGGTGGTGACCGAAGCGACGATGTTCCAGTCGATGGGCACCTCGCGCATGCCGGCCGCGTTCAAGACGCCGAGGTGACTGCCGTCCGACGCTTGCCAGGTGGTGACGAGTGACCCGTCGGTCAGGGGTGCGTGGTTCGTCAATCCAAAGACCCACGCGGGTCGTCCAAACTCGCTTTCCAGGGGATACAGCGCCACGGGCCCCGTGGGCGTGTCGCGGTAGAGGTTCCACCAATTGGAACGGTCGTATACGAAGACGAGTGAACCGGTGGCGTCGTAGCGGGGTTGTATGACGGACTCGTCGGGAGTACCGATAATGACGCGGCGCGACGCCACTTGGCAATCGGCGTCGAGTTCTGCTTCGTACAAGACGGTGGTGTCCCAGGGCATGTTGGGGTGGTCCCACGCCACGTAGGCCAATCGACGCCCGTCGGGCGAAAACGTGGGTGAGCTGAAGAAGTCGTGCCCTTCGGCCAAGACTGCCAGCTGGCTGGTGCCGTCGGTCGCCATGACCACGATGTCGTTGGTGACCTCGCTCTCGTGCCGCTCACGAACGCAGACCAGAAATCTTCCGTCGGGACTAACGACGGGATCGGCGTATCGCCACGAGCGCGCCGAGGGTGGCTCGGCCGTCAAGGCCACGGGTTCTCCACCAATCTCCATTGAATAGAGACGTTGGTCGGAGTAGTTCGAGAAGTACACGGTCGAACCATGCACGGCGTAACAGAGGCCGCCGTACTCGTGAGCCACGGTTCGCGCTGCGAAGTCTGAACCGAACACGTCGGCCACGACGCCATCAGAACCACGGCGAACCAGGACGTTGCGCCCCGCCTCGGTGGGACGTGACTCGATCCAGTAGCACGCGCCGGCCTCAACCAGTGGAAAACTCAAACCCACCACGTCGCCCACCAAGAGCTGACTCGTGATTGGCGAGGTCCATGATCCGAACGCGGATTGCTTTGCTGTCATGCTTCACGATATCCCTGAGCGCGATCGATCTGGACACCCAACGAATCTCGATGCCGTGCCGTCACCGTGGCGCTGTGACGGCACCTTCGTTGATTGGTCGGGCAAAGTTCTTTGGAATTAGGGCCAAATCACGAGAGCTCCTCGGGCCGCGAATCGGTCCGCTCGTAGAAGCCAGAGGTGATGAACCGTCGACCGACGGCCTACCTTGGCAGTGATGACGAACAGTAAGCGCCTTGGCCCAGTCGTGCTGGCCATGATCGCTGTCGCCGCCGCTTCGGTACTGGTCACCTGGTCGCTCACGCGGGCGGGCGAGACATCGCCGCGTGGCTTGACTGTTCCCGAGTGCATCCAGGGCCAACTCCAGGTCGCCATTGAGCAAGGCGGTGGATTGGCGGGAACGGTCCCCGAGACCTACGGCTACACCTTCCTCGTGGTCAATGCGGGCGCCCGGTCGTGCACGTTGCGCGGTTACCCCTATGAGGTCCTGTTCTCCGCCAAAGACGGCCACGCCTTGCGGGTCTCGGTTTCGCACGAGCCAACCGCGCTTTACGCTCAACCGAAGCCTCAACGCGTCGTCCTTCGACCCGGCGGTGTCGCGTCTTTTGGCATCAGTTACCGCTACGGCGTCGCACCTCCCGGCGGGGACCCGACGCCGTGTCTCGCGCCGTTGATCGATGTGCGCCTGCCGGCGCGCGCGGCTCACCTTTTTTCGTACGAATTTCCCGTCCGTATGGACGTCTGCGAAGCGGGCCGCAGAGTCGAGGTCACGCCGGTGGAGGCGCGATCCGCGCCTCGCGCTATGACGGGCTAAGCCCCTGGGCCAACGACGTCATCGCGGGCCCGCCGCTCGACAGTCATGATGACGTGATCTCATTGCCCAGTCGCACGACGGCCGCGGCCAGTCTCTCGACGTCCTCACGTGACGTACGGGGGTTGATGAAGCAGGGTCGAAGGCCAAACGAGCCATTGACCACGGTCGCGCTCGGAAGATACGGCGTCTCACGAAGGAGGCGTCGATACACCTGCTCGTTGAGAGAGTCGAGGTCATCGACGCCGTTACGGCGATACCGAAAACAACAGATCGAGAGCACTGGCTCGGAGAGCAGCTCCAAGTGGTCGTTGCTTCGAACTTCCGTGGCCAGTTGGCGCGCGAGGTCGTTGTCTCGTTGGACGCGCTGCGTCACGCCGCGGCGACCGAGTTCGCGCAGGATGCTCCAGACGACGACGCCCCTCGCCGGAGACGAGAGTTCCACGCCGAAGTCGGCGTAGGGAATGCCCATCGAGTCGAGCGAGGACTGAATGTCGTTGAGGTCGCTGAAGGAACCCTCTAAGTAGTTCGCCGGCTCCTGGGTGAAGGCTCGATGCAAGATCGAGCGGTCGCGTACGAACGTGGCGGCGATGCCGGTCGGTGCGCCCAGCCACTTGTGGGGGTCGACGATCACCGAGTCCGCGAGTTCCAACCCGTCGTAGAGCGCGCGCACGCGCTCGTCAAGGATGCCCGGCAGGCCGTACGCACCGTCAACGTGGAACCACGCGCCGTAGCGTTGAGCCAGCTCGCCGCATTCGCGCAGCGGGTCGATCGCTCCGGTGTTGGTGGTGCCGGCGGTCGCGACGACCGCTATCGGAACGACTCCGTCGGCCGCGTCTTGCTCCAGGGCCCGCGCCAGGGCCATCGGGTCGAGGCGCTGTTGTTCGTCGGTGGGAATCAGGCGGACGCTTCGCCGCCCGAGACCGAGCACGCCGGCCGAGCGCAAGATCGTGTGGTGCGCCTCGGCCGAGGTGTAGAGGGCGGTTGTCGTAGCGCCGAGCCCGTCGGCCGAGGGATCGACGCCGCGTTGCTCGAACGCCCACTGACGGGCCGCACCCAGCGCCACCAGATTCGCCACCGATCCGCCGCTCGAGTAGACGCCCTTCATCACCGGATCGAGGCCGCAAAGCTGTGCGAGCCACTCGAGCGAGAGCTCCTCGAGATAGTTAAAGGCAGTGAGCGTGTAGCGCTGTGGCGAGGCGACGGTCGCCGCCAGCGAAGCGGCGGCCGCTACGGCCCCTGGTTCAGCCGTGATCCATCCCCAGAAGCCCGGTTCGTTGATCCGTGCGCCGTTGGGAATGATGGTACTTACGAGCTCATCGATGACACCGTCGCCACCGATTCCCTCATCGGGCAATGGTCTCTCGAGGATGCCCTTCCACTCGTCGCGGCGGGTCATCGGGTCGACGTGCTCGCCGTGAAGGAACGCATCGAGCGCGACGCCGACGCGCCCGAGATAGGCGTTGCGGTCGCCGGCGGGAAGAGGGGGCGCCATGGCGTTGATGCTACCGAAGGTAGTGGCGCGTCGAAGCGAATCCACCGTTGCTCGTAGCGTCATTCGAACGAGACGCGTCGACCGGTTCAGGGCATTCCTTCATCGCGACTTGATGGGCTGTGCCCCGGAGAGCCTTCAGCGCACGGCGGCGTCGCGTGTTGACGACGTCACGGGTTCGAGATTTGTCGTCGACTCTGGGTTCGCCCGATGTCGGGCCAACGACCGCCACTGCTGGAAGCGAGGGCCCGCCTCAGGTCGCCTCCGAGCGAGCGAGCGCCATTCCCGCGTAGAGGGCGATGCCCGTGGCCATGGCGCTCTCGTCTAATCGCATCCGGTTCGAGTGGCAGGGCGCCACGGAAGAGAGTTCGACGTCCTCGGGACAGGTGCCGAGAAAGACCATCGCGCCCGGCACACGCTCCAACACGTAGCTGAAGTCCTCAGCGCCCATGATCGGCGCTGACATCTCAGTCACGCGTTGCGCGCCGAGTATCCCAGTGGCCACGCTCCGGGTCCAATCAGCAACGCCCGGGTCATTCACTGTCACGGGAAAACCGGGGACGATCTGAAAGTCCACCGTCGCGCCGTGGGCGGAAGCGATGCCCGTGGCCAGCTGACGCAACTCGTGGTGCACGAGGTCACGGGTTCGAGCGGAGATGGCTCGAATCGTGCCGTGGACCGCAGCGCGTTCGGGAATGACGTTGGTGGTCGTGCCCGCGTTGAGGTGAGCCACGGTCACCACGGCGGGGTCGAAGATGTCGAGCGTTCGCGTCACCATCGACTGAATGGCGAGCACGATCTCGCAGGCTATGGGAATCGGGTCGAGCGCTTGGTACGGCGCCGACGCGTGTCCGCCGCGACCCACCACGTCGAGGTAGAACTCGTCCGCCGACGCCATGAAGGTCCCACCCTTGGTCGTCATCGTCC
>Ga0307373_10005960_pt1 | contig 19598 bp, 18 predicted proteins | sample OX2MG_FD_202534 | JGI IMG/M metagenome (GOLD analysis project Ga0307373, IMG submission 202534) | Soil microbial communities from Risofladan, Vaasa, Finland - OX-2 | ecosystem: Environmental > Terrestrial > Soil > Coastal area > Acid sulfate soil | place: Finland: Risofladan, Vaasa | collected...
TCCACCTCCAATTGGCCGCCGAGGAGGCGGATCCGCAATCGCGTCAGCCCGGGACGATCACGGCCAGCTGTGGAGTGAGACTGGCTCCGGGCCGAGGTGGTCGGGAGGGGCCAGGCCGCAGTCATGATAGGCGGCAGCCGGGATTCCGATGTCGGCCAGCCAGAGCCGGCCCACCCAGTGGCGCGCGCCCGGGGTCTGGCACCCGACCTTGGCAGCCCCCAGCATCAGCGTGTGGTCGGCGCGGACGCAGTCCCCCTCGACCCCACCCGTGTCAGCGTCGAGGCCACTGGGAAGATCGATTGCCAGCACCGTCGCCGACGAGCGATTGATTCGAGGGATCAGGGTCGCCATTGGATCCCGAGGCGCACCCACCGCCCCGGTGCCGAGCAGTCCATCGATGATCAGGTCGGGCCGCTCGAGAGCCAGCCCCGCGACCCGGTCGAGATCGCCCGGCCCAGCGACCAGGAGCTCTGCCCCGCTGTCAGCCGCGGCCCGCGCCTGCCCGCCCTGGGACGCTTGGTCGCCTGCCGCGAGCAGCAGGCAGTGGACGGAGAAGCCCCAGGTGCTGAGGTGGCGAGCGCAGCCCAGGGCATCTTCGCCGTTGTTGCCCCGGCCGACCATCACCGCGACCTGGCCATGAGGCGCGCTGATCTCGGACAGCAGCCGGCGCCCCAGGGTGGCGCACTGGAAGCCGGCCAGAGCCATCAGCATCGGGGCGGCAACGCCATGCCGCTCCGCCGCCGCATCGAGGGCTCGGGCCTGCTCTCTGGTCGCCGCCACCGGCTCCGTCATCCGGGCGCTGTCCGAACCACGCGCCCGGTTGTCTCGAGGGAGGCGATCTCGGCCCAGGCGACCCGCACCCGGTCTCCAGGGTGGAGGTTCAGCCTGGCGGCGGCGCTGACCCGGTTGCCGGCCAGCTCGAGATGCCCAGCGCTGTTCCAGAGCAGGCCAACCTCGCCGTCGATTTCTGAGTAGGTGTTGACGACCTGCCCCACGACCCGGCCATTGGGCAGCGAGACCCCCGCCGGAATGGGGGCGTACCAGGGAGTCCGGGCGACTCCCAGGATGACGTTGCCGAAGTGGTCGACGACCACCACCCGGGTGGCGGTGCCGGACACGTCCCCTTCCGGGAGGAACTCGGCGAGCAGCTTGGGGCTGTGGATGCGGCTTCCCAGCTCCTCCAGCTTCAAGCTTCCGGCCGCGACCCGGGCCGCCAGCGGGCCGATCAGGTCGCGGCCGTGGAAGGTGGGGCTCACCTGGGTCGGCCGGTACGCCTGCTCGTCAATCCGCACCGCCAAGCGTTCCCGGCCCCGTTGCCAGATGAAGTGGAGCAGGCCGTTGTCGGGCGCCACCACCAGCTGCCGGTCGATTAGCGCGGCCACCAGCGGTCGCGGGCCCCCCACGCCTGGATCCACCACCACACAGTGGACTGTCCCGCTGGGGAAGGCAGGGGCGGAGGCGGCCAGCCAGTAGGCGCCGGCGCCGATGTCACCCGGAGGCAGGCCGTGCGTGATCGTCTCCACCCGCAGCTGGGGAGCCACCCCCAGCACGGCTCCCAGAAGCGCCCCTCCGTAGCCGTCGGAGGTCCCAAAGTCGGTCAGCAGAGTGAGGATCGAGGCCATCAGACGGGGCCATTGTCCGTCATGCGAACGGTCGGCGAGGCGATCGCAGCCGCCAGCCCATGAAAAAAGAGCGGGGCGGCCCTGGGGCCACCCCGCTCCGTAAGCTCCGGCCGTTGGGCCGGGCTGAGACTCAGTACTCGGGCATCGCCGGCGCGCCGGCCGACTTCTTCTCAGGAAGGTCGGTGATCAGGGACTCAGTGGTCAGCAGCAGGCCCGCGATCGAGGCTGCGTTCTGAACCGCCGAGCGGGTCACCTTGGTGGGATCGATGATCCCCGCCTTGACCATGTCAACGTACTCGCCGGTGGCGGCGTTGTAACCCTGTCCCGCGGGCAGGCTGCGGATCTTCTCCACCACCACCGAGCCCTCGGCGCCGGCGTTGTTGGCGATCTGCCGGGCCGGCTCTTCCAGTGCCCGGCGGACGATGGTCACTCCGATCTGCTCGTCGCCTTCCAGTTGCACGTTCTGGAGCGCGGTCTGCGCCAGCAGCAGCACGGTGCCACCGCCTGGCACGATGCCCTCCTCAACCGCCGCGCGCGTGGCGGACACGGCGTCCTCCATGCGGTGCTTGCGCTCCTTGAGCTCGGTCTCGGTGGCGGCCCCAACCTTGATCACGGCCACCCCGCCGGCCAGCTTGGCGAGACGCTCCTGGAGCTTCTCCTTGTCCCAGTCGCTGGTGGACTTGTCGATCTCAGCCTTGATCTGCTCGATCCGGCCCTTGATGGCGTCGCCGCTGCCGGCACCCTCCACGATGGTGGTGTCGTCCTTGGTCACCTTGACCATGCGGGCGCGCCCGAGCTGGCCCAGCTGCACGCTGTCGAGCTTGAGGCCCAACTCGTCGCTGATCACGGTGCCGCCGGTCAGGATGGCGATGTCCTGGAGCATGGCCTTGCGGCGGTCGCCAAACCCGGGAGCCTTGACCGCCACGGCGGTGAAGATGCCCCGGATCTTGTTGACGATGAGGGTCGCCAGCGCCTCGCCGTCGATGTCCTCAGCCACCACCATCAAGGGCTTGCCACTCTGGTGGATCTTCTCGACCACCGGCAGCAGGTCGGCGATGGCGGAGATCTTGCGGTCGGTGATCAGGATGTAGGGGTCCTCGAGGACCGCCTCCATGGCCTGGGTGTTGGTCACCATGTAGGGGCTGATGTAGCCCTTGTCGAACTGCATCCCCTCGACCAGGTCCAGCTCGGTGGCGATTCCCTTCGACTCCTCGACGGTGATGACCCCGTCCTTGCCGACCTTCTCCATGGCCTCAGCGACGGTCTCGCCGATGCTGGTGTCGGCCGCCGAGATCGAGGCTACCTGGGCGATCTTCTCGCGCTCGCTGATCGGCACCGAGTGCTTCTTGATCTCCTCGACCACCAGGTCCACCGCCTTCTGGATGCCGGCCTTCACCTGCACCGGATTGGCGCCGTGGGCGACGTGCCGGAACCCCTCGTTGATCATCGCCGAGGCCAGCACGGTGGCGGTGGTGGTGCCGTCTCCGGCGATGTCATTGGTCTTGCTGGCGACTTCCTTGACCAGCTGGGCTCCCATGTTCTCGAAGGGATCCTCAAGGTCGATCTCCTTGGCGATCGTGACCCCGTCGTTGGTGATGGTGGGGCTGCCGAACTTCTTGTCCAGCACCACGTTGCGCCCCTTGGGTCCGATCGTGATCCGGACCGCGTCCGCGACCTTGTCCGCGCCCCGCTTGAGGGCGGCCCTGGCCTCGGTGTCAAATAGCAACTGCTTCGGCATGCGTCTGTTCTCCTGTTTCCCCACTTGACCGATATCGGTCCTAAACCTGGCCCCATTTTAGCACTCAAGGCTTGCGAGTGCTAGCAGGCGCAGGCCCCAAGTGCCAACCAAGGGGTGGGCTCATGGCGGCATGATTGGCGCCGTGGTGGCCAAGGAGGCACGAGCTGAGCGGTTCCGGCCGGTGCTGGGGCAGGAGCAGCGGGAGGCTGTGGGCCGATTCCTGCTGGCCCAGGGCTGGGCCGGCCTGCATCTCGGCGATGCCCTGCGCCGTCTGGCCCTGACGGACCATCCGGCGGAATCCAGGCTGCTGAGCCTGTTGGGCCCGCTTGGCGAGGTCAAAGGGGTCGCCCTGCTGCAGTCTGGCCGACTCCAGCTGCTGGCCCCGCTGGCCGAGGATAGACCGGCCGTGGCCGCGCTCCTGGCTGATCACATGGATTCGCTGCAGCGGGTGTCGGGCCAGCAGGCACAGCTTCCCCGCGAGCTCACCGAGCAATTCAGCCATCACGCCCGGGACGTCACGGTCGCGCCCGTGCTGCGGGTCCCGGAGAGAACCCTGCCCAGGGTGCGGCGGGCGCGGGCCGGGGACGCCGCGGCCCTGCACCAGATTTACGACCATGTCAGCTGGATGCGCCTGGACTCTCCCGACCAGTGGTCGCAGCGGTTGGCCCAGGAGAGTTCCTGGGTCGCCGAGCGCGGGGACCGGCTGCTTGCCGTTGCCCGCTGGACCAAGTCCTTCGGGGCGGTGGTCGAGGTCGGTGGGGTCGCGACCGACCCGGAGAGCCGCCGCCGGGGAGCGGCCACCGCAGTGGTCCTGGCCGCCACCGCTGCGGCCCTCAGTGCTGGGATGACCCCGGTGCTGTGCTTTGGCGACCCGGACCTGGCGGCGCTCTATCTACCCCTGGGCTTCGAGTTCGTGGGCAGGGAGATCGTGCTCAACCTGCGACCGGAGGCATCGCCCGGCATATGATCCGGAGGTGCCCGATCTGAAGTCGGTGCTGGCCTGGTCGGCAGTGGCGGCCGGGGTGGCGATCGCGGCGGAGCGGCGGGTGTCCCGGATGAGGACCGAGGCCGGCAACTCCATGCTCGACTGGGAACTGGTCCGCAAGACCGCCTACTCCCGCTGCGGCGCCGACGGCGCCGACGAGGTGGCTGGCGCCGGATCTGACTACGAGCCCTTGGTGGCGGAGTTGGTCCCGCTCTTGGCGCAGGCCTGTGGCACCGCCGCTCAGGGCGCCAATTTCGGCCGGGTCCAGGTGGTCGGGCGGCGGGGTTTCGTGGACCAGAACCTGGCCATGATGCAGCGGATGATGGTTCCCCTGGAACAGGGCGGATTGGCCGCGATGCGCCCCAGCCCGCTCATGCGCGTACCGGCCAGCGTCTATCTGGGCACCTTGCTGGGCTACATGGGCCGCCGCGTCCTGGGCCAGTACGATCCAGTTCTGAGTCTGGACCCGGAGTCTGCCGTCGACCTGCCCCGGCCCGCCCTGCTGATCATCGAGCCCAACGTGCGCGACTTCGAACGGCGTTCCACCCTGCCTCGTGACTCCTTGCGGCGCTGGCTGATGCTGCACGAATTGACCCACGCCTGGCAGTTCGAGCTCCATCCCTGGCTGGCGCCCCACCTGACCGGTCTGATCCGGGAACTCACCCAGCTGCCCGGGGGTGGTGGCTCCAAGGGGCTGGAGGAGTTTCTGCGCACGGCGCGCAATCTCCGCCCCCAGTTGGCCACGGTGGGACGGGTGCAGGCGGTTATGGCGGTGCTCGAGGGCCACGGCAACTTCATCATGCGCGAGGTCGGCAAGCGCCATCTGGCCGATTTCGACACCCTGGACGAGGCGTTCCATCGCCGCCACGAGCAACCCAGTGTCACCGACCGGCTGCTGCTGATCATCTCTGGGATCACCTTCAAGCTTCAGCAGTACCAGCAGGGGGAGCGCTTCCTCCGGGCCCTCCAGGATGCGGGCGGGCAGCCGGCCCTGGATCGCGTATGGTCGGGACCGGAGGCACTGCCCTCATGGACAGAAGTCAGGCGGCCGGCGCTCTGGCTGCGGCGATTGCAGTTCGACAGCGAGCCGGGGCCGGATTCCTGGCCCCACGCGGCGCCGGCTCCGGTCTGACCTCTGGGCCGCGGCTGCCACAAGTTGGTTCGTAACCGGCAACGGAGATGGAGCACCCGCTTCCGTTCGGTCAGCCTGTTGCGTACACTTCGCGAGTGAAATGCCTCCGGGCAGGTGGCGGCGCGCCGGGGTGGCGATCCGACCGGCTGCTCTCAAGGAGCTGATGCTATGAACCATTCCCAACGCCAGCCTCGGTCCGATCGCAAAGCCGCTGGCGGCCCGGGTTTCGTGCGGCGGCTGCGTGACGCCCTCGACGAGCTGGCCAACGGCCGGCAGCTGGTGCCAGTTCCGATTCCAGTCGGGTTCCCACCAGCCCGTCCCCAATCCGCACCGCACGGATACGACCAGATCCACTTCGTGTTTGGCCGCCGCCGGGACGAGTCCTCTTCCGACGGCGCTGCCAACAGCGAGGCAGAGCCGGGCGCTGAGGGCACTGAGGGGCCCAGCGAGGCTGAGCCGCCTTTTGAGCTGACGCCGCCTTCGGCCGCTGCCGAAGCGACCGAGGGTGAGCCCGCTGGGGAGGATGTGCCCGCGCCGTCTGGGGCGGGGTCCACCTGGACCACCCCTGCGGCCGACGAGCCCAGTTCGCCTTCGCCTTTCTCCTATGACGCCGCCGCCGACCAACCGGATCTGCCGGCTTGGGCCCCCAGCCCACTACTGGGAGGAAGCTTCCCCACCTTCGACTCCGAGGCCGACACTGATCCGGTCCCGTGGGGGGGCGAACCGGTTGCCCCCACTTTCGACCAGGAGACGCCACCTGCGGAAACCGTGGCTGGCGAGCCGGCCGGCTGGCCAGCCGCGGAAGTCAAGCCGGAGCCGCTCTGGTCGTCAGGGGGAGAGGTCGCGGCGACGCCTTTCGCCGGCTCCTCCTTCACCGATGAGGGTGCGGAGGCCCAGGCGGCCGAGCCCACCGAAGACGACGCCCAAGAGGTGGCTCCATCTCCCAGTGATGAGGAGATGACGGTGGTCACCGAGCTGGAGGAGTTCACCCCCTTCGAGCCCGAGTCCATTCCCGAGGTGGTGGCCGTGAGTGAGACCTCCTGGAGCGTGTCCACTCCGGAGCCGGGCACTCGTGTGCCTGAGTCGGGTCCCGTTCACCCCGCCGCGATCGCCTTGGTGGAGGATGCCCGCGCCTTCCCGCTTCCGGAGGGGGAGGTGCTCTTCCGCAATCTCCGCTCCGGATTCACCGATCCAGCGAGGTTGCTGCGACACCTGGCGGGCGAGGGCCACACCGGGGTGATGCACGTGGCTGGCGCCGACGAGCGCAACTCCTACATCGTGCTGGTGGACGGGTATGTGGTGGCCGTCGCCACCGACGACCGGGGCAAGCTCACCACCACCAACCGCGTCTCCTTCCCCAACTTCCCCAACAGTCAGGATGTGCTCAACGTCATCATCTACCCCCGCGAGATCGCTCGCGGATTGGGCCTTCTGCTGCATGCCCCGGTGCATTTCCGCGGGCTGGCCGCGATGTTCGTCAACCTGGACGGGCTCCGCAGCTACCTGAGCAAGCACGCGGCCTCGGGGGGCCTGGTGGTGCAGTCCGACACCGGCACCGGGGTCGCCCTCTTCGACGACGGCCGGCTGGTGGGTGTCTATTCGGGCTCCGATGCGGCCACCACCGATCTGGAGCCCCTGCGGGAGTTGATCAAGGACCTTGACGCTGAGATCGACGTCAGGTTCGGCGGCCCCAAGGAACTTGACCCGATCCCACTCGACACCCTGCTCGCCGGCTACCCCTTGTGAGCCAGGCGCCGCAGCCACCCCGGGGCAACGATCCCGCCGACAGCCGGGTTCAGTTCTCACGGGTGGCGGCGGCCTATCGCACCAGCCAGACCCATTCCGACCCGGTTTCGCTGGCCCGTTTCATCGATCTTGCCGAGCTCAGGCCGAACCACCGGGTGTTGGACATTGCCACCGGGGCCGGCCATGTGGCCATGGCGGCTGCCGGCCAGGTCCGCGAGGTGGTGGCCTTGGACGTCACCCCGGCGATGCTGGACCAGGCCCGGGGCATGGCCGCCGAACGCGAGGCCCGCAATGTCAGCTTCGTGCTGGCGGACGCCGAGGCGCTGCCGTTTCCATCGGCCAGCTTCGACCGGGTGCTGGTGCGCTCGGCCCCCCATCACTTCCGGCACCTGATCCCCGCTTTGTCCGAGGCCTATCGGGTGCTGGTCCCGGGCGGGGCGTTCGCCCTCAGCGACTGCTCGCCGCCCCCGGTGGTTCGCGACTGGTTGGAGGTGGTGGAGATGGGCCGCGACCGCTCCCACTTCCGGAGCCGGGCGCTGGAGGAGTGGCGGGCGTTACTACAGTCGATGGGCTTCACCGTGGAGCATGCCGAGCGGATCGAGCAGGAGAAGGACATCCTCGACTGGTTCGAGGTGGCCGGCGTCGGCGCCAGCGAGCGGACCAAGCTGCTCGACTACTACGAGACGGCGCCCCAGGCGGTTCTCGACCAGCTCCTGCCGCAATGGCGGGAGGGTCGCTTCTACCATCGCTACTGGCATGGTTTGATCCGGGCCCGCAAGCCGCTGGAGCCGGTTTACTGAGAAAGTCGCGCATTCTCTGGCCCCCTCTCACCGTTCCCACTCGACCCGGTGGGGAGGCGGCCGACTTCGATCTGGGAGACTTCAACAGCTGGCGTCGGGTCCGGCAGGTCATCAGGTCCTGGCGGACTCCGCCGCCCTCTGGCAGCCGGCTGGGAGCGGGCCACCACCACATCGCCCCGAGCGAGCGGATCCGGCGTACGCTAACCTGCAGAAGTGGCTGACGCGATCGACCTGAGCGGAGTGCACCGGGAGCTGGACCTTTTGAAGCGCCAGCTCTGCCACTGCCAGTTGCGCGGCGAGTGCCTCGGCTGCAAGGGAGTCGAGATGATCCGCCAGCAGGTGGAGGCGGTGGCCGCAGCCGCCTCCCAGCCGGTGCTGCTGCAGGTTGCCCAGGAGACTGCCGCCAAGGACATGCTCTCGCAGTTCTCGCAGATGCAGGAACGGCTGATGGACGATCCTCAGATTCGCCAGGCCGCCGACGCCTTTCGGGAGCGTCTCCTGGAGGATCCCGAGGCCCGGAAGATGATCGACGAGTTGATGCAGCGCCTCGGCCAGGAGGGGGAAGACCCCAACTCCTCCCAGTGACCAGGGCGCGGCGCTCGGTCCTGATCTGCCCCGGTGGCAATCCCAGGATGGTTGCCAAGGCAGCCGCATTGCCGGCCGACGAGGTCATCCTCGACCTTGAGGACGCCGTCGCCCCAAATGGCAAGGAGTTCGCCCGCAGCGAGCTGGTCCGGCTGGTCGAGAGCACCGACTTTGGGAGCCGGACCCTGGCGGTCAGAGTCAATCGGGTGGGCTCCGCGGAGGCGCTCCTTGACCTGCTGACCCTGGTGCCCCAGATCGGACACCGCCTGGACTGTGTGGTGGTGCCCAAGGTCTCGTCAGTCGCCGAGGTCGGGTTTGTGCACCACTGCCTGGCATCCCTGGAGGCCGAGTCCGGTCTGGAGCGGCCGATCGGCATCGAGATCCAGATCGAGGACCCCGCCGGGTTGGAGGCGGTCTCCGCCTTGGCGACTGCCTCGCCTCGGCTGGAGGCCCTGATCTTCGGGCCGGGGGACTTCGCGGCTGCCATGGGCATGCCTCAGCTCAGCATCGGGGGCCCAGGTGGCGACTATCCCGGCGACATATGGCACTACCCGCTCTTCGCGATCGCGGTCGCAGCCCGGGCGCACGGGTTGCAGGTGATCGACGGACCCTACTCTCAGATCCAGGATCTGGCCGGGCTGGAGCGCGCGTGCCAACGGGGTGCCGCTCTGGGCCTGGATGGCAAGTGGGCGATCCACCCATCTCAGCTGGAGTCGGTGAATCGGATCTTCTCGCCCACCTCGGCCCAGCTGGAGAGGGCGCGGGCTGTGCTTGAGCGGATCCGCGCTCACGGGGGTGCATCGGGGTTGGAAGGCGAGATGGTGGATGAGGCCAGCCGCAGGATGGCTGAGGCGATCCTCTCGCGGGCGGGGCAGGCCCGAGGAGGGGCATGAGCAGAGACGCATCGGTCGAACCCCGATTGGGGATCGCCACTCGGGTGGTCCACGGGGCCCGCTTCGAGGACCCGGTCTCAGGTGCGGTGGTGCCGCCGCTGGCGCTGTCGGTGACCTTCGACCACTCCAATCCCAGCGGGATGGCCTATGGGCGAGAGCACAACCCGACCTGGGCGCTCTTCGAGCGAGCCATTGCCGACCTCGAGGAGGGGTCTGGCGCGGTCAGCTTCGGGTCGGGCATGGCGGGGGTCGCGGCGGTGCTGGCGCTGGTGCCGGCCGGTGCCAAGGTGGTGGCCGCCCGGGACTCGTACACCGGGACCCGCGAGCTACTCCAGCAGCTGGAGGCTGCTGGTCTCTGTGAGGTAGACCTCATCGACGCCACCGACCCGGATGCTCTGGGCCGGGCCGCAGCCGGGGCCGCCATGATCTGGCTGGAAACCCTTGGCAACCCGTTGCTCAGCATTCCCGACCTGGCCCGGGGCGCGCTCGTCAGCCGCCAGGCGCGGGCCCTGCTGGTGGTCGACAACACCTTCGCCACGCCGATCCTATGCCGCCCGCTCACCCTCGGCGCCGACCTGGTCCTGCACTCCGCCTCCAAGTACATCGGCGGCCACGACGATCTCATGCTGGGGGTTGTGGCGGCGCGGGATGAGGACCTCCTGCGTCGGCTGACCGACCATCGCACCAACCAGGGCGCCTGCCCCGGTCAGTTGGAGGCCTGGCTGGCCCTGCGGGGGCTGCGCACCCTGGATGTCCGGCTGGCCCGCCAAACCGCGAGTGCGCAGCGCCTGGCGGTGGCCCTGGCCGCGGCCCCGGGGGTGCTCCGGGTGCACTACCCAGGGCTCTCAGATCACCCGCAGCATCAGCTCGCCGAGACCCAGTTCCAGGGCCGCTACGGCGCCATGATCTCGATCGAGCTGGACCTGGCGGCCGAGGCGGCGGAGCGCTTCTGCGCCGCCACCAGGATCTGGACCAATGCCACGAGCCTAGGGTCGGTGGAGTCGCTGCTCGAGCGCCGTGCGCGTTGGCCTGGCGACGCCGGTCTGCCGGCAGGCCTGGTCCGCCTGTCGGTCGGAGTGGAGGATCCCGAAGACCTGCTCTCGGATCTGCTTCAGGCGCTGGCGGCCGTGGGGCTGGCGGTCTGAGGCGCTGTCGGCCGGAGCAGCCCGGTCAAAAGGTCGATGATGGCGGCCCTGACCGCCGGCCGGTCTAGATCCGGGCCCGAAACCGCCCATTCGGCGATCGCTCCATCGAGGGTCATGGCGATGGCTTGCGCGCAGCTGGCGACGGGCAGGCCGGGGGCGATCCCTCCGGAGGCGATGCCCTCCGCGAGGAAGCCCTCTATGAAGGCCAGGATCCCGTCCCGACGCAGGCGCAGGGTCTGGCGCACCAACTGGTTGGTCTGGGCCTCGGCCAGGGCGCCCAGGAGCAACCCGGCGCCTCCGTTCTCGGAGAGTCGCCCGAGGTAGAAGTCGACGGCGTGCTCGAGGCGCTGGCGAGGATCCGAGATCATGTCCATCTGCTGGCGCAGGCTGGCCACCTCAGCCGCCATCTGGCTGGTGCAGATGGCCGTGTAGAGCTCGGTCTTGCCCGAGAAGTAGCGATAGAGCAGACCCACCGAGATTCCGCACTCGGCCGCTACCTGGGGCACGCTGGTCCCGGACAGGCCGGACCGTGAGAAGGCCCGAGCGGCCCCCTCGAGGATGCGCTGGCGGACCAGATCCGCATGCTTGGGGGCGGGGTCGATGGCGGCTGGAACCAACCGGTAACTCTCCTTGACTGCGCGCAGGCGCCCTGCCTGGTACCATAGCAGTCTCCGTGAATGAATATTCATTCATGGCCCGGTAGGCGGTCCGTTCCTAAGTCAGGAGAGGCAGCAGCAATGTTCAGCCGGCTGGGGGACTTTGCCTTCCGGCACCGGCGCGCGATCCCGGCCGGGGCGCTGGCTCTGATGCTGCTGGTGGTGGCGCTCTCGGGCCCCTTCGGAGGCCAGCTCTCGCCCGGGGGCTTCAACGTCCCGGGATCCCAGAGCCAGCGTGCCAGCGACCTGCTGACCAAGCACTTTGGCGCGGCGACGACGCAGCTACTGCTGGTCTACCACAGCCCCGAGGCGAACGCCGCCAGTCCTGCGGTGCAGGCCGAGGTGGAGCGTAGCTTCGCCGCTCTGGCCAAGCAGCCGCAGGTCGCCAGCGTGCTCGACTACACCAACACCGGGCAGGCGATATTCATCGGCGACCACGGCCATGCCACCTTCGTGGTGGTGAATCTAAGGCTGAGTGAGACCGCCGCCACCAGCCAGCTGAAGGAGCTGGAGTCGCATCTCTCCAGGCCCTCCGGACTGCAGATGTGGGTCACCGGCGCCCCGGCCATCGACGCCCTCTACAACACCGCCCTGGAGCAGCAGCTCAAGCAGGCGGAGCTGATCGCGCTGCCGGTCTCGATGATGCTGCTGATAATAGTGTTCGGATCGGTCATGGCCGCCCTGCTGCCGCTGCTGATCGCGGGCCTGGCAGTGCCGACCGCTCTCTCGATAATCTCCATCCTGGCGGCCCATCTCGGGATGTCGATCTTCGTCACCAACGTGGCCACCATCGTGGGGCTGGGTCTGGCGATCGACTACTCGTTGTTTTTCGTGAAACGATTCCGGGAGGAGATCAGCCACAGTGATGTCGAGACTGCCGTCAAAGCCGCCACCGCGAGCGCCGGCAAGGCGGTGGCGATCTCCGGCACGGCAGTCGCTATCGGCCTGAGCTCCCTGATGCTGTTCCCGGCGGCGGCCCTGGGCAGCATGGGGATCGGGGGGGTGGTGGTAGTCCTCTGCACCCTGCTCTTCGCGCTGACCGCCCTGCCCGCGCTGCTGTCCCTGCTGGGCAAGAGGATCAACTGGCTGAGCGTGCGCCGAGGCCTGCACGGGGCCACCAGCCCATCCGACCACCACTCCAGCTTCTGGGGCTGGGTGGCTCGCCGGGTGATGCGGCACCCGGTGGCGATCGCCCTGCCCACCTTCGTCGTGCTGCTCGCGGTGGGCACGCCCTTCCTCAATCTGCGCCTCTCCACCGGCAGCAGCGTGGCCGCCATCCCGGTTGGTCCGGCCCGCACCGGTTACGCCCTGCTCACCACAGCCTTCCCCCAGGCGGGAGGGGTGGACGACCTGAATCTGGTGCTCGACTACCAACAGCCCTTGGCGGGCCGGCTCGACCGTGCCCAGCAGGCCCAGCTGGCGAGCTACCTGGCCAGAGTGCGAGGCCTCCCCGGAGTCCAGGGTGTGAATGGGGTGCTCAACCCACCCCCGAAAATGGCCAGCGCCGCCTACCTGAAGCTGCTCACCCTGCCGCCGGCCCAGCGACCCGCGGACCTCAACTCCTACATCGCCGGCAACATCGCCGGCCCGGTCGCCCAGTTCGAGATCGCCAACAGCTTCAGCCCGGACTCGAGCCAGGGGGCGAGTCTGGTGCGGCAGTTGCGCCAGCTGTCAGGGCCGGAGGGGGCGCAGGTGCTGGTGACCGGCGGCGCGGCGCAGTCGATGGACTTCCTGAACGCCTTTGCGCAGACCATTCCCTGGGCCGTGCTGCTGGTGGTGGCGGTCACGATGGTGGTGCTGTTCCTGACCTTCGGATCGGTGATCCTGCCGATCAAGGCGGTGCTGATGAGCATGATCTCGATCAGCGCGGCGTTCGGGGCCATGGTGTGGATCTTTCAGGAGGGCCACCTGTCCAACCTTCTGCAGTTCACCGCCCCTGGCTCCATCACCGCCACCGACCCCGTGCTGATGTTCGCGATCATGTTCGGGCTCTCGATGGACTATGAGGTCTTCCTGCTCTCCCGGATCCGGGAGATCTATGTCCAGACCGGGGACAACCGCCGGGCCGTGGCCGAGGGCCTGGCCTCGACCGGAGGGGTGATCACGTCCGCCGCCCTGATCATGATCACGGTCTTCTCCGCCTTCGCCCTGGGGCATGTCCTCGACATCAAGATCCTGGGGGTGGGAATGGCGGTGGCGGTGGCGGTGGATGCGACCCTGGTCCGCGGAGTGATGGTTCCGGCTCTGATGCGAATCCTGGGGCCGCTCAACTGGTGGGCGCCGCGCCCGGTACAGGCCTTTGTGCGGCGCTTGGGGTTTTACGAAGAGCCACAACCTCCGCGCCGGCCCCGGGCCACTGTCTGACTCGGATCTTGCAATCCCGCAGCCGTCCCTGCACGCGGTCCCTTGCGAAGTAGATAATCCAGCCATGATTGCGGCTCCCGAGGAGACGATCGAACGGCGGGCCAGCCTGCGCCGCCTCGACGACATCCTGGAGGCGCTGGAACAGCTCAACCTGACCGAGGCCCCTGAGCTGCCGGAGCGGGTGCGGCGGTCGCTGGCCGCGCACGACATCGCGGCCGAGCCGGGGATTGAGATCAGGGTTCTTATCGAGCGGGTCTGGCGCAAGCAGGAAGGCCACATGCTCAACCCCCGCCAGGAGCGCCGCCGGAGCAGCACCCGGCGCTCGCTGGGGCGCCGTCCGCCGGGCCACGATGTGATCGAGAGCATCCTGCGTCAGTCGAATCCCGGTAGCTCGGGAGAATGACTGGGGTTCTAAGTTCGGCTCTGAGTTCCGCGACCCGCCCGTCTCGGTGGGTGGGCGGCGGGACGCAAGCTGACACAGCTCAATTGGGGACGCTGGTGGTGCTTTCCCAAGGTGGTCGGCAGACCGCCCTGGTTTCGCCAAAGACTGGCAGCGTGGGCGCGTTGCACCTTCCCACAGGGCCGCTCGCCGACACCGCCAGGGTCATTAGCCTTCCCGCTGGCGACCTGTCATAGCCGCGATGGGTGGCCGCCGGCGAGGGCCCCGGCCGGGCTGTCAGCGCTCCCAATTGCTGCCATCAAGCGGTGGGCGCAGGCGAGATCGAAGACCGCTGAGCCCACACTCTTCATGAGCGTCAGCCGATGGTCAGGACTGAACCTGGCCGTCGCCAGCGGCCGCACCTCCGCTCGGGACAGTCGGCCCTCCGCGATGGGAATCAGAAGGTCACCGGCCTCCGCCATACAGCCTTCGACAGTGTCCGCGTAAACGACTGCCGCCGCCACCAGGGACGACCCGAGCTCGCGCCGATCGGGTTGATAAGAGCCTATGGCGTTGATGTGGCAGCGATCCTTGACGTCACCACGGTCGAGCAGAGGCATCGCGGCCGCGGTGGCCAGCGTGATCACATCCGCATCTCGGGCCGCCGCGGACAACTCGGTGGCAACGTCCACGGTCAGGCCAGGGTATCCCGCTCTGACCAAATCGGCCAGCTCGTGCGCCTTGGCGACCGTGCGATTCCAGATCATCAGCTGCCGGATTGGGCGGACCGCGACCACCGCCTCGACTTGGCCGAATCCTTGCGCACCGGCGCCCACTAGCAGCATGCTCGAGGCGTCGGGTGGGGCCAGCGCGTTGGTGGCGAATCCGGCTAGGGCGGCGGTCCGGATCGCAGTCAGGCTCTCCGCGTCGACCGCACCCAGAAGCCGCCCGTCAGCTTGATCAAACAGCACCACCAGCCCCTGCAGGGTCGGCATCCGGCGGGTGGGATTGCTCGCGGCCAGGGAGATCGCCTTGAGTCCCATGATGCCCAGGTAGTGCCCCGGCATCAAGGCTAGCGCCACTGGGGAGGAGCGGTCTATGAATCGCTCGGCGGAGCCGGCCCTCCCCGCCTGATGTTCGGTCAGCGCCGACCCGATTGCGGCCATCGCCTCCAGTGGGCTCAGCCACCGGCGCACTTCGGCCGCGTCTATCCAGCGCAAGCTATTCCCCCTCGCCCATGCCATGCCCCAGATACGCTCGCCGGACGTGCTCGTTCGCCAGCAAGTCGGCAGAGCTGCCCTGGATCGTTATCTCCCCAAGCTCCAGGACGTAGCCCCGGCTGGCGATGCCGAGTGCGCGGTGGACGTTCTGCTCGACCAGCAAAACCGCGATTCCGGATGCCACGATGCTCCGGATGACCTCGAAGATCTGGGTGGCGACCAGGGGAGCCAACCCCAAAGACGGTTCGTCGAGCATCAACAGTCGGGGGCGGCTCATGAGGGCGCGTCCCACCGCCACCATCTGCTGTTCGCCACCGGAGAGGTTGCCGGCGAGGGCGTCGAGACGGCTGCCGAGCTGGGGGAACGTCGCCAGGACCCGGGTCAAGTCCTCCTGATTGTGCTCGTGCGACAGATTGAAGCCGCCGAGCTCCAGATTCTCCCTAACCGTCAGAGTGGCGAAGATCTGGCGGCCCTCGGGCACCAAGGTCACTCCCATGCGCGCCATCTGATGGGCGGGGAGCCCTGTCACCGGCTTCCCATCGAAGCGCACTGTGCCGCTGGCGGGTCTCATCAAGCCCGAGAGCGCCTTCAAACTGGAGCTCTTGCCGGCGCCGTTGGCGCCCAGGAGGCTGACGCACTCTCCGTCGGAGAGCGCGAAGTTGACCCCACGGACCGCCTGGATGGCCCCGTAGCGAACCACCAGTGCCTCCACTTCAAGCAGACTCACGCGCCGGCCTCGTCGCCCAGATAGGCCCCGATCACAGCCGGGTCGGATTGGACCTGCTCGGGGGTCCCCTGGGCGATCACCCGGCCGAAGTTGAGGACCACGATCCGGTCGCAGACGGACATGATCACCCTCATGTCATGCTCGACCAGCAGGACTCCGATTCCGGTGGCCGCGATCCTTCTGATCATGGTCCCCAGGCTGCGGCTCTCAGTGGCATTCATGCCGGCTGCGGGCTCGTCCAACATCAACACCTTGGGGTACCCCACCAGAGCCCGAGCGATCTCCAGGCGCCGTTGGCCGCCGTACGGGAGCGAAGCTGCCAGGTCCCCGGGCGCCACCTGCCCCAGGCCGACAAAGGCCAGCGTCTGCTGGGCACGTTGGACTGCGATGCGTTCCTGGCGGTGGTAGCGGGGGGTTCTGAAGGCGGAGTCGAAGACCGACTCCCGAACCGTCAGGTGCTGACCCGCGAGAACCGTGTCGATGACGCTCAGGCTCCTGAACAGGCGGACATTTTGAAAGGTTCGGCGCAGTCCCAACCCCACGATTCGCTGAGGACTCTTGCCTCTCAGGTCGTGGCCGCCTATGGCGACGCTGCCGGCGTAGTTCTTAACCAGCCCTGAAACCACGTTGAAGAGAGTGGTCTTGCCTGCCCCGTTGGGTCCGATGATGCCTAGGATCTCACCCCCGCTTAGGTCGAACGACACCTCCGCCAGGGCTTGCACGCCCCCAAAGCTGACGGAGAGATCGCTGACGGCCAGCAGTGCTTCAGGGGTCAAGGCGGTAGTCATCAGTCGTCGCGGGTGGCTCCGCGAGTCCGTACCTAATCAGGCGATGCCGGCTGAAGTTGGGGCGGTAGGGAATCAGCCCCTGGGGCCGGAGCAGGACGACCAGGAGGAGCAGGGCGGCGAAGATCACACCGCTCAGGGTCCCGGTGTAGGCCGACAGCCACTCCGCGATAACCACGTAGAAGATGCCGCCCACGATGACTCCGGAGATGGAGCCCATACCACCCAGGACCACGATCGCCACTGCAAAAAAAGAGGCGTCAAAGGTGAAGCTCTCTGGGGAGATCAAAGCTTCCTTGGCCGCGAAGAGGGCGCCCGCCAAGCCGGCCCAGACCGATCCCAGCATGTAGGCGTACAGCTTGTAACGGACGATGGCGATCCCGGAGGAGGCGGCGGCGATTTCGTCGTCCTTGATACACGCCCAGGCACGTCCGATTCGGGAACTGCGCAGATGCATGGTGACCAGCGCCGCCACGATCAGGAGCGCCAACACGAACGGGTAGAAGTCCAAAGGGGTGATGAAGGGGTGCCCCAACAGGCTCGGCGTCTTCCAGCCATACAGGCCGTTGACGCCTCCGGTCACTGCGCTCAGGTTCTCGGCTGCGAAGTAGACAATCCCGCCGAAGCCCAGGGTCATGATGGCCAGATAGTCACCGTGGACCCGCAGAGTCGGGAATCCGATGATCGCGCTGGAGACCAGGGCCACCACTGCGCCGATGGGCAGCGTCTCCCAGAGGTTGAAGCCGTGGTAGAGGGCCGCGTTGGCAAAGACGTAGCCGCCGATCGCGTAGAAGGCCATGTAGCCGAGATCGAGCAACCCCGCGAATCCGATCACCACGTTGAGCCCGACTCCGATGATGGCCCAGAGTCCCATATCGACCCATATGTCTGGGAAGTAGCTGCCGCCCAACCAATAGGGTGCGCTGGCGAACGCCACCGTCCCCAGCACCAGGGCGACCCGCATTCCCTGCCGGGCGTTAGCCGGGGGCAGCGGGCGCCGCCCCGCTCGGAGTCGGGCAAGTACGCTCATGCCCTCTCCGCGACCCGTTCGCCGAGGATTCCCTGGGGGCGCACGGCCAGAACCAGGATGAGGATCGCGAACACGATGGCCTCCTGCCATTGGTTGGGCAAGAAGATGGTCGCGAAGCTTGACAGGACGCCTACCGTGAGCCCTCCCAGGAGGGCTCCCGGGACGTTGCCGATCCCGCCCAGAACCGCTGCGGTGAAGGCCACCAGGCCGTAGAACTCGCCCATGTTGTACGTGACCGTCCCGTAGTCGACTCCGAAGAGGACGCCGGCGACGGCCGCCAGGGCGCCTCCCAGCATGAAGGTGAAGGTGACCACCCAGGTGGTGTTGATCCCCATCAGAGCCGCGGCATTGCGGTTGACCGCAATCGCTCGCATGGCCTTGCCCATCTTGGTGTGCTGTACGTAGAAGTGGATCCCCACCATCAGCAGAACGGCCACGACCGCGATCAGCAGCGAGGTCGGTGCCAACGTGATCGGCCCAATCGTCCAGGGCGAGACGGAGAGCACCTGCGGATAATTCAAGGGCTGCGCGCCCGTGATCACCTGGATGACGCTGATGATCAGAAAGAAGGTCGCCAGCGAGCTGACCAACGGGGTCAGCGGGGGAGCGTTCCGGAGGGGCCGGTAGGCGACTCGCTCCACCAGGTACGCCAGCCCTCCGGTCAGCAGCGCGGAGAGGATTAACGCGATCAGCAGACCGATTAACGGTTGGTGGGTGGCGAATGCTCCCAGCAGGCTGAAAACGACCACGCCCACGTAGGCACCTGCCTCAAACAGCGCACCCTGGGCGAAGTTGATCAGGCGCACGATCCCGTACACCATGGTGTAGCCGAGGGCGACGAGCCCGTATACCGAGCCGACCACCAGACCGTTCACGATCTGCTGGAGCAGCTCTTGAAGACTCATCGCCCCGGCTCCACCGCGATCTCAGTGCCGAGCCGTCAGGCGCGCTTGGTGTTGGGGTTCCAGTCGACGGTGCTGCCACCCCCGGGCTGAACCTTGTAGATGAGGTATTGGGGAGTTACGTTGTTGCCGACGCTGTCGAAGTTGACCACGCCGGTGATGCCGTGGTAGGCGTGGATCCCGGCCAGGCCCTTGATGATGGCCGCCGGAGTGACGGATTTCGCTGCCAGGACTGCCTGTGCGATGACGTACACACAGTCGAAGTTGTAGCCGGCGAACTCAGTCGGTTGGTTGCCGAACTTGCTCACGTACTCGCTGACGAAACCCTTGGCCGTGGCCAGATCTTGGGGAGCCGGCTCACTGGACAGGTAGGCACCAACCGTGGCGGCGCCCCCCGTCTGGTAGAAGAGCGGGCCGATGGTCCCGTCGTCGGAGATGAACGGAACATTGATGCCCAGGCCCTTGGCTTGCTTCGCCAGTAGTCCGGCGGCGGGGTTGAATCCTCCGAACTGGATCGCGCCAGGGTTGAGGGTCTTGATCTGGGTCAGGAGCGAGCTGAAGTCGGTGGTGTTCGCCTGAACCCCCTGCTGGGAGAGGATCTTCCCGCCGAGCTTTTGGAAGTTAGAGACAAAGTATTGAGATACGCCCTGACCGTAGGTCTCCTCGTCGTTGATGGCCACCGCGGTCTTGATGTGGAGGACGTTATAGACGAAGTCGGCCTCGACCTGACCCTGAAAGTTGTCGGTGCCGCAGATGCGGAAGACGTTCTTGAATCCTTGGAGCGTGAGCTGGGGGTTGGTGGAGGCGCCCGAGACCAGGGGAATTCCAGCGGCATTCAGTACCCCGGACGCAGGAATTGAGATGTCCGAGTTGAAGAACCCAATCACCT
>Ga0307373_10005961_pt1 | contig 19597 bp, 22 predicted proteins | sample OX2MG_FD_202534 | JGI IMG/M metagenome (GOLD analysis project Ga0307373, IMG submission 202534) | Soil microbial communities from Risofladan, Vaasa, Finland - OX-2 | ecosystem: Environmental > Terrestrial > Soil > Coastal area > Acid sulfate soil | place: Finland: Risofladan, Vaasa | collected...
CAGTCCAACCTCTACCCGCGATGCCCCTACTGCCCGTGCTCCACGGTTGGACTCTGAGTGGAGATGCCAGGCACCACCGCGGGCGTTTCTACGCCGGATGCCCCACCAAGGGCGCCGCTGTCCGTCCGACCTCGGCGTGGTGTGCACCTTCAGATGAGGTTTGGCGATTGGGCTTGGAGTTAGGGGAGGATCTGAGGTGGCAGGGCAATGGCTTTCTACCTCCGGTGCCCCACCAACGGGCGCGATTGGCCCGAAGGCAGTCCCGTCTCTACTTCCAATGCCCCGCCTCTCCACTTCCATTGCTGGGGCATCCGGCGTAGGAACTTCTGCTGATGGCGACCCGTACGGGCGCGTCGAGGGTAGCCGCTCCTCCAATCTGGGTGACCTCTACTGAGGTGGGGCATTCGAAGTAGATTCCGGGACACTCTGGTGTTGCGCTGGCTGGCCGTAATTGGTAGGCTGGCACTAGCCCTAGTGGGGTGGGCACCGGACCTAACCTATATCTTGCCAACGCCTTAGTCGGAGACGATCCTTGCCAGAGTCACCCCGGACGCGTCGTGGCGGCGAGCCAGTCTTACTGGCTGACGACATCCGCACACGCCTCACTGAGATCATAGGGCCTCAGTTCCCCGAGCAGTTCGGCCGTCTGATGGCGGCTGTGGGGGAGGCGGACGCCGAAGCCGAGGTCGAGCTCATCACCGAGCAGGCCAAGGATGTCGTCCTGCCGATTGTCTCCGCACGGACGCCGGCACGACTCGAATATAACCTCTCTCGAAAAGGGGTCTGGGCAACCGAGCCGAACCGGAAGGTCATGGAGTTTCGGTACGAGACCGAGGACATCGTCGGCTCCCTGACGGTTGAATACAGTCTTGGAGAGTTGTCCACCCACGAGATGGAGCTGGTGTCCTGGATCATGGGCCGCTGGCATGAGCGGGGCCCGACCGTAGAGTTCTCACTGCGAGAGTGTGCCCGGGAATTCGGAGTGACGTGGGGTGGGAGCCGGGCCAGGTCCTTCACAGAGGCTCTTCATCGGATCGACCGGACCCGCTTCACCGGGAAGGTCTGGGACTCTGCCACCAAGAAGATGATGACCCGCCACTTCGGCATCTTCGACGATGTTCAAATCCTTGAGCGCAAGGAGTCGTTCGAGGGTCGAAGCCTTGAGTCTGGAGAGGGCTCAGTCAAGGTCACCCTCTCCAGTTTCATGCACGAGCAGCTTCGGAACAACCAGTTCGCTCGACTCGACTGGGGCGTACTTCGAGGGAGGCTTCGTAGCTCTCTTGGTCGCAGGCTCTACGCCTTTCTGGAGGGGCAGAAGGGTTTTTCGAACGGGACCGTCTATGAGATCACGATCGATGACAAGCTCGCTCATACCCTCGGCAGCAGGGACACCAACTTTGACCGGTTCCGAGCGCGGCTGAGGAAGGCGGGGGAAGAGGTGGTGGGAGCCGCCGACCGGTACGAGGCCATCAGGGTCCGGGCTGGTCAGGGTGGGCGATATCACTACGTGCTCAGGGCGGAGCGGAAGGCCTCGTAGCCCGGCGCTCACTTCCGCGCAGGGTGACGCTTCTCCACGCGGTCTATTAGAAGCAGTGAGAACGGACTTCGGGTCTGCCGCGGAAAGTAGGGGAGGTCGGTCAGGCCACTGTGGTCTGTAGGGGGCCCAGTGCCAGGTTTCCTCCCAGCGGTGGCTGGACACCTGCCAGCGGGTAGGGCTCCGACTCGCATCTGTGGGGGAGGAGCACGGGACTTCCGGTTATCGGTTGTGTGACTTCGGACTCCCGCGTAGAGCTGACGTTAACTTTCCTTGTCCGGAGCTAACGCGTGGCCCCGCAGCCCCTCCAGCAGGCTGCCCCCGAGCTTGAGCATGGCGGTGCGAATGGCCAGCTCGATCGTCTCCAGCCCTTTGCCGAGGGATCGCTGAGCTGGCTGGCGGCCAGCTGGCTCAGCCGCTCTACCTCGGAGGCGAACTCCGCTTGGAGTTCCGCGAAGAGCCCCTTTTTTTGGACCCCGCCTCAGGCGGGGTCCCTGCCAGTGCCGAGACTGGCCGAGCTTCACAGATCTGCTCTTGACCTCCACAATCTGGTCAAGGTCTTGTCGGCTACTGATTTGGTCAAGAGGTTGATGGGCCCGTGCCCAGGATGGTCTGGGTCGGCGCAGGCGCAGTAGCTCTTTCCACAGCGCCGATAGGTGATGAGGAGGCTGCCCCGCCGGAAGTCACCCACACTGGCCAGCTGCCCGCGCAACCTGGTCCTCTGCATCTCTAGCTCCGCCAGACCCCGGTCCTCGGAATTGGTCACAGTGAACTGCTCTCATGCTGTCAGCGCTGCCGCTTACAGAATAGCCCATCTTTGATCGGGAGTCAAACTGGGTCCACAACTTGGTCCCACACCCTGTACGACAGGACCCATTGACACCGTCGAAGGACCTGTGGTACATACTATGGGCCATTGAACCCGGAGGCCATCATTGATCGAGCCTGTCGCCACCCCAACCGCCTATGAGATCGTTGGCGAGCACATCCGTCGCGCCATTCATGTCGGATCCTTCATCCCCGGTGACCGACTCCCCCCTGAGCGCGAGTTGGCAGCGACCTTAGGTGTTGCTAGAGGTACCCTACGAGAGGCACTGCGCATTCTCCAAGGAAACGGGTACCTACATCCGAGCCGAGGAGCTGGGGGTGCGCATTCTGGTCAAATCGGCCGGTTGTTCCGGTCGAAAGCGGCCACCCAGTCTCGCTGAAAGCGGCCACCCTGGCCGGGAGGTCGGGGTGAGCGGTCTGGAACTGGGCGGTGCCACAACTATTCACTTGTTAGGGAACGCTCCAGTAGCGGTGGAGAACGTCCTGGGCGAAGCCTACATCGTCGCCGGGGCGGGGGTGATGTGGACAGGCCGCAGGGCTGTCCAAGCTCAGGGGTCAGGGGCGTAGCCGCTGTCCACTGAGCGTCATCTCCCCGGTCCCTCATCAACCGTTCGGGGTACTGGGTCCGGAGCAAAGCGCTGGAAGTCGTCAGAGCCGGGGTCATCGGATGATCGCGCCTGGAATGAGGTCGGTTACGGCCACCGGATCGTCGCAATGGGGGCATGGGCCGCCTGGTCCGACACGGCGGCAGAAGACGTTGCACTCGTCACAGCGCTGGGTTGCCAGATACCGGGCTTCGCACTCCGGGCATTCGTAGACCACCTCTGCCTTCAGGAGCGCTTTGGGCAGTACCACCACGGAGTCAGCCGGGGGCCGGTTGCGCAGCCGGTAGCCGCGCTGGCGGCAGGCAGCTGAGCACCAGATCCGCTGCCGCCCGGACCGGTCGTCGCGAGTGAAGGTGAGCCCACAGGCAGGGCAGGAATGCGTGCTTTGAATCGTCAGCGATTCGTCACTCAACGGGCTTTCCCTCCGGCTCCCGTCGGCGCATGGAGGGTCCTTTGAGGGTGATGCGGTAGCCGTTGTGGACCAGACGGTCCAGGATCGCGTCCGCCAGGGTGGGGTCGGCCAGGGCGTCGTGCCACATCTCCACCGGGAGTTGGCTGGCCACCAGCGTGGAGCGCAGCTGGGAGCGGTCCTCGATCACCTCGAGGAGATCCCGCGCCTGCCCCACGGTGGCCGGGGTGAGCAGGAAGTCGTCCAACACCAAGAGCGATGCCCGGTTGAGTTGTCCGAGCAGGGTGTGGTAGCGGCCGTCGCCGCGGGTGATCGCCAGGTCGTCGAGCAGCCGGGGGGTACGCAAGTAGAGCGCGGTGTGTCCCTGGCGGATCGCCGCCTGAGCCAGCGCGCAAGCGATGAAGCTCTTCCCGCACCCGGTCGCTCCGGAGATCAGGAGATTGTGGTGAGCCGTCACCCAACCGGCCTGGGCCAGGCTGAGTATCACCGAGCGGTCAAGGCCTCGAGGGGCGCGGAAGTCGATGTCCTCCACGGTGGCCTGGTGGCGCAGCCGGGCCGCCTTGAGCCTGGTTGTCAGGCGCCGGTTCTCACGCCAGCTCGCCTCCCGGTCCACCAAGAGTCCGAGGCGATCTTCGAAGGGGACATCCAGGTACTGGCTCTGCTCCAGCTGCTCACGCAGGGCGGCCGCCATCCCGCCCAGGCTCATCTGGTCCAGCTTGTCGAGGGTCTGGTGGATCAGCATCTCCTCATGCCTCCTGCCGGTAGTAGTCGGGGCCCCGCAGGTTCTCGTGCTCTGTCGGCGGTGGTGCCACCATCTGCAGCCCCGGTGATGGCACCCGGTCGAGCCCACACTTCAGGATCGACTCCACGCTCCGGTATGAGAGCCCGCCCACCACCAGCGCCCGCCGGCAAGCGGCGTCGAGCCGATCCTTGCCGTACCGCTTCTCCAGGTGCATCAACCCCAGACAGGCTCGGTAGCCCTGTTCGGGGTGGGGCCGAGTGCGCAATATCGTCTCGGCCAGCTCCGCCACCGCCGGCCCGGCCGTCGCCGCCCACCCCACCAGCCGCGACGGCGTCCACTCCAGGTGGGCTCGGTGCGATGCCGGCATGTGCTGGGGGTCGGTGATGAAGCGCCGGCGCCCATACTCGCGCTGGTGACTTGCCACTCGGCTCCCCCGGTGGAAGACCTCCACCACCTGGGTGGTAGCCCTCACCTCAACCTTCTGTCGCACCAGGCGGTACGGCGCGGAGTAGAAGTGGCGCTCGAACTCGATGTGGTAATCGATGTTGAGCGTGGCCCGCTTCCAAAGGGCGAACTCGTAGCGGCTCCCAGGCAGCGGTCGCAGCGCCCCCTTCTCCAGCTCCTCGAAGAGCTCACGGCGGGAAGTGGGCATCCCCCGGAAGACGCCGCTGTTGACCGCCTCGAGCCGCTCCCGGATCGCCGCGTTCTGCTCGCCCAGTGAGAAGAACCGGTGATTGCGCAGCGGGGCCAGAATATGCCGCTCCGCTACCTGGACGCCAACTTCGGCGGCGGCTTTGTCCCGAGGCCGCGCAGTGCGGGTGGGCAATATCACCGTTCCGTAATGCTTGGCCAACTCCAGGTAGCTGGGGTTGACCTCGGGATCGTACCAGCAGGCCTTGGTCACCCCCGACCTCAAATTGTCCGGGGTGACCACTTCCGGAACACCCCCCAGGTACTCGAAGCAGCGCACATGGGCGCCCAGCCACGACGGCAGGTCCTGGCTGGGGCTTGCCTCCACATACAGCAACCCGCTGGCTCCCAGAGCCGCCACAAAGATCTGGGACCGGTGAATCTCCCCGGTCTCAGGGTCGATCAAGGGGAAGGTGTCGCCGCTGTAGTCGACGAACAGCCGCTCCCCGCCCCGGTACTCCAGCCGCATCACTACGTCCTGGGTCCCCAGCCAGCGCCGGTAGTGCAGGCAGAACTGGCTATACGACCAGCTCTCCGGGTGGTCGGTTCGGAACTCCACCCACAGCAATTCGAGCGTGACGTGTCGTCGCCGCTTCAGCTCCCGGTGAACCTCTCGCCAGTCCGGCACCGGTCGACCGGCCGGATTCTGTACCGACGGTGCCGGGAAAAGCTTCGCCTCCAGCCCGTCACCGTCCAAGCCCTCCGGCAGCGGCCAAGTGATGCCAGCCTGCTGGGCCCGGTCCACGTAGTCCGCGACCGTGGACCTCGCCAGGCCGACGCTCTGGCTGACTTGCCGGTGGCTCAGCCCCTGAGCCGTCAGCCGCAGCACCTCAGTGATCTTGCGCAACGGTAATCTCCTCCTGGGCACGGAGCACCTCCTGTCATCGCTTGCATACCTGACAGGAAGCTTCGTGCCCTTCTGTTTCTGGAGGCACCGCCTTGCCCCACCCCCTCCCCCGACCCCTCTACGGGGTGGCCGATTTGCTCAAGAATGCCCGGCCGCTTTCAGTGAGAATGGGTGGCCGGTTTCACCGAGAATGCCCGGCCGATTTGCCCCGGAATCCGCAGGGGGAGGGTATGAAGTCCTAGAGGTTCCTCGGCCCCGCTCCCGCGGCGACGTCGAGATTGCAGGCTTCCTCAGTGAGTTCCAGGCCCTTTTGGACTTCCGACTGGTAATAGAGACAGCGACCGCCGCTCGTGCGGCCCAGTACCGTACCGACACCGACTTGCTTCGCCTCGCCCGGGCCCAAGCCGCGCTCGAGGCCAGCAGGGGTTTAGCAACCTTCCGTCAAGCGGACTCTGCCTTTCACCTAGCCATTGCGACGGCCAGTCGGAACTCATTTCTGTCGCAGGCCGTATTCGACGCTCGAGCCGCAATGTTCCTGTCCATGGACGCGGCTGATCCCAACATCATCCTCGAGACGACGGTGAAGGGGCATGCCCAAATACTCCACGCGGTCCAGAAGGGTGATCCAGCTATGGCTCGCTCGGCTATGACGCACCACATAGAAGTGACTAGGAACGAAATTCGAAAGGGCGTGCTAGCCCTTGACAAGGCGAGCCCAAGCCCATCTCCGTTAGCTGCGTCAGGCTGGCCGCGGCAGCCCCTTCACGAGGAACACGCCGATGATTAGTCACTGGATAGGCGGCCGCCCGGTCGAGGGGAAGGCCACCTTCGATGTATATGACCCATCCGTGGGCACGACGTACGATGTAGCCGCCGACGGCGGTGCCGATGAAATAGACCGCGCCGTCAGAGTCGCGCAGAGCACCTACGACAGCCAATGGTCATCTCTAACCCCATCCCGTAGGGCCGCGCTTCTAGCCGAAGTGGCGGCCCGCCTGCCGAAGCTCTACGGTGACCTTGGCTTCATCCAAAGCCGGGATGCCGGCAAGCCCATTAGCTTCGTAGAAAACCGGGAACTCCCAGGGCTCGCTGGCGAATTTGCTGCCTACGCGTCCCTGATGGGGCGCTTTCGAGATCGCCTTCATAGCAATGACGAGATCTCATACGGACTGACCATCACTCAGCCCTACGGAGTGGTTGGGGTAATCGTTCCCTTCAATGCACCCCTCGGGGTGACAGCCGAGAAGACAGCGCAGGCACTCGCTGCTGGCAACTGCGTCGTGATCAAACCATCCCCCCTCGCTCCGGCCTCTATCCCCGTCTTTGTTAGACTCCTAGAGCAGGCGGGGATGCCTCCGGGCGTAGTCAACGTAGTTCAAGGCTCGGGATCGGAAGCAGGCCAAGCGTTGTGTGAGCATCCGCTCGTCAGCCGGATCAGCTTCACGGGCTCTACGGCCGTCGGGCAGACCATCGTGCGCGACAGTGCCCAGATGCTCAAGCGGGTGACGCTCGAACTCAGCGGGAAAAACCCCTGTCTGGTATTTCCGGACGCCAACCTCAAAGCAGCGGCCGCCAACGCCGCCTTTAGCGCCTTCCTGAATGCCGGGCAGACATGCACCAGCGCATCAGTGATCCTTGTCCACAGAGAGGTCTCAGACCACTTCTGTCAGAGCTTCATTGACGAAGCTCGGGCCCTAGCCATAGGGATTGCCACTGACCCTGTGACTGAGCTAGGTCCTCTCATTAGCGAGCAGCGCCGTGCTAGCGTCATGGAATGGACCTCCCCCAAACGGCCCGACACCCACCTACTCTTCAGTGGCGTAGTTCCGGAACACCTCAAAGGGTGGTTCGTAGCGCCCCACGTCTTCTATGTCAACGATCGCACCGATCCCTTGCTACAAGAAGAGATCTTCGGACCCATCGTGGCAATCATCCCCTTCGACGACGAGGATGAGGCCGTTTCAATTGCCAATCAAACAAAGTACGGCCTCGCTAGCTTCTTGTGGACGTTTGACGCTCGCCGCATCCATCGCATTGCGCGGCGCCTCCAGGCCGGCAGGGTATGGGTCAATACCGGCCACTCGATTCCCGACGATATGTCGCTACCCGCCTGGAAGATGAGCGGACTTGGCATCGAAGGAGGATTGGAGGGAATGGAGTCCTTCCGCCAGTTCAAGACAATAAACGTCAATCTACATGGCGACGCACCACACCGGTGATGTTGTCAAGTTCTGCGATCTCTCACATCGGGGCACAAACTTACGGGGCTAAGCGGACCTTGCTAGTGCCGTGCCATTACGGCCACAATAACAGAGGAGGGTAGAACATGTCCGATATTCCGGCAGTCTCGCCGGCGGAAGGGAGCCCACAAGGGTTCGCGCTGAGGGTCAATACTATTACCCCCTTGCGCTTGTTCGCGGCCTCAGCCGCCAACATTGGCCCAGCCATAGGTGTGGCGTTCTACTTCGGTGTGATTGCGTCGGCGGCGGGTGTGGCCAGCCCACTCGTCTTCATAGTGGCTGGCATAGGGTTTCTGTTCCACGTCAATACCTCCGCACAATTTTCACGTTCCATACCAAGTGCCGGATCCTATGCCGCATTCATAGGGAAGACGTTTGGCCGCATTGCCGGAGCTCCCGTAGGTATCTTCTACGCTCTCTGCCTGACGCTGATCACTGCTGGGTTCGCGGGCGTAGTGGGTGACTGGGGAGCTATCAGCCTCCAGGCATGGTTCGGAGTCGCGATTCCGTGGTGGGTCATAATGATCGTACTGGTCGGCGGCGCTGGTGCCTTGTGCGTCAGAGGGGTAGTTATCTCAACGTGGCTAGCTGCAGGTTTCTTCTTCTTCGAAACTGCAGTCCTCCTAGCCGGGGCTGGGCTTATGCTGGCCCATAACCATTCGGCCATAACGAGCGCGCCGTTTGATCCCCGCAACCTGACTCGCGGGGCGCTTGGGCTCGGCCTAGCGTTCCCAATCGCCCTCTTCGCCATGATGGGTGCGAGTGCCGCGCTGCCGCTGGCAGAAGAGGCGCAAAAGCCACGTCGCTCGTTACCACTCGCTGTCTATAGTGCTACGGTGATCGCTATAGCAATATTTGTCATAACAATCTGGGCCACAATGGTAGCCTACCACGATAACCTTTCAGCGCTCACCAAGCCCGCATTTCCCTTCGTCAGCGGGGCCGCACCCTTGATGGGCGGAGGCTCGTTCCTTCTGTATCTTGCTGGATTCACGAGCAGCATAGCTGTGACGCTTGCCTTGGCGAATCAATCGGCGCGGGTCATCTATAGCGTCTCGAGAACTGGTGCTCTGCCGAGGTGGTTGGGTGACGTGCATCCGTCATTTCGCACACCTTGGAAATCGACGATTGCACTGGTCACATCGGCCCTAGTCATCGCCTTGATCGTCGGAGTTTGGCAGGGCGTCGTTAATGAGTTCTCCTATGTAGCCACGTTGGCAGTAGCCGTGTATGTGGTACTGCTGATCTTCTCTAACATCGCTCTCCCTTTCTTTTACTACCAGCAACGGCGCAGCATGTTCAATGTCTGGCTCCACGCTGTCGCACCGGCCATAGGCATCGTGGCTTTGGGATATCCGCTGTGGCTGACCGTGACTCCGGCGCAGCCCGCGCCGTATAGCTACTTCGGGCTCATCACGTTGGCGCTTATGGTCGCGTGCGCGTGCTATGGTGCCTACAGGATAAAGCAAGGGTCGCACGAAAGTCACGTTCTCATCGACCAAGAAGTGCACACGGCCAGCTCATAGCGGGGTGGGGCACTTCGGCTATTGACATGATCATCGGCTACTTTGAAGGAGGCTGAAGAAAGTGAACGACGGGGATAGGAATGTTGCGGTGGTGACCGGGGCTGCCTCAGGGATCGGGTGGGCTACTAGCGTGAGATTGTGTCACGATGGATATGCGGTGGGGTGCTTCGACATCTCCGAAGCCAACCTTGCGCGGCTCGCTGACGAGCTCCGCGGCATGGATGCGAGCTTTTCCACATCTGTCGGTGACGTGCGTAGCGCGGTGGATATCGAAGCTTGTCTGTCGTCAGTTGTAGATCAGTTCGGAAGGTTGACCCACGTGGTCAACAACGCAGGAGTCGTAACGATGCACGGGCTGGACGAGCTGACCGAGGAGCTCTGGGACTACGTCCTGGATATTAACTTAAAGGGCCAGTACTTGGTGGCCAGGGCGGCGGCGCCGAGAATGGCCGCGGCCGGGGGCGGAGCTATGGTGAACCTGTCGACTGTTGAGGCCGAGGTGGTTAGCGCAAGCGGGCCGCACTGCCAGCCGCACTACAATGCGTCCAAAGGCGGCGTGAAGATGCTCACAAAAGCACTCGCGCACGAGCTAGCCCCAATGAATATTCGCGTGAATGCAGTAGCACCCGGGCCAGTAGCTACCGCGTTTAGCGGCGTAGATCTGTCATCTCCCCCGGAGGGGGCTATTGCCCGGTGGAAGGAGCGCATGTTAATTCCTCGCGCCGCGCATCCTTCAGAGGTGGCGGCCGCCATCGCGTTTCTTCTGTCCCCTGAGGCCTCATTCATTACCGGTGTACAGCTTCCGGTTGATGGCGGATGGCTCGTCCACTGATGTCTGATGACGGGAATCAACTGAACCTCACTGATCTAGACGCGTACTCGACTGTGATCCTCGCCAGTGTCGATGCACAAGGCCAGTTGTTTGGGCGTCGGATCCCGGTGGAGCGGCTGCGGACACAGAGTTTCAGGGCGATGACCATTTGCACGGTCGCACTGACCTGGGACGCTGCGCAGGAGTTGAATAGTGATGTGCGGTTGCCCACTTCAAGTGCGGGGTTGGGAGACCTGTTGCTGGAGCCGGACTGGCGCACTCTGCGACCCTACCCCGGCAGCCCCGATACCTTAGTTTGTCTATGCGATGTCTACGACGCTGGCGCGTCGCGCCTTAGAGTTGACCCTCGCGGGGTTCTTACTGGCTCGGTCGAGAAGGCAGAGAAAGCCGGCTGGGTTCTCAAGGCTGCAACCGAGTTGGAGTTTTATCTGTTTGAGGCGTCGGTGCGCGACCTACGGCAACGGCGCTTTCTAGATATGGTACCCACCACCCTTGTTCGGTCTGACTACAACATCGTGAGACAGGCTGTGCAGGAACCGTTCATCGGCGCCGTTAGGCGTGAGATGGAGCGATGCGGCATCCCTATTTACGCCTGTCAGGCTGAGCACGGCCTTGGGCAGTGGGAGGTTAATTTCTGCCATACCGATCCCCTAGTGATGGCGGATCAGCATGTCATTTACAAGGCTGGTATTAAGGAGATGGCTGCTGAGGCGGGACTAGGCATTACCTTTATGGCTCGACCCATCGGCAACGACACTGGCTCGTCGTGCCATGTGCATTTCTCGGTGTACCGCGACGAAGTGCCCGTCCTGGCCGACGCGGAGAGTCCAGGCGAGCTGTCCGATGACGGTCTGGCCTTTGTGGGTGGAGTACTGGCCCACTTGGACGAGCTAGCAGTTCTGTATGCCCCGGCCGTGAATTCATATAAGCGTCACCTGACGCAGGACTTCGGCGGAGGCATAAAGGCTTGGGGCTACGATAACCGCACCGTGGCGCTTCGGATTGTGGGCGTAGGGGCTGGGCTCAACGTGGAAGTACGGTATCCGGGAGCCGATGTCAACCCACACTTGGCGCTCACTGCAATTCTAGAGTCAGGACTCGACGGCATAGCAAGGCACTTGGATCCAGGGCCCCCCATGGTCGGGACCGCATATCGCCGGCCGGACTTACCGCAGACACTCCCATCACTAGACACCGCCATATCACGGTTCGAGGAGTCGGAGTTTGCTGCTCGGGTTCTTGGCCCTGCAGCTGTGACCTATTACGCAGATCTAGCCAAGGCTGAGTGGGCTGCATACATGCGCTCGGTGACCGACTGGGAGGTCTCGCGCGGGTTTGAGTCATCCTGAGAAAAGTCGCGATGACGGACATCGGAGAGACTGGACGAATACTAGGCTGAGCATTGCCTACGGCCCGCCACGGGCCCTGGAGGCGCGTGGCGGGCCCGTAGGAGTCCCGCACAGGGCACTTGACCTGGGGGCTGGGTCACGGGCTCAATGTGACCATCATTGAGTGCGCCTGTCGGTGGGGCTAGCCCCGAGTCGATTGAGTAGCACATGAGAAAATGCAACTGCGACGGAGGTGCCCGCAGGCGTGTGTGAGCTAATGGTGGTCCGATTCGATTCGCCGAGAGGTATCGGCGAGCTGTTTCCGCTCGCTCAGTCTCTTGAGCGCTACGGCGTGGCCGGCTTTGGCTGGGGCGTTGCGTGGCTCAGCGGGACGGGAGTAACGGGATATGGGCCTCCCGTGGCATTTGCGGACGACCGAAGTGGACGAAGGCAACTCACAGATGTGAAGTCAAAGTGCTACCTCCTTCATCTCCGGCGACCGTCACAATTGACTACGTATCCCTTGAGGATACGCAGCCCTTCGTGGACTCGGACCACGGATTTGCATTTGCCCACACCGGACGGTTCGATCAGGGTCGGATAGCCGAGTGCCAGGGCTTGGTGCGACCACCAGGCCGAGCCGATTCTGTTGTGGGCTTCGGGCTGTTGAGTCACACCTTGCTGGCCAGGTACGAGAGTGGGTTGCCCCTCCAGAATGTGCATCGTCAGCTTGGAGGGACAGCCAACATGGTCCATCTCGGTCGCGACGGGGCGATAGCCATCTACTCGGGCGCCGAGGGAAACCACATGTGGACGTTTGACCTCGATGGAGGTCGGTTCGCTAGCACCGCAATACACTCACTTGACGAGTCGGTGTTCACGCTATGCTTCCCTGGCGCGACAGCGCGAACTAAAGTGGCGTTTCGCGAAGAGCTAGGGCTGTAACCTTCTGTGTAGTCTGAGTCCTTGATTGCTGGAACTACCTGCGGCAGGCCCAAGGGAAGTGAGGAGCAGTGTCGGGCAGTCGGTTGGTTCTCATCACTGTACTGCGTGCCCGGGCTGTCGCTGGTGCTGCCTCTGGCGATTCGAACGGTGGGTGGATCACAGGCTGGGAGCAGATTGCGGTCGGTCGGGGCGGCTGGCTTGGAGGGTGGCTGTTCGCGGGCTTCGCGGCGCGAAGCGTGAGTAGGGTCGGGCGAGGAGGATTGGCGGGTGAAGGCAGTAGTGTTTCGGGGGCCGAGCAGGCCCTTAGAAGTCGAGGACATTGAGGTTGATCACCCTGGTCCCCGCGAGGTGCGCGTGAGCGTGGCCGCCGCGGGAGTTTGTCGAAGTGACCTGCACGTGCGGCTGGGAGAATGGGATCGAAGAACGCCACTCGTGATGGGACACGAGGGAGCGGGAGTAGTCACCGAGCTGGGCCCCGACGTCCAAGGGCTTCAGCTTGGCGATCATGTCGTTCTCAATTGGCAGCCTGCCTGTGGGCGGTGCCCCCTTTGTGTCCAAGGGCTCCCGCAGCACTGTGAGCTAGTAGGAAATGTGGTGGGTACCCGCGGAGTACTTATGGATGGCACGTCGCGCCTCCACGTCAGTGGCGAGACCCTGTTTCATTACTCAGCAGTGTCTTCCTTCGCGGAGGAGGCCATTGTCCCCGAGAGTGGCGCGGTCCGTATCCGTCAGGACTTACCCCTCGACTGCGCTGCTTTGATTGGCTGTTGCGTCTCGACAGGGGTTGGCGCCGTCTTGCGGACCGCGGAAGTCAGAGCCGGTGCGAGTGTCGTGGTTATCGGGTGCGGGGCCGTTGGGCTGTCGGCGGTCCAAGGAGCAAGGATCGCTGGCGCCACGTCCATTCTCGCCGTCGATCTGCTGGCGACGAAGCTGCGCCTCGCCCGGGAAATGGGAGCCACGGATGTTGTGGATGCGACCGACGGCGATGCCGTCATGTCTATCCGCGACCTTACTAAGGGCGGTGCGGATTTTGTATTCGATTGCATCGGGCTTCCACTGACCATATCCCAGGCTCTGGCGATGTTGGGGGTACGCGGATGCGCAACCATCGTGGGCATGCCGCCTTACGGGGTAAAAGCATGTTTTGATCCTTTGCCACTGGTCGAAAGGGAACAGCGAGTCATCGGGTCCAACTATGGTAGCGTGAGACCGCCTGTTGACTTTGGGTTCCTTGCCGACCTGTACGCGGCCAAGCGTTTGGACATTGACGGGCTTATCTCTCATCGGCGCCAGTTGCTCGAAGTGGACACGGCGTTCGAGGACCTATTGAGCGGTCGAGGAGTGCGAACCGTTTTGCTTCCTAACGGCCTAGCCCCTCTAGCCGGGGAGGGGGGGCGACTGGACCGCGGATGGTCTTAGGCACTAGGAGAATTTCACCACCATGGGTCAGGCCGGTCTGCGATCGCGGAAGTAGAGCACCATTGGCGGGTATCATGCGGAGCTTCAGGCCCATGAGGCGTGTCATACGTGGCGAAGGAGGCATCTGTTGGCCGACCCTAGACTGACCGAGTTGGCGCAAGCATTGGTGTCTATCGACAGCACGAACCCAAGCCTCGTTGACGGTGGGGCCGGAGAAGTAGCGATCGCTGCGTTTGTGGCCGCCTGGGGTCGACAGCGGGGTTTCGACGTACGGGTGATTGACGCAAGTCCTCGTCGACCCAGCGTCGTCGTCACTTACACCGGAACGGGCGGTGGGAGGACATTGCTACTTAACGCCCACATGGACACCGTTGGTGGGTCTGGTCTGCCCGTGGGGCACAGCCTTCCCTTCGTGTCAGGTGGGCGTCTGTACGGTCGTGGAGCTCTCGACACAAAGGGGGGCTTAGCGGCGTTCATGATGGCGCTGGACCGTCTGCGCGGCATGGACCTCCCAGGCACCGTGATCCTTACTGCCGTTGCTGATGAAGAGTGCGAGAGCATAGGAACCGCAGCGTTGCTCACCTCCGTGTCGGCCGACGGAGCCGTGGTTGCGGAGCCCACTCAACTCGCCCTGACGACGATGCACAAGGGGTTCGTATGGATTGAGGTGGAGGTCTTCGGTTTCGCCGCCCACGGCAGCCTTTGGGAGGTAGGAGTCGACGCTATCGCAAAGGCCGGTTTCGTGCTCACCGGTATCGACCAACTAGCTAACAACTTGCGGACCGGACCGCAGCACCCCGTGCTGGGTCCCGCGAGCGTTCACATATCAGTCATTGCCGGAGGGACGGGAATGTCCACATATCCCGCTAGGTGCGTGATTGGGATCGAGCGCCGCACTCTACCGGGAGAGACCACTGATGGTGTCCTCGACGAAGTGAGGGCCATTTTGAACAGAGCACGAGGTCGCGACGCGACTTTCCATGCGGAGGCGCGAGCCACGTTTCAACGCCCTGCCCTTGAGGGACGCGCCAATACCAAGGTGGTCGAGCTACTTGCGGACGCCGCAAGGCAGGTGGGTGGGGTGGCTCCTGGCAACAATGGCTTTGCAGGATGGACCGACGCCTCACTACTAGACCAAGCCGGCATCCCGTCGGTGGTCTTCGGCCCGATCGGGGAGGGGCTCCACGGAGCCGAGGAGTGGGTCGACCTTGACTCCCTGGAGAAGGTCTATGCGACGGTCCTTGCGACCGCGGTTAAATTCTGTGGCTGACCAGCAGCACTCCCGGATCTATCGGCGCGGTATACTTGGAGCTCATCTCCAGCCGTCGCTAATATGCGATGAAGGACCGCCCGGGCCAATTCAAACTGCGATCGCGCTTCACCAGAGGTTCGCTGGATACCGATCCACACGGCTTATTGGTGCTCCGAGCCTAGCACAGCGCCTCGGAGTGGGCTCGGTGTGGGTGAAGGATGAGAGCGAGCGGCTCGGTCTACCGTCGTACAAGATACTTGGGGCGTCGTGGGCGGTGTACCGAGCCCTTGTGCAACACCTAGGCCCTCCACCACCTTGGGGCGAGTTCTCAGAACTACGCTCTTGGGTCGCTAACCACCGTGCGATCACTCTAGTCGGAGCGACCGACGGCAACCATGGCCGCGCTGTAGCACACATGGCTCGCTTGTTGGGTGTATCCGCACGGATCGTCGTGCCAGCCCAGATAGTGGCACCTAGCGTGGCGGCCATCAAAGCTGAGGGCGCAGAGGTGGCAGTCGTAGACGGCTCGTACGACGATGCTGTCTCAACCTCGGCCGAGGACCTTGGGGAGCAGGACCTACTTGTTTCTGACACGAGTTGGCCTGGCTATGAGCAAGTACCCTGCTGGGTTGCTGCCGGGTACCAAACTATGTTCGACGAAGTTGACCAACAGTTGGAAGCACTGCATGTCGGGCTGCCGGATGCGGTGGTCGTTCAGGTCGGGGTTGGCACGCTGGCCAGCGCGGCAGCAACGCACTACCAAACGAACAAGAGCGACGCGCGAGTGATCACCGTCGAGCCGGTCCGGGCCGCATGCCTGCTGGAGAGTTTGGTTGCAGGACATGAGGTTGCAGTGCCGGGTCCACACGAAAGTGTCATGGCGGGGCTGAATTGTGGCAAACCGTCGCTGATTGCGTGGCGAGTACTGCGCGACGCGGTTGACGTTGCTGTCAGTGTTACTGATGATCTGGCACGGGAGGCTGTGCTACTAATGGCCGCTGCTGGCATCCGGTCCGGGTACAGCGGTGCAGCTGGACTTGCCGGAGCACTTCGCCTTGCTAGCCAAGGCGGCCTTGCCGCTGCGCCGCTGCACCTAGGAGAGGGGAGCGTGGTGCTACTGCTTAATACCGAAGGCATCGTGGATCAAACCGTGGGACTCACGAGGGGATCACGTTGATGCCCTCGCCTCGGCCATGGGCTACGGCGGTCCAGTCACGAGCGTTAAGCACCGCAATCGTCGGTGAACGAGAGAGCTGCCCCGGGCCCACGGAGGGCTGCCTCAAAGGTGCGTGAGTCAACGGAGCTGAGTGGCGCGCGCCGTGGTGTCCTCGGAAAGGCGCGCTGCTGCGACCGTAGGGGCCTTGGGGAGTGCACTCGGACTTACGCCGGTCCCATAAACTCGAATGCCCAGGCTCTGAACTCGGCGCTGCGGCGTAGAGTGAAGGGCCAGTCAGGAGGGTGGCGACGAAACCGAGGTGACTGCGCTCTTCCGAACCGCAGTTATGCGGGCCAGCTGCAAAGTGAACCGTTCACCAAGCGGAGCGGGGCGAGAGCGCCATACAAGGGAGTACGGCGACTCGGCTCGGGGCCGGCTCTGAGACTTGCGCTCTGTGCGATGTGTGCTCTCCGGCCAAAAGAGGCGTCGCCCCCACGGTGCGCCGCGTTGGAGAAGCAGGAGTTGGAATGGTAGACGTGGTAGACAAGGAGGTCGTCACTGATGGAAGTGGGTGAGCTATGGGATCCTGAGCCGGGCTATCTAAACACGGCGAGCTATGGGCTTCCTCCCCGCCCAGTCGTTGAGGCTATGGAGCGCATGATGAGCGACTGGCGCGTGGGCCGGACCGGCTTTGAGCCATGGGAACTCGCCGTGGGAAAGGCGCGAAGCGCCTTTGCGCGGTTAGTCCACGTGCCTGTCAACGATGTTGCAGTGGGGGCTACAGTATCCGAGCAGCTTGGAGCAATTGCCGCAGCGCTGCCAGACAATGCTCACGTTATCGTGCCAGATTGCGAGTTTACGTCAAACCTATTCCCATGGCTCGTGCAAGCCCAACGAGGGGTTACCGTTACCGCCGTTCCTCTCGACCGACTGACCGACAGCATAGACAGTAGGACAACTCTAGTTGCCTTCAGTCTGGTGCAGTCGGCTTCCGGTGAAGTTGCCCCGGCTGATGCCATTGTAGCTGCTGCTCGCCAGTATCGAGCCTTCGTTGTGGTGGACGCGACGCAGGCCTGCGGCTGGCTCCCATTCGACGCATCGCAGTTCGATGCGGTGGCAGTCCATGCCTATAAGTGGCTCATGGCACCGCGTGGGGCGTCATTCCTTGCTATCAGTCCTGAACTCCAGGACCGGCTGCGCCCTCTCGCAGCCGGATGGTATGCGGGAGAGGATCCGAGTTTGAGCTACTATGGCCCACCGTTGCGCTTGGCGGGTGACGCTAGACGCTTCGACACCTCACCCGCATGGCTTTCGTGGGTTGGTGCCGCACCCGCTCTCGAGGTCGTGGAGCAGATAGGGGTTGAGATAATTTGCGCCCACGATGTTCGACTCGCTAACCGGCTCCGTAGTGGCATGGGCCTGCCGGCAAGCAACAGCGCGATTGTGTCGGCGAATGTACCAGACGCTGAGCTCAAGCTTGCTCGCGCTGGCATTCGGGCCAGCGTTCGGGCAGGCCGGACTAGACTCGCATGCCATATCTATACGACGGACAGGGACATCGACGAGGCCCTGAATGCCCTCGCGACTGTTTGACCAGAGTCCGCTTGAGCTAATGGCAAGACTTGTCTGTGTCCCAGAAGGGTCGGTAAAACTGTGCTTGCGGGCCTCTGCCGAATGTCCCCACCGCCGAGCCGTCCTGCGTATTTCGGACGAATCCGATGACCGGTTTCGCTGGATTCCGATCAGCCATTTCGGAGCAATCCGATCACCCTGAGGGGATAGGCGGAGCGGCGGCATGAGGGAAGGAGGGTAGGGCACCCTCGGGGGAACAGTCAGAGCCGACTTCCCCGGAGGTGCCGATGCCCAGACCCCGAATCGCCATGCGCAAGATCAGAGAGGTTCTCCGACTAGTACTCGGGCAGGGATTGAGCCGCCGGCAGGCCGGGGCCGCTCTTGGGATCCCGTACACGACCGTGGCTGACTGCCTGAGCAAGGCAGTGGCCGCCGGTCTGGGCTGGCCATTGCCACAGGATCTCGACGACCGCGAGCTGGAAGCCCGACTGTACCGCAAGGATGCTCTGCTGCCGATGCAGCAGCGGCCGCAGCCCAACTGGAACGAGATCCACCAGGAGCTGCGCCGGAAAGGGGTGACCCTGCAGTTGCTCTGGATGGAGTACAAAGCGAATCACCCCGACGGGTACCAGTACACCCAGTTCGTGCGCCACTATCGGCGGTGGGCAGGCCGACTGGACGTGGTGATGAGACAGGACCACCGGGCGGGCGAGAAGGTGTTCCTCGACTTTGCCGGTCCGACGCTTCCCATCACGAACCCGGAGACCGGGGTGGTGGGGCAGGCCCAGTTGTTCGTGGCGGTGCTGGGGGCCAGCAACTACACCTACGTGGAAGTGCTGCCCTCCCAAGCAGTGCCGTACTGGATTGCCGCCCACGTCCACCTATTTGAGTTCCTGGGCGGGGTTCCAGAGCTTCTAGTCCCAGACAACCTCAAGTCTGGAGTCATTGGGCCGCACCGGTACGAACCCATGTTGAACCGCAGCTACCGGGACATGGCGGCTCACTACCAGACTGCCATCATCCCGGCCCGTAGCCGGAAGCCCCGGGACAAGGCCAAGGTGGAGGTCGGCGTCCAGGTGGTGGAACGGTGGATTCTGGCCAGCCTGCGCCACCGAGTCTTCTACAGCGTGGCGGAGGCGAACGAGGCTGTCTGGGAGCGCTTGGACTGGCTCAACCGACGTCCATTCCAGAAGCTGGATGGGTCGCGTCTCAGCGTCTTTGAGCAGGTGGACCGGCCGGCGTTGCGGCCCCTCCCCAGTCGGCCCCACGAGTTCGCCGACTGGAAACAGGTCACGGTCAACATCGACTACCACGTGGAGGTCGAACGGCACTACTACAGCGTCCCTTACCAGCTGGCCCGGCAACATTGCGATGTCCGCCTGACGACGACCACGGTAGAGGTGTTCTGTCACGGTCGTCGGGTGGCCAGCCACGTGCGCAGTCGAGCTCGTGGTGGGCATACCACCAGACCCGAGCACATGCCTGAGTCCCATCGGCGGCATCTGGAGTGGACCCCCAGTCGCATCATTCACTGGGCCCAGACCGCGGGCCCCAAGACAGCGCTGCTGGTGGATGGTGCGATGGCTCGGAGGCCCCATCCGGAGCAGGGATACCGGACCTGCCTGGGCATCATGCGCTTGGGCAAGCGCTATGGCGATGACCGGCTGGAAGC
>Ga0307373_10005962_pt1 | contig 19596 bp, 20 predicted proteins | sample OX2MG_FD_202534 | JGI IMG/M metagenome (GOLD analysis project Ga0307373, IMG submission 202534) | Soil microbial communities from Risofladan, Vaasa, Finland - OX-2 | ecosystem: Environmental > Terrestrial > Soil > Coastal area > Acid sulfate soil | place: Finland: Risofladan, Vaasa | collected...
CGGGGTGCGAGGAATCTTTCACGCTGTAGCGCTTATTATCCGGCGGCTTGGGCCGGGCGATTTCGGGCGCGGCGCTCGCGGCCGGGGGCGCGCTAAGGAATAGCGCATAAGTGCCCGGAGCGCCCGGTTTCATGCGCCACTCGGGCTGGCCGTCGCGCACCGGGCCGTGCTTCTCGATGAAGTTCGCGCGGTAGAGCACGTTCATGACGTCGATGAGCTCGTCGCGGCCAAAGTTAAAGTGGGTCTGCACCTCGCGGAAGATAAACGACCCGCGCGCGCGGCAGAACGCCAGCACCCGCTCGACGAGCTCTGGCTTAGGCGGCGGGTTGGGAGCCTGGGGCATAGGGTTCCCCATTATGCCCGGCGATTGCCCCGATTTCAAGCCCCGGCGGCGGAACTTTTTCGCGGGGTCAATCGTATAAAGAGCATGCCGCCCCAAGCCCTTGAAATATACCACTTTGTGGTATATAATACTAAGTAGCATGAGGAGGACGTTCGTCGAAACCTCCTCGTTCGCGCGGCGCGCCGACCAGGAAGGTCCTGACGCGCTGCGCGAGATTCAGGCGGAGCTGCTTAAGCGCCTGGAGTCCGGCCGGGTCATTCCGGGGACGGGCGGGCTGCGCAAGCTCCGGATCGCCGATGCGGGCCGGAACAAAGGCGCGCGCGGCGGCTACCGGGTGATTTACCTGGATTTGCCCCGGATTGAGCGGACTTATCTTCTCGCGCTCTACGACAAGGGCGAGAAGGATGACATTTCGAGCGAGGAAAAGAAGATTCTAAGACTGCTCTCGAGCGAATTAAAAGGAACGGCGAAATGAGGAAAACAAAGGCGGGGCAAGAGCTGATCGCGGGCCTGGGCGAGGCCGTCATGCACGCCAAGGGCGCTAAGAAGCTGCGCCAATCGGTCTGGGAGATTCCCGCGCCGGCCAAGCCGTGGCGCAAGGAGCGCATCGCCCAACTGCGCAAAGAGCGCTTTGGCGTGAGCCAGCCCGTGTTCGCGGCGCTGCTCAGCGTCACCGCGTCCACGGTGCGGGCCTGGGAACAGGGCCAGAAGTCGCCCTCGGGCGCGGCGCGGCGGCTGCTTCAATTGGCGGAAATGGAGCCCGGCGTTTTCCGGCGCCTGCGGCCTTCCGCTTAAGAAGCGATCCCTAAACTTGCCAGCATGCGCCGGCGCAGAATCTCGGCGCGCAGCTCGCTGCCCGGAACCTCCCGGCGCGTTCCGGCATGGCTTGCGCCGTGAGGCCCGGCCCGCCCCCGCCACGTCCGAAAATCCCTTCTTCTCGCCCGCATAATTCCCCCGCCGTCCGCGCGAATTGAGCGCCCCCGCCCGTCTCTCTCAATGACGCAACGCTCCGTCTCAAAGAACGCGGTTCCAGGCGGCATAATCGTTGCTACACATTAAAGATGCGGAGGTTTTATGCCCCAGCAAAAACCGCCATTTCTTCCCAAAAAGATATCGGTGGCCGTGGATTTTTCCGAGGCCTCCGAGGCCGCGCTGGCCGCCGCCAAGAAAATCGGGCGGCTCTGCGGCGCGCGCCTGGACCTGGTGCACGTCAACGAGCCCTCGCCGGAAAGCCTGCTGGGGGACATGTACGTCGCCCCGGGCCAAGACAAGGACCGGCAGTATTACGACGGCCTGCGCGCCCGGCTGCGCGCCCTGGCCGAGGGCTATGCCGGCGCCGGCCTGCGGGTGGAGGACGGCTACGCCAAGTCGGCCCTGGCGGACCTGGCCGAATCGGGCCAGGCCGATCTGCTGGTCATGGGAACGCGCGGCCGGGGCGGCCTTGAGCGCCTCTTTTTGGGCTCGACCGCCGAAGCGGTCGCGCGCGTGTCGCGCACGCCGCTCTTGACCGTGCACCGCAAGCCCGCGGACGATTGGCCGAGCCGCATCCTGGTGCCCATGAAGCTCGCCGACTACGCCGACAAATCCCTGCTCCACGCCCTGGCGCTCGCGGAGCTCTTCGGCGCGCGGACCACCCTCCTTTACGTCGCGGAAAACGTCGCCCAAGAGTCGGCGTCCTTTGCGCCCGTCGAGGAGCACTTGAGCCGCCTCTTGGGCCGGGAACGCTACGCGGGCCTGGGCCGGATTATCGCGACGGGCCAGGCGGCCGAGGCCGTGCTGCGCGCGGTCGAGCGGGAGCGCTACGATTTGGTCGTGCTGGCGGCCCACCGCAAGCCGTTCTGGGAGAGCCTCATCATGGGAACCACGGCCGAGCGCGTCATCCGCCACTCGCCCGTGCCGGTGCTCTCCATTCCTTCGCTGGAGACGCAACAGCAGCCGCTTAAGGCGGCGGCCGAGGCGCCCGGCAAAGAGGCCTGGGCCGACTAGCGGCCGCCCTTAAATCCGCGCGGCCAACAGCGCCCCCGCGCCGGCGCCGGCCATGGCGTAGCCCATGGCCGCGGCCGGAGAAACGGCCCACAAAAGGCCGACCGCGGCGCTGGAGACAAAATCCCCGGCGCCGTTGACCGCGGCCAGGGCCCCGAAGCCGGCCCCGCGCAGATTCTCCGGCAAAAGCCCGGCCGCCGCGGCGCTCTCCAAGGTCTCCCACGCGCCCGAGCAAAGCCCGAAGAGCCCGAAAGCGGCGGCGAACTTGAGCGGCGCGCTTCCGGGAAGCAGCAGGAGCGCCGCCGGCGCCACGGCGGCGGCGTAGCCCAGGGATAAAATCCTGGTCCCGGAAAATTTGTCCGCCAAGTGCCCGCAGGCGTAGCTGGAAACCACCTGGACCGCGTTGTACCCGGCGTAAAAGAGCATGGCCCAAAAGGCGGCGCGGGCAAAGCCCAGGCGGCCGCGCCAGGCTTCCTCGGCCCAGAGGATGAGCAAGGTCTTGGAAAAATCCCCGGCCCCGGCCGCGGCGGAGGCGGCCAAGAGGCGCTTAAAGCGCCGGGGCAGCGCGCGCCAGCCCTCGGGCAGGCCGCGCGGGACGGGACGCGCGCGCGGCGGCTCCTTCACCCAGAACCAAAAAACCGCGGCGGCCAAAATGCCCGGCACGAAGGTGAAGGCCAGCGCCGGGCGCAGGCCCAGGCGCGCGATGAAGCAGAGGGCCAAAAGCGGGCCCAGCACCGCGCCCAAATTGTCCATGGCCCGCTCGAAGCCGAAGGCGCGCCCCACCGCGCCGCTCGGGGCCGTCTCGCTTAAAATCGCCTTGCGCGCGGGGCCCCGCGCGCCGCGGCCAAGCCACCCGGTGGAGCGCAGAAAAAACGCCTGCCCCGCGCTTTGCGCCCAGGCCAAGCCGCCCATGCACGCGGCCGTGAGCGCGTAGCCGGCGACGGCCAGGGGCTTGCGGCGGCGCAGCCCGTCCGAGTAGAAGCCCGAGAACAGCTTGGCGAAGCCCGCCAGGGCGTCGGAAAATCCCTCGATGAGCCCCAGCGCGGCCGAGCCCGCGCCCAGGGAGGCCAGGAGCGCCGGCAAAGCGGCCGTGGCCATCTCGTGGCCGGCGTCGGCAAGCAGGCTCGCCAGCCCGATGCCGAGCACCGAGCGGTTGAGCCAGGAAAAGGAACGGGCGTCTTGGGCTAAAGGAGCCTTAGCGTCCACTCGCCACGGCCGGGCGCAGGATGTCGCGGCCCGGGAACCGGGCGCGGGACCCCAGCTCTTCCTCGATGCGCACCAACTGGTTGTACTTGGCCAGGCGCTCCGAGCGGGCCGGCGCGCCGCTCTTTAACTGCCCCATCCCCGCCGCCACGGTGATGTCGGCCAAAAACGCGTCCTCGGTCTCGCCCGAGCGGTGGGAGAAAAAGCAGGCGTAGCCGGACTTGCGCGCCAAGGCGATGGTCTCAAAGGTCTCCGTGACCGTGCCGATCTGGTTGAGCTTGATGAGAATTCCGTTGGCCGCGCCTTCCTTGACGCCGCGCTCCAGGCGCTTGGGGTTGGTCACGAACAAGTCGTCGCCGATGAGCTGAATTTTGGAGCCCAGGCGCTTGGTCATGAGCTTCCAGCCCTCCCAATCGTCCTCGGCCAGGCCGTCCTCGATGCTGAGGATGGGGTATTTGTCCGCGAGCGACTCGTAGAGGTCCACCATGCCGGCGGAGTCGAGCGTCTTGCCGTCGGCCTTCAAGCGGTACTTGCCGTTCTCGTAGAACTCGCTGGCCGCCGGGTCCATGTAGACGGCGACGTCCTCGCCCAGACGGTAGCCCGCCTTCTCCACGGCCAATGAGATGACTGCAAGCGCCTCCTCGTTGGAGGACAAATCCGGCGCGAAGCCGCCCTCGTCGCCCACGGCCGTGCCCAAGCCCTTGTCGTGCAGGACTTTTTTCAGGTTGTGGTAGACCTCGCAGGCCATGCGCAGGCTCTCGGAGAAGGTCTTGGCGCCGCAGGGCGCTATCATGAACTCCTGGAAATCGACCCGGTTGTCCGCGTGCTTGCCGCCGTTTAAGATGTTAAAGCCGGTCAAGGGCAGCGTGCGGGCCTCGGGGCCGCCCAAATAGCGGTAGAGCGGAACCTTGGCCGAGGCCGCCGCGGCGCGCGCGCAGGCCATGGACACGCCCAAAATCGCGTTGGCGCCCAGGTTTTTTTTGGACTCCGTGCCGTCCAACTCGATCATCACGCCGTCGATTTTTTTCTGCTCGGAGGCTTCCATCCCGACGATCTTGGGGCCGATTTTCTCGCGCGCGTTGGCGACGGCCTTCAAGACCCCCTTGCCCAAATAGCGCTTGGCGTCGCCGTCGCGCAGCTCCACGGCCTCGTGCGCGCCCGTGGACGCTCCCGAGGGCACCGCCGCGCGGCCCGTCGAGCCGTCGGCCAAGGCCACCTCGACCTCGACGGTCGGGTTGCCCCGGGAATCGATGATTTCGCGGGCTTTGACGGCGGCGATTTTAGACATGGAATTTCTCCTGTTTTATTTGGGGTCGGGAGCCAGAAACGGGTAGCGGTAGTCCCGGGGCGGATTTAAATTTTCCTTGATGGTGCGCGGCGAGGCCCAGCGCAGCAGGTTCAAGCGGCTGCCGGCCTTGTCGTTGGTCCCGGACGCCCGCGCCCCGCCGAAAGGCTGCTGGCCCACCACCGCGCCGGTGGGCTTGTCGTTGACGTAGAAATTGCCGGCCGCGTGCTCCAGGACCCTCTGGGCCAAGGCCACGGCTTGGCGGTCCCGGGCGAAGACCGCGCCGGTCAAGGCGTAGGGCGAGGTCTTGTCGCACAGCGAGAGGGTCTCGGCGTATTTTTTCTCCTTGTAGACGTGGACGCTCAAAACGGGCCCGAAAATCTCCTCGACCATGGACTCCGCCCGCGGGTCGCCGGCCTCGAAAATCGTGGGCTCGATGAAGAAGCCATCCTCGCCGCGGCAGCGCCCGCCCGAGACCAGTCGGCACTCGGGGTTTTTCTTGGCGCGGGCGATGTAGCCCTTTATTTTCTCAAAGGCCTTCTCGTCGATGACCGCGTTCATGAAGTGGGAGAAATCCTCGGGCGAGCCCAAGGTGATTTCCGCGGCCATCTCGCGCAGGCGCTTCTTGATTTGGGGCCACAGCGCGTCCGGGACATAGGCCCGCGAGGCGGCCGAGCATTTCTGGCCCTGGTACTCGAAGGCGCCGCGGATAAGCGCCGCGGCCACGGCGTCGGGGTCCGCGCTGGCGTGGACCACCACGAAATCCTTACCGCCGGTTTCCCCCACCAGGCGCGGGTAGGTCTTGTAATTCTTGATGTTTGTCCCCACCGCGGACCACATCCCCTGGAACACGCCCGTGCTGCCGGTGAAATGAACCCCGGCCAAGTCGGGCGAGGCCAAAAGCGCCTGCGAAATCTCAGCGGCCGGGCCGCTCACCATGTTGACGACGCCGTCGGGAAGCCCGGCCTTCTTGAAGAGCTCCATGATGAAGGACGCGGTGTAGGCCGCCGCCGCGGCCGGCTTCCAGACCACCGTGTTGCCCATGAGCGCGGGCGCGGCGGGCAGGTTGCCCGCGATGGAGGTAAAATTAAAGGGCGTGACCGCGAACACGAAGCCCTCCAAGCCCCGGTAGTCCATGCGGTTCCACGCGCCCGGCGGCGAGAAGGGCTGCTCGGCGTAGATCTGCTCGGCGAAGCGGACGTTGAAGCGCAGAAAATCGATGAGCTCGCAGGCCGCGTCGATTTCGGCCTGGTAGGCGTTCTTGGACTGGGCCAGCATGGTGGCCGCGTTCAAGGTCTGGCGGAACTCCCCGGCCAGAAGCTCGGCCGCGCGCAGGAAAACGGCGGCCCGGTCGGCGAACGGGGTTCGGGACCACTCCTGGCGCGCGGACAAGGCGGCCTTGGCCGCGGCCGCGGCTTCCTTGGCGCCGCCCTCGTGGCAGCGGCCCAGGAGAAAGGCCCGCTCGTGGGGCGGACGGCACTCGCGGGTCTTGCCGGTGCGGATTTCCTTGCTTCCTATATAGAGCGGGATGTCGGCCTTGCGGGATTTCAACTCGGCCAATCGGGATTTAAGCTCCGCGCGCTCCGGGCTTCGCGGCGCGTAGCCCAGGACGGGCTCGTTTTTAGGCGTCGGGACGGCGAATCGGGCGTTCAAAAAAGCCTCCTTTTTCCCGTTGAAAGCGCGTGGTTCATGATATAAAATAAGGACAGAGAGGCGCCATCATGATAAAACGAATTTTCCTGTTCCTGCTGTTGAACCTGCTGGTCATCTTCACCATCGGCATCCTGGTCCAGGTCCTGGGCTTAAACCACTATCTCGCGGCCAGCGGGATGAGCTACGGCCCGCTGCTGCTCATCTGCGCGCTCTACGGCTTCGTGGGCGCGTTTATCTCGCTGCAGATTTCGCGCTGGAGCGCCAAGCGCATGATGCGCATCCAGCTCATCGACCCGCAGAACCCGCAGGGCCGCTCCGAGGCGGACTTGGTCGAGCGGATTAAGTCTCTTTGCCAGCGGGCGGGCCTGACGACCCTGCCGGAAATCGGCGTCTACCAGAGCCCCGAGGTCAACGCCTTCGCCACCGGCCCGAGCAAGAAGCGCGCGCTCCTGGCGATTTCCAGCTCGCTGCTCAATCAAATGGACGGCCGGGCCGTGGAGGGCGTGCTGGGCCACGAGATTTCCCACATCGCCAACGGCGACATGGTCACCATGACCTTGGTCCAGGGCCTGGTCAACACCTTCGTCATCTTTCTCTCCCAGATCATCGCCTTCGCCATCGAGCAGGCCGTGGAGCGCGACAGCGAGGGCGGGGGCTTGGGCTTCTTCGCCCAGTTCTTCCTGGTCATGACCCTGGAGAGCGTCCTGATGTTTTTGACCTCGCCCATCATCTACTGGGTCTCGCGCCGGCGCGAATACCGCGCGGACGCGGGCTCGGCCAAGCTCTCGGGCGCCGACACCATGATTTACGCGCTGGACTCCCTGAAGCGCTGCCTGGGGATGGAGGACAAGCGCGGGCCCGCCCTCTCGTCCTTCAAGATAAACGGCCACGGCCACGGGGTCTGGTCGCTGTTCTTCTCGACCCACCCGCCGCTCGACGCGCGCATCGAGGCGCTGCGCCGCGGCTCCTACGCCTGAGCGGCTCCGGCCGGAGCGGCGCCCGACGCGAGAAGGGCCCTTTGGCGCTCCTCTATTTCGGCTTGAAGCTTCCGGGCCTCGCGTTCGCTTAAAAATCTCGCGGCGATTTTGGGGAACTTCGGCTCCCTGAGGTTTTTAATCTTGACGCGCGGCCTGTCCGAGGGCGACGGCGCCGTTTCGGAATAAACGGCCGCGTCTCGCAGCGGAATTTTGATGCGCAGGGGCGCGCTCGCCAAGGGAACGGAGGCCCCGCGGCGCATGTAGGACTGCGGATCCAAAAAACCCTCCACGTAATCGCCGTCCACGACGACGCGGCCGCTCAAATGCCAAAAGACGGAATAGGCGCACAGGAGGACGATGAGCAGCGCTTCGTCGGGCGAGAGCCGGCGCCAGGCCAATCCCGCCAACGCGAAAGCGAGAAAAGCGGCGGAAGCCGCCGCCAAGAGCAGGCTCAGCCGCCCGTCCGGCCAGAAGATTTTCCGTCCGCGCACGAGCATCGCGCCTTAAGCCCGCGCCGCCGAGGCCAGCGCGCCGAAAAGAGCCGGCACGTCCTCGGGCTTTTGCGCGAAGGCCACGGGCCTTAAGTCCGCGCAGGCAAAAAGCGCGGGGTAGCTTGGCGCCGAGAGCTTGTGCGCCATGACGTAGTCCCTGTCCTCCGGGGAAATCCAGGACACGACGCGGCGCGGCGCGTAGCGGGCCAGCGCGGCCAAGGCCAGCGCCCGGGACTGCTCGTCCTCGGGCCGCCCCACCAGCTCCAAATAAAGCCGACCGCGCGCCAGCATGTCCGCCGCGCGCGCCAAGCCCGCCTGCCGCGCCGCGCTTAGGGTCCGGGCGTCCGCGGCCAAGCCCTTCATGCCCCAGACGAGCCATTTGCGGTAATTGGGATTGCCGGTGACGTGGTGCGCGCGCCACACCGCCTCGAAGGCCGCGGCGTTTTCCTCCGGGACGACGGGCGGAGCAGCCGCGCCGTTTCGCGGCGGCCGGGACAAAAATCCGCCGCGCTCCCTGTCCCAGAGCTCCTGGAAGAGCCCGCGCGTCAAATCGTCCGCCGCGCGGCGGAAATTAGGGTCGGCCGTGATCTGGAAAAGCTCGCAGAGCGCGGAAATCTTGGCCGCGGCCTCGCCCAAGGAAGCGGGCAGGGCGCCTTGAGCGCCGAGCGCGGCGCGGGCTTTCTCAAGCCAAGACGCTTTTCCGGACGCGGCGGCGGCGCGCAGAAAAGCCGCGGCGCCGAAAACCGAGGGCGTCCCGGAGCTTGAGGAAGCCAAAAATTCCGTCAACGCCTGGGCCGGAGCCAGAAGATCTTCCGCCCCGGCGGCCGCGGCGTCCCAGAAAACCGGCGCCAGGCGCGCGGCGTCTTCGGGCGACGGCGGCTTGCCGGGCTCAAAAGACGGCAGCCCCGCCGGATTGCCGCGCGGCAGATTTCTCAGCGCCTCTTCCGCCGCGGCGCCGGCGTTTTTGTCCCCCCACTCCGCCCGGGCGTAGAGCAGAAGCTCAAGGCCGTCCAGGGACGGCGGGCCGGAATTTTTCTCTTTGAGTAGCTCTCGGGCCGAGTCCCTGGCCCAGGACTCGGGAACTTCCGCGAAATTTTTCTCGCCGACCGCGCCGGTCCAGACCCCGTCCGAAGCAGGCACGCTCACTTCCCCTTGGCCGATTCGGTCAGCTCGAACATCCTGTCCAGCGGCCGCTTGGCGCGCCGCGCGAGCTCGGCGGGAAGATCGACGATTTGGGACGCCGTCGGGCTTTCCAGGGCGCGCAGGATTTCCGGCAGTCCCGTCGCCTTCATGTAGGGGCACAGCCGGCACATGGGGATGAATTTTTTCTCGGGAAAGCGCGAGCGCGCCAAATCGCCGAAGCCGCACTCGGTCACCAGCATGTAGGAGCGGGCCTTGCTGCGCGAGACGTAATCCATCATGCCGCCCGTGCCGCCCGTAAAATCCACCGCCTCGACCAAGCCCGGGCTGCACTCCGCGTGGGCCAGAATCTTGACCCCCGGATACATGCGCCGGTAAACGGCCACGGAGGCCGCGTCGAAATTCTCGTGCACGATGCAGCGCCCCTTCCAAACGACGAGCTCGGAGCCGAGCTTCTTGCCCAAAGCCTTGGCCAGGTTGCGGCCCATGAGCTCGTCCGGGATGAAGACGACCTTGGGATGCTCCGCGAAAAGCCGGGAGAGGATGCGCTCGGCGTTGGCGCTGGTCACCACCACGTCGGTCTCCGCCTTGACCGCGGCCGAGGTGTTGATGTAGGTCGCGACCGGCGCGCCGGGGTGCTCCTTTTTCAAGGCGCGCACCTGCGCCGGCGTGATGCTCTCGGCCAGGGAGCAGCCGGCCTCGGGCGCGGGGAGAAGGACCCGCTTCTCGGGGCTTAAAATCTTGGCGGTCTCGGCCATGAAGCGCACGCCGCAGAAAACCACGCTCTCGGCCTTGGACTCGGCGCAGAGCCGGGAAAGCTTGTAGGAGTCGCCCACGAAGTCGGCCACGCCGTGGATGACCTCGGCGCGCTGGTAGACGTGCGCGGGAATCACCGCGTTTTTGATTTTCTTGAGCCGGTTGATTTTCCAGGAGAGCCCGGCGGCGCGCTCAATCTCCTCATCGCCGTAGCCCAGGTCCGGGAGTCCTGTCTCGAAAAGCCTCTCGGCCTCGGCGGCCAACTCCGCCTGGCTGGGGGAACCGGCTGCGGTCGCGGTCAAAGCCATGGGTTCAAGGCGCCGTCATCTCCGGGAAATTGGTGTAGACCCCGTCAGCGCCCAGGCGCTTCATCCGGGCCAGCGTTTTGGAGTCGTTCACAGTATAGACAAAAATCTTGAGCCTGCGCTTGTGGCCCTCGCGCACGCGGCGCGCGGTGGCCTGGCGCGCGCTCACATTGAGGCTCTCCGCGCCCAGAAGCGCCGTTTCCTTCCAGGCCCGGGAAAGGCGCGTCGGCCCCAGGAGGTAGCCCAAGCGGGCCTGCGGGCAAATCTCCCGCAGGCGCCGCAGGGCGCGGTGATCAAAGCTCGAGACCGCGGCCCACGCCCAGGCGCCGCGCTTCTCCAAAATTTCCGCCAGGCGCTCCTCGATGCCGGGATACGCGCCGCTGCCGGCCTTTAATTCCACGTGGACCTGGGCCCGGCCGCGGACAAAATCGAGGACCTCTTCGAGCAGCGGAACCCGCTCGCCCGAAAAGCGCGGGGAAAACCAGGCGCCCACGTCCGCCGCCCCAAGCTCGCGCCAAGTCATGCGCGCGATTTTTCGGCGCATTCCGGCCAAGCGCTTTAAATCTCCGTCGTGGATGACGGCCAGGCGCCCGTCCTTGGTCTGGTGGACGTCCAGCTCCAGGGCCTTGGCGCCGGCCGCGAGCGCCATCTTGAAGGCCGCCATGGTGTTCTCGGGCGCCTTGCCGCTGTAGCCCCGGTGGGCGATCATCAGCATCGGGAGAGCCGCTCCAAGAACGCGCCGTAGACCTCGTCCGGAACTTGGACGCCCAGCGCGGCGTCCCGGCCGCTGCCCGGCCCGTGAAAATCCGTGCCGCCCGTGGCGATTAAGCCCAGCGTTTTGGCCATGTCCGAAAGACGGTTAATCTCCGAAGTCCGGTGCGCGGCATAAAAAACCTCCAGGCCCTCCAGGCCCATTTTAATCCACTCCGAAATCCGCGCCGCGCAGTCGGAAACCGTCCGCGGGTGGGCCAGGACGGCGAAGCCGCCGAACTCCCGGATGAGGCCGATGGCGTCTTCCACGCCGGGGCCCCGCGGCTCCACGTAGCCGGGCTTGCCGCTGGATAAAAACCGCTCGAAGGCCTCGCTGCGGCTTTTCACGACGCCCTTGCGCCTCAAGGCGTCCGCGACGTGCGGACGGCCCACGGTCTCCTTGGCCTGGGATTCCACGTCCGCCCAGGAGATGTCCAGCCCCAGGCCGCGCAGCCGCTCGACGATTTCGCGGGCCCGCAGCACGCGGCGCTCGCGCCACTCGGCCAGGCGCGCGGCAAAGGCCGGATCTTGATGGCGCAGGCCGTAGCCCAGGATATGCACCTGATCGCGCTCTCGGGTGTTTATTTCCACGCCGCAGGCGGCGCGCACGCCCAGCGCCCCGGAGGCCTCGGCGAAGGGCGCCGCGCCGGCGACGGTGTCGTGATCCATGAGCCAGACAAAATCCACGCCGGCGTCCTTGGCCCGGCGCGCGACGTCGGCCGGGGAGGACGTCCCGTCCGAATAGACCGAGTGGGTGTGCAGGTCGAAGGTTTTCAGGGCTAGACGGTGACGACTTCCTTTATTTCCGGAGCCTCGGCGCGCACCGCGCGCTCGACCCCGCCCTTCAAGGTCACCAGCGAGCTGGGGCAGCTGCCGCAGGCGCCGTGCAGGGAAACCTCCACGATGCCCGTGTCCTCGTGAATCGCCACGAGCGAAATGTCCCCTCCGTCCGACTGGATGTAGGGGCGCACGCGGGAAATCGCCTTCTCCACCCTTTCCTTGATCGTCAGTGCGGGCGCGTCGTCCATTGCATGCCTCCCGAGGTCCCGGCCGCGGCGGCGCCGCAGGCGGCGGGTTTCTCCTCCATGATTTGCTCCAGGCTCACCCCGTCCAAATAGGATTCGACCAGCGCGGCGAGCTTGCGCCAGACCGGCGAAATGGCGCAGCGGCTTTGATGGCGGCAGTCGCGCTCGCCGCTCTCGTATTTCTCGCAGACGTCCTCGAAAACCCGGCCCTCCACCGCGCGCATGATTTGGCCCAGCGTCACGCTTTGCGGCGGCCGGGCCAGGGCGTAGCCCCCGCCCTGCCCGCGGCGGCTTTCCACCAGGCCCGCGCGCTTGAGCTTGAGCAGAATCTGGTTGACGTAGTCCGCGGGGATGTTCTCAAGCGCGGAGAGGCGCTCGGCGGACACGGAGGCCTCGGACTGCGAGCGGGCCAGCACCGCCATGAGCCTGGCCGCGTATTCGGTCGAGCTGCTGATTTTCATGGGCTTGCCTTAGAAGATTCCCATCTGATCTTTGGCCTCTTCGCTGGCCATCACGCGCGGGTCCCACGGCGGCTCGAAGCTCAAATCCACGTCCACGTCGCGCACGCCGGGAATCTTGGCCACCGCCCCGTGCACCATGGCCAGCAGCATCGGGCCGTAGGGGCAGGCCGGCGAGGTCAGGCTCATGCGCACCACGACCGAGGCGCCGTCTTTTTCCGAATCCTTGATTTCGGCCCCGTAGACGAGCCCCAAATCGACGATGCTCATGTGGATTTCCGGATCAAAAACCGGCTGCAGGGCCTCGCCCACCTGCTTAAAGCTGATTGCGGCCGCCGGCGCGGAAGGCGCGGACGCTTTAGAAGGCGTTTGCTCGGCCATCAGGAACCCTCCTTGAACTCGGCCTGGCCCCGCGCGGCCAAGCCCTGCGCCACGGTGTTCCAGGCCAAGGTCGCGCACTTGATGCGCGTGGGAAACCGGCGGACGCCCTCCAACGCCTTGGCCGCCTCCAAGTCTCCGGGCAGGCTCTCCGGCGCGGCCTTGGAAAGCATCATGTCCTTGAAGGCGGCGACCAAGGACAGGGCGTCCTTCACGCTCTTGCCCTCCAGCGCCTCGGCCATGATGGCGGAGGAGGCCTGGCTGATGACGCAGCCGTGGCCCGCGTAGCGGATTTGCCCGATGGCGCCCGCGCCGTCTTTCTTCATGGTGATTTCCAGCTCGTCGCCGCAGACCGGATTGATGCCGTGCGAGTAAAAATCGCTGGCGGGGATTTTCCCCTTATGCGCGCCGCTCTGGTAGTAATCGAGAAGCGCCTCCTGGTAGAGGTCCCGCAGCTCGGCGTCGCCTTCCATGGCCTACCTCACCCCCGCGGGCTTCCTGAAAAACGCCGCGGTCTTGGCCAGCGCCCGCCCCAGGGCCTCGACTTCCTCGAGCGTATTGTAGAGATAAAAGCTGGCCCGCGCCGTGCCGCCGACTTTCATCCGGCTCATGAGCGGCTGGCAGCAGTGGTGCCCGGCTCGAATGGCCACCCCTTCCAAGTCGAAGGCGGTGCCCACGTCGTGCGGGTGCACGCCGTCGATGTTGAAGGACACGATGCCGCCGCGCGCGGCCGGGTCCTTGGGGCCGTAGACCGCGGCCGATGGGAACTCGGCGAAAATTTCCAGGGCCCGCTTGGTCAGGGCCGCCTCATGCTCGCGCAGGGCAGAAAAGCCCACGCCGCGCAGATAATCCAGGGCCGCGCCGAAGGCCGCCGCGCCCGCGATGTTGGGCGTTCCGGCCTCGAATTTATAGGGGATGACGTTGGGCGTAAAGCCCTCCCAGAACACGCGCTCGATCATGTCCCCGCCGCCCAGAAACGGATCCATGGACTCAAGGAGCTCTTCCTTGGCGTAGAGCACGCCCAGGCCCGTGGGGCCCAGCATCTTGTGCGCGGAAAAAGCCAGAAAATCGCAGTCCCAGCGCGCGACGTCGGTGGGGTAGTGCGGAACCCACTGGGCCGCGTCCACCAAGGTCTTGGCGCCGCGGCTCTTGGCCAAGGCGATGAGCTCGGGAACGGGATTAAGAGTCCCCAGGGCGTTGGAGGCGGCCGTGAAGGCCAGCAGCTTGGTCTTGGGCGTGAAGAGCGCGGGCGCGGCCGCCATGTCCAGGCGGCCGTCCTCGGTGACGGGAATAAAGCGCAGGCGCGCGCCTTTTTCCTTGGCCAGCATCTGCCAGGGCACCAGGTTGGAGTGGTGCTCCATCTCCGTGAGCACGATCTCGTCCCCGGCGGAAATAAATTTGCGGCCCCAGGAATGGGCGACCAAGTTGATGGCCTCCGTGGCGTTGCGCGTGAAGATGACGGTCTCGGGCTTGGGCGCGCCCACGAATTGCGCCGTCTTCCCGCGGGCGGCGTCCATCAGGGCCGTGGCCTCGTCCGAAAGCGTATGCACGCCGCGGTGCACGTTGGCGTTGTGCTTCTCGTAGAAATCCGTCATGGCCGCGATGACCTGCCTGGGCTTCTGGGTCGTGGCCGCGTTGTCGAGGTAAACCAGGGGCTTGCCGCGGATGGCGCGGCCCAGAATCGGGAAATCCTCGCGGATTTTGCGGACGTCGAGCATCTCAGTCGTCCTCCGCCGGCGCCCCGAGGCGCCGCGACAAGGCCAGGCGCAGGGCCTCCGGCTTGACGGAATCGAGCATCTCCTGGGCGAAGGCGCGGATCAAGAACTCCCGCGCCCGCTCCGCCACAATGCCGCGCGAGCGCAGGTAGAACAGCGCGTCCTCGGAAAGGCGCCCGATGGTCGAGCCGTGCTTGCACTGCACGTCGTTGGCGAAAATCCGGAACTCAGGCTTGGTGTTGACCCAGCCCTTTTCGGAGAGCAAAAGATTCTTGTTGTAGACCATGGCGTCGGTCTTTTGCGCCGCGGGAGCGACCTCGATGATGCCGCGAAACGCGGCCTGGGCCTGGCCGCCCAGCACGCCTTTGTAGAGCTCTCGGCTTATGCCGCGGGGCGCGGCGTGCCGGATGAGCGTGTGGTTGTCGACGTGCTCTTGCCCATGGGCGACGTAGAGCCCGTCCAGGACGCATTGGGCGCCCTCGCCTTCCAGCACGGCGTCAAAATCGTTGCGCACGAGCTCGCCGCCGAAGGTGAGGACGTGGGAATGAAAGCGGCTGTCCCGCGCCTGCCGCAGCAGCCCGGACGTGGTCTCGAAGGCGCGCGCGGCGCCGCCGGCTTGCACTTGGCAGTAGTCCAGTTGGGCGCCCTCCGCCAGGCTGATGACGGCGCCGCGGTTGCGCCAAGAGGCCCCCGCGCCGCCCAGGACCGCGGACTCCTCGACGACGGCGGCTTGGGAGAGCGCGCCCAGCTCGACGGCGATGAGCGGATGGCTCATGCGCGCGGCCGGGGAAGCGCTCCATAAAAAAGCGATTTGCACGGGCCCGCTCAAGGACGCCCGCGGCTCCGTTTTCAGATAGGCCCCGGCTTGGAAGAGCGCGGCGCCCAGGCGCGAAAGCCCGCAGCGCCCCTCGGCCGCGAGCCGCAGGGATTTTTCCAGAAGGTCCGCGCCGCCGGAAAGCCGCGGCGCCCACGCCCCGGCCTCCACGCCCTTTTCCTTGGGAAGCGCCGAGAGTTCGGCCGAAAAGAACCCGTCCACGAAGACAATCCGGCTGGGCAGCCAAACCGAAAGGGCGGCGCGGGCCTGCGCCTCCAACACCGGCGCGGGCTTTTCCGGAAGCGAAAAGGGCTCCTCCGCGATGGGCGCGAGATTGGTGAGCCGCCACGCCTCGTCCTTGGCGCCAGGCAGCCCGGTTTTGAGAAAACCCTCCAGCGCTTCTCTGCGCAGGGCGTCCGGCCCGCCCGAACCGAGGCTCGGCAGCCCGGCGTCCTTGACGCGATCCAAGGACGCGAGCAGTCCGCCGCGCCGCTCCAAAATTTGGCTCATGCCGCCGCCGCTTGCGCCTCTTTGGCCCAGCCGTAGCCTTCTTTCTCCAGCTCCAGGGCCAGGCTCTTGCCGCCGGATTTTACGATGCGGCCGTCCACCATGACGTGCACGAAGTCCGGGGACACGTAGTCCAGGAGCCGCTGGTAATGGGTCACCAAAATGAGGGCGCGCTCCGGGCCGCGCATCTTGTTGATGCCGGCGGCCACGGCCTTGAGCGCGTCGATGTCCAAGCCCGAATCGGTCTCGTCCAAGACGGCGAGCTTGGGCTCCAGGACGGCCATCTGCAGGATTTCGTTCCGCTTTTTCTCGCCGCCGGAAAATCCCGCGTTGACGAAGCGGTCGAGCAGCGCCGGGTTCATCTCCACGAGCTTGGCTTTTTCCTTGATGCGCTTTAAGAACTCGCCGGAGCTGATTTCCGGCAGGCCGTTGTGCTTGCGCGCCGCGTTGTAGCAGGCCTTCAAGAAATACTTGTTGCTCACGCCGGGAATCTCGACCGGATACTGGAAGGCCAAAAACACCCCTTCCCAGGAGCGCTCCTCGGGCGTCAGGGCCAGCAGGTCCTTGCCCTGATAAACGGCCTTGCCGCGCGTCACCGTGTAGCCCTCCCGGCCCGCCAGGATGTGGGAGAGCGTGCTCTTGCCCGAGCCGTTGGGCCCCATGATGGCGTGGACCTCGCCGGCCTTGACCGACAAGTTGACGCCCTTTAAAATCGGCTTTTCCCCGGCGTTCGCGTGCAGATCCTTGATTTGAAGCATGCCTTTTCCCCCGCCTATCCCACCGCGCCCTCGAGGCTGATGCTCATGAGCTTGTGCGCCTCGACGGCGAACTCGATGGGGAGCTCCTTGAAGACTTCCTTGCAGAATCCGTTGATGATGAGGCCCACCGCGTCCTCGGGCTTCAAGCCCCGGGAGCGGCAGTAGAAAAGCTGGTCCTCGCTGATCTTGGACGTCGTGGCCTCGTGCTCGACCTGCGAGGTGGTGTTGTTGACCTCCAGGGTCGGGAAGGTGTGCGCGCCGCAGAGGTCTCCCATGAGCAAGGAGTCGCACTGCGAGTAGTTGCGGCTGCCCGCGGCGTCCTTGGCTATTCGGACCAGGCCCCGGTAGGTGTTCTGCCCGTGCCCGGCCGAGATGCCCTTGGAGATAATCGTGCTGCGCGTGTTCTTGCCCAGGTGAATCATCTTGGTGCCGGTGTCGGCCTGCTGGTAGTTGTTGGTCAGCGCCACGGAGTAAAATTCGCCCACCGAGTTGTCGCCCTGCAAAATGCAGCTGGGATACTTCCAGGTAATCGCCGAGCCGGTCTCCACCTGGGTCCAGGAAATCTTGGAGTTGACGCCCTTGCACTTGCCGCGCTTGGTCACGAAGTTGTAGATGCCGCCCTTGCCGTTCTTGTCGCCCGGGTACCAGTTCTGCACGGTGGAGTACTTGATCTGCGCGTTGTCCAGGGCCACCAACTCGACCACGGCCGCGTGGAGCTGGTTCTTGTCGCGCATGGGCGCGGTGCAGCCCTCCAGATAGCTCACGTAGGCGCCCTCGTCGGCGATGATGAGCGTGCGCTCGAACTGGCCGGTGTCGGCCGCGTTGATGCGGAAATACGTGGAGAGCTCCATGGGGCAGCGCACGCCCTTGGGCACGTAGCAGAACGACCCGTCCGAGAAGACCGCCGAGTTCAGCGTCGCGAAAAAATTGTCCGTGTAGGGAACGACGGAGCCCAGGTACTTCTTGACCAGCTCGGGGTGCTCGCGCACGGCCTCGGAGAAAGAGCAGAAAATCACGCCGGCGTCGGCCAACACCTTTTTGAAAGTCGTGGCGACCGAGACGCTGTCCAAGACCGCGTCCACGGCCACGCCGGAGAGCATCTTTTGCTCCTCGAGCGGAATGCCCAATTTCTCGAAAGTCGCCCTTACCTCCGGGTCCACCTCGTCCATGCTTTTAAGCTCTTTTTTCGGCTTGGGCGCTGAGTAGTAAATGACGTCCTGGTAATCAATGGGCGGGTAATGGACGTTCTGCCAGGCGGGCTCCTTCATGGACAGCCAGTGCCGGTAGGCCTTCAAGCGAAATTCCAGCATGAATTCCGGCTCTTTTTTCTTGGCGGAAATCATGCGCACGACGTCTTCGCTCAGGCCTTTGGGCACCTGATCCGCGGCGATGTCCGAGGAAAACCCGTAGCGGTAGTCCTGGTTCGCCAGATCGTTTAAAACGTCGGGAGACTGTGCCATATATAAGGAAGATAACATAGTTGACTAAAATAGTCAAGAATAGAATTTTTGGGGCCGGCGCTTAGTGAATGACGCCGATTTTCCGGATGGCGGTGGCCGAACCGGCGGGCGAGCTCACCTGGATGCGGGCGATGTAGCCGCCCTTGGAAACGTAGCGCCCTTGGCCGTTCTTTCCGTCCCAGGGGACGTAGTTGGGGCCTTCCAAGCCGCCGGAACTCCCCGCGGAGTAGTTCATGGTCTTGACCAAATAGCCCAGCAGGTCGTAGATGGAAATCGTCACGTTGGAGTTGGCGCCCAAGGTGTAGACGATGGTCGTGGCTCCGGCGGGCCCGCCCTTGCGCGTGTCGAAGGGATTGGGGTAGTTGCTCACGCCGCTGATGACGGACTCGGAGCCGCCCGTGTTGACGTTGATGCCCAGGGGCGACCACGCCGAGTAGACGCCCGAATTGGAAATGGCGCGCACGCGGTAGCTGAAGAACTCCCCGGCGGACCGCGGCGTCTCTCCGGGATAGAAGGGATCGCCCACGATGTAGGTCAGATCGGGCGACGTATTTTGCGTCGCGGAGAGGAAATTGAGCGTGTGCCAGATGACCGTGGCGGACAAGTCGTTTGGATCGCCGCCGCGCTCCTGGATTTCATAGAGCGAGAGTCCCGAGGACGGCACGGCCGTGGGCGCGGTCCAGGTGACGGCGTAGCTCTGCGCGTTCTGCTCCAAGGGCGTGGCGGCCCCCGGCGGAGAAGGAGCCGACGGGTCCACGCGGTAGACCAGCATGGGCCGCTGCGAGGAAACGATGCCGTTGGAGGTGACGAACCGGGCGAAGAAGATCGCGGCGCCGTCCGAAACCGGCTCGCCGGAGAGGTGCGAGATGGGCGATGAGCCGCGCAGCCCGCGGCCGGTGTAGGGCGCCGGATCGCCGCTTTGATAGATCACGTTTAAGGTGTGGCTGTCCGAGCCTTTCTGGACGCGCACGATTTCGCTGCCCACGTAGATGAGGCCGGGGAGGTTCAGCTGGCTGTTGTCGGCCACGGTAAACGACGTGGTGTTGGGCGTCAAGGCCATGGTCAAGGTCGTGATGTGCGGCACCGGCAGGGCCAAGCCGGAAACCGAGGCGTTGGTCAGGGACTCGTTGGGGTTGGACGCCATCACGTGGTAGGCTTCAAGCCCCATGCCGCGGATGGATTGGGCCACGACCGTCGCGGTCACCGAGGACCAGACCTGGCTGTAGCTGGTCGGGTTATCGTAATAGGCGCCCACCGCGACCTGATAGATGCCTCCGGTCGAAATCACCGGCAGCAGCGCCGAGAGCTTGTCGATGGTGTTGCTCCAGCCGTTGGGCGTAAAGCCTTGATCCGGCACGGGCAGGGCCTGGGCCGTGTCGCCCTGGTCGGCGGGGTTCTCGCCCAGGAGTATCTGGAAGCCGCCGAAGCCGTTGTTGAACACCATGTCCACGATGCCGTCGTTGTTGTAGTCGGCGTCCAGAATTCCCGTGCCGGTCATGTCGCGGCTGGGGATGCCGTCGCCCAAAAGCGAGATGGACGTGGGCTCGGTGCTGCTCCCGAAGGCGAAGTTGTCGGGCACGCCGTCGCCGTTGATG
>Ga0307373_10005963_pt1 | contig 19596 bp, 17 predicted proteins | sample OX2MG_FD_202534 | JGI IMG/M metagenome (GOLD analysis project Ga0307373, IMG submission 202534) | Soil microbial communities from Risofladan, Vaasa, Finland - OX-2 | ecosystem: Environmental > Terrestrial > Soil > Coastal area > Acid sulfate soil | place: Finland: Risofladan, Vaasa | collected...
AGTCCTGCTCAATCCCGAGCACACGAAACTGCTCCGGTCTTGGCGCCACACGCACAACTGCACACAGTGCGGAGGCAACGTCACTGCGGAGTTGTCCCTCGAGGATCTTCAGGCCGCGCTGGGTTGACCAGACGCGCTCAGGTCAATAGCTGGCAGCTATGAGAGCCCACAGAACCTAACCCGGCCAACCACTGGCCATCTCCGCCTGACTACTCGAGGACCCAATCGATGGCGTTGAAGGCCTGGTCTACCGTCTAACTTCCGCCGCCCGGGTGCTTCAAGTCGTAGACGCCCTGGGCATCAAGAAGGTGGCGAAGAGGGCTTGGAACGGTCGCACCGCTCACCATCCGTGCCGCGACGAACCGCTCGTGAAGCGTTGGGTCGATCACGATGAACCCGTCGGAGTGGTCGACGTCGTAGGTGTAGGGCCTGCCGCTCTCCCAGTCGATGCCGGCGGGCGAGCCTTCTGGCACCACTTGGTAATAGGTCCCGAAGTAGTACCACAACGCGGCGATCATTGCGGATGACGCGGTAAGCAGCGCCCACACGACACCGGTCAGCTTCGCGTAGGCCGCCATTCGCTCAGATGTGTCACGACCGGGATCAACTGTCACCTCGAGGAGGCTGTTTTCGATGTCAGGTGCTGCGCAGTGAGCCCGCGTTCGAGGGCGAGCAGCGCACCGGATTAGTTCTTGGATCTGCTCGATGGTGACTGCGGTGGCGTCCTCTTCGGGTCGGATGCGCCGGGCGTCGAGGGGGGCGGTCCAAGAGTCGGGTGCGAAGTCGAGCTGAGCGATCCACTGGTAGGACCAGCGGCCACGATGGGCTGGCCGGCCGAGTGCTCGGAGGCCGAGTTCATGTCTTGCCACGGTTGATGTACTCGATCCTGTCACGGCAGATCTGCGATCCGACAAAGGAGTGATCCGTGTCGCAGTGAGAGCTACAACGACTGCTCCGAGCGTCCGGCCCACTGGACGCTGCTGGCTCACTCCTCGTGGCGACCGCGGTCCCGGACGGGGGCTTGTCGCGATCACCTGGATTGTCGACAGGGATTCGGGAGTTCAGGCGCCGCTGAATCACTGAAAATGGGGGCCTCCTAAGACTAAGAAGGGGTACCATCGCCACAGCTGACCGGCCTCCTGGCAATCTGCCACCTGCAACCTTCGGCGGAATCGACATTGTCGTGTTGCCCGGACTCACCACTCGAGCCGTGAAGCTGCACCCGGCGGCGCTCGCAGTCCAGCGTGCCTGATGTCAACGGGAAAGCCCTGGGGCCTGGCGATCCGGTGATCTACGAGCGGCCGGATGGAACAGCAGATACGACAGCAACCGTCCTCGCTGTCCGTGCAGGAGGCAGATACCTGATTCAGCTGGACCCGATCAGGCCGCGCTCCGGGGGAGAACATCCCGCCCTCAGGGCGGCTCTCGACCACGAAGCCGAGCTCCTGCCGCAACTCGCGGCAAACCCCGCTGATCTTCAGGAGCCATTCGATGTCGATGGCTCATGCCCCTACCTCCTGGAGCCTGAGGAGGACGAAGGGCAATAGCCGTGCGTCAGGAAACTGAGGACTAGCTGGGACGAACTCGGTGCAAAACGCGCGTGTCGCCGAGGTCATGCGCAGGCCAGCAGCTCTCATTCGCCATTTTTCCGGCTCTGTGGCGGAGACCCAAGATGTAGCGGCCCCGCCCATCGCCTGCCTTCGAGTTGTGCCTCGCCTGTGCGTCAGTTGCGTGAGCTGGGGTAAGGGTCAGGGCGTACGGCTCTGTCTTCTCAGGCTCGAATACCCCCCTCCCGATACAAAGACGGAGGGGTGGATCGCAGCGCCAGGACGGCACGCTCCACCCAGCGAAGAAGGCGAGGCATCTGATGAGGCGGACGAAGACCCAGGCTGGCGTTGGTGCCGTGCTCTTCGCAATCGGCGCGTCGGTGATTGCTCCGCAGATGTCTGGCGTGGCGGCCGCGGCCTCCCCACACGTCGCCGTGGCGCCGAGCGCCAACCCCGCCTTCGTGCCGCCGAGTTGTGGTGCCACCGGGACCCCCGCCTACAACTTCCCGAGCAGCGGCGACGCGGCCGATCCACAGATCGTCGCGTCGGGGGGCACCTACTACGCTTTCTCCACCGGGAATGCACTCGGCAACAACCTCGCCGCGCTCGTCTCGACTGCGCCGAACTCCGGCTTCCATCCGTACACCAACGCCTGCTCGGGGTCGACCGCACTGCCGAGCCCGTCCGCTTGGGAGCAGACGAACACGCAGACCTCGCCGGGCGTCTTCAACTACGGCGGTCACTGGGTGATGTTCTACGACGCTGCACAGTCCGGGCACGCCTCGGACACGGGCTTCGACTGCCTGGCGGTGGCAACCGCAGCGTCGATCTCGCCGACCAGTGTGCGGTTCAACGACGTGTCCAATGCCCCCGTCGAGTGCCAGGCGACGGGGTCCATCGACCCCCAGCCCTACGTGGACCCGAGTACGGGCACCGCCTACCTCGTCTGGAAACAGAACGACGGCGGCTCCCCGGCTGCGGCCTACATCTGGTCCCAGCAGCTCAATGCGGCCGGGACGGGCTTCGCTCCCGGGTCCTCTCCCGCCATGCTGCTCTACAACAACACGGTTTCCTACCCGTGGGAGACCACCGTCGAGGATCCGTCTATGGTCGCGGCCGGCGGCGGCTTCTACCTCGCCTTCTCCGCCGGCGTGTACACCAGCACCGGCTACTCGGAAGGCATCGCCACCTGCAGCGGGCCGCTCGGCCCGTGTGGTGCGCAGAGCCAGATCCTCACTTCCTACGGCTCCGCGCTCGGACCGGGCGGCGGCGCGCTCTTCGCTGACGCGGGTGGTTCGTGGTGGCTCGACTACGCGGCCTGGGAGGGCGGCTCCGCCGGCTGCACGAACTACAGCTGCGGCGCGGCGCGGCGGCTCTTCGTCGCGCCGATCTCCCTGCCCAGTGTCAACGGGGAGGTTCCCTGCAACGCGCCGGCGTCGCCCTACGGGTACGACATGGTGGCGACGGACGGCGGCGTCTTCGACTACGGGAACCTGCCGTTCTGCGGTTCGGAAGGTGGCCGTCCCCTGAACAAGCCGATGGTGGGCATGGCGACGACGAAGGACGGTGGGGGCTACTGGCTCGTCGCCAGTGACGGCGGCATCTTCACCTACGGTGACGCCAACTTCTACGGGTCCGCCGGTTCGCTGCCCCTCAACAAGCCGATTGTCGGCATGGCGGCCACACCCGACGGCGGGGGCTACTGGCTGGTGGCCTCCGACGGCGGCATCTTCAATTACGGCGACGCCAAGTTCGACGGCTCGGCCGGGGGCATCCACCTGAACCAGCCCATTGTGGGGATGGCCCCCACGCATGACGGCGGTGGCTACTGGCTGGTGGCGAGCGACGGCGGCATCTTCTCCTACGGTGACGCGTCCTTCCACGGCTCCACGGGATCCATCCATCTCAACAAGCCCGTGGTCGGCGTGGCCGCCTCGTCCGATGGCGGTGGCTACTGGCTGGTGGCTTCCGACGGCGGCATCTTCAACTACGGCGACGCCACGTTCTACGGCTCCACCGGGTCCATCCGTCTCAACAAGCCGGTGGTCGGCATGGCCCCGACGACCAACGGGGGCGGCTACTGGCTGGTGGCAACGGATGGCGGGATCTTCAACTACGGCGACGCCAATTTCTATGGCTCGACCGGCTCCATTGTGCTGAACAAGCCGGTGGTGGGGATGGCCGCCGCCTGACCGCGTGGTCCGGCCGTGCTCAGTGCGCGGGCTCGGGCACCAGGTTCTCAAGCCGCGGCTCGTACTGGTCGACGGTCGGCGGTCGCTTGCCGCCGCGCGTCCACGAGGCGGCGGCGCCCGCCAGACACATGACGATGCCGAACTCGAACGCGGTGTGGAGCCCGTCCCGGAACGAGTCGGCGATGAGGCTCGGAAAGAACCGCTCGCCGGTGATCGTGCTGCGCTGGGCGGGCGTCAGTTGGGAGAGCACGTGGGGTCCGAGGAGATGGGCCGCCGGGTTGTAGCCGAGAAAGGCGGCGAACAGGGTCGAGACCGGAGGGAGGTGCGAGATGGAGACGGCGGTGGCGACGCGCACGCCGTGCGCGGTCAGGCCGCCCACCAGGGCGGCGGGCAGATGGGCGGACAGCCCGAGGATGATCAGGGTGAAGAAGATGCCGATGGAGAGCACCTGGGCCGAGTTCTGGAATGTCGTGTTCATGCCCGATCCCGCGCCACGGTCCCGCGCCGGCAGGCTGTTCATCACCCCGGTTCGGTTGGACGAGCCGAACGACGACATGAACATCCCGGTGACGAAGAGCAGCACGGCGAACTCGGTGTACGAGAAGTTGATCGGGAGCAACAGGAAGAGCGAGAAGCAGACGGCCGTGCCGAGCATGCCCCCCGTGGCGAAGGGACGCGAACCGAAGCGGTCCGACAGAATGCCGGCCAGCGGGCCGGCGATGAGGAACCCCGCGGTGAGGGGGACCAGGAAGATGCCGGCCCACAGTGGGGTGACGGCGAACGTATAGCCGTGGCGAGGCAACCAGATGCCCTGCAGCCAGATGATGAGCATGAACATGAGGCCGCCCCGTCCCAGGGCGCCCAGGAAGCTGGCGAAGACGCCGGCCGAGAAAGCACGGATCTTGAAGAGCTGCAACCGGAACATCGGCTCGTCGGTGTGCACCTCTATGAAGCAGAACAGGATCAGGAAGGCGACGCCGACGCCGAGCTCCAGCAGGACCACCGGATTGGTCCACCCCATGGAGTGACCGCCGTAGGGCTCGATCCCGTATGTGATGCCGACCATGACGAGGATCAGCCCGATGGCGAACGTCACGTTGCCGGCCCAGTCGATCTTGGCTCGCGAGCCGCTTTGGATCTCGTGCAGGGAGAAGTAGCCCCAGATGGTGGCGAAGAGCCCGATCGGCACGGACACGAGAAAGATGAGACGCCAGTTGATGGGGGCCAGCAGGCCACCCAGGAGCAGGCCGATGAACGTGCCGCTGATGGCGGCCGCCTGGTTGATGCCGATGGCGAAGCCGCGGCGGTCGGGTGGGAAGGCGTCGGTCAGGATGGCGGCGGAATTCGCCATGAGCAGTGCAGCGCCGACACCCTGGAAGATGCGCATCACGATCAGCCAGATGCCGGCGGCGGTCCCGGTCATCCAGGTGATGCTCAACAGCAGCGAGAAGAAGGTGAAGACGGCGAAGCCGAGGTTGTACATGCGCACCCGGCCGTAGAGGTCGCCCAGCCGGCCGAAGCTGACCACGAGCACGCTGGTGACGATGAGGAAGCCCAGGATCATCCAGAGCAGGAAGAAGGTGTTGGACGGCAGGAGCGGGTCGAGATGGATGCCGCGGAAGATGTCCGGCAGGGCGATGAGGACGATGGAGGCATCGATCGTCGCCATCAGCATGCCCAGCGTCGTGATGAACAGCGCCGTCCACTTGTGGCGCTCGTTGCTGGGGGCGTGATCGATCGAGAGGGGAGCGACGGTCATGGCGGTCCCGCCCGGCCGGCCCGCGGGCCCCAGGGTTGTCTGCTGTGTCGGATGCCGCCTCCCATGCCGTCGCGGCGTGCCCGCGACCCTTCCGGAATGTCTTGTTCCGCTTATGTTACCCTAACCGGAACAAGGCATTCCGTCCCGGGCGATCGGATCTGCATGGCGACACGGAGCACCAACTATGCGCTCACCTTTGCCGTCCTCGGCACGGCCGCGCTCGCCTTCGCCCTGTTGCAGTCGCTGATCATCCCCGCCATCCCGCAGCTCGAGCAGACGCTGCACACGTCGGAGAGCGGGGCGAGCTGGCTCCTCACCGCGTATCTCCTGAGTGCCGCCATCGCCACGCCCATCCTCGGGCGGGTGGGGGACATGCTCGGCAAGGAGAAGATCATCGTCGCCGTCCTGATCGCCCTGACGGTGGGGTCGTTGCTCAGCGCGCTGGCCACCAGCCTGCCGCTGATGCTCGTCGGCCGGGTGATCCAGGGCACGGGCGGCGCGGTGTTCCCCCTCGCCTTCGGGATCATCCGCGACGAGTTCCCGGCCGAGCGGGTGGCGGGCGCCATCGGTGTCATGTCGGCCATCCTCGGCGCTGGGGCCGGAGCGGGGATCGTGCTGGCCGGTCCGATCCTGGTGCACCTGAACTACCACTGGCTCTTCTGGATCCCGATGATCATGTCGGCCATTGCGACGGTCGCCACGTACCTGTTCGTGTCCGAATCGCCGGTACGGGCCCCGGGCCGCATCAATTGGCTCGGGGCGACGCTCATGTCCGCCTGGCTGGTGACCGGCCTGCTCGCCATTTCGTACGCGCCCCTGTGGGGCTGGGTCAATTCGTCGGTGATCGCGCTGCTGATCGTCACCGGGGTCCTGCTCGTGATCTGGGTGGTGGTGGAGAACCGCTCCGCCTCCCCGCTGGTGGACATGAAGATGATGCGCATTCCGGCCGTGTGGAGCACGAACCTGGCGGCGCTGCTCTTCGGCTTCGGCATGTTCGCCATGTTCGTCACGCTCCCCCAATTCGCCGAGACGCCGACGCACGTCGGCTACGGATTCGGGGCGTCGGTCACCCAGTCGGGCCTCTATCTGTTACCGTTCGCCGCCGCCATGGTGGTCGTCGCGCCCATGACCGGGCGTCTCTCGAAGGCGTTCGGCTCCAAGAAGGTGCTGGTCGTCGGGTCGCTCATCACCGCCTCGAGCTACCTCCTGCTGATCCTGGACCATACCGACCAATGGTCGATCTACCTCGCCACTGCACTGCTCGGCATCGGGATCGCCCTGGGCTTCGCCAGCATGGCGAACCTCATCATTGAGGCGGTGCCGGCACAGCAGACCGGCGTGGCCACCGGCATGAACACCAACATCCGGAACATCGGTGCCGCCCTGGGGAGCGGCATCGCCACCAGCCTCGTCGTGAGCGGCCTGGCGCCCGGCGGCTTCCCCAAGGAGCACGGCTACATGTTGGCCTTCGCGGTCAGCGGGATCGCCCTGGTGGTGGCCGCACTCGCCGCGCTGGCCATCCCGAAGCGCGACGCCCCCTCCATCGTCGAACGGGAGCCGCACCCCGCACTCACCGCGGAGGCCGAGGTCATCGTCGGTGCCATCGCCTTCGGACCCGAGGACCGGGCGTGACACGCAGCGTCGCCCCACGGTCCGAAGCCGCGACGATGGAGCCGCGGCCGCTGCGGCGGGATGCAGAGGTCAACCTGAGCCGCATTCTGCTCGCCGCCCGCGACGTGTTCGCCGAACACGGATACGAAGCCTCCATGGAGGAGATCGCCCTGCGGGCCGACGTCGGGGTGGGCACCCTCTACCGCCGCTTCCCGAACAAGGCCGACCTCCTCGACGCCGTGGTCCAGGCGGCGCATGTACGCAAGCGCGAGATCGCCGAGGCGGTCCTCGCCGAGGTCGCTGCCGCAGACGGGGTCTTCGAGTTCGTGCGTCGCTGCATCGCCGTCCCCAGTTGCTGGCGGGCCACCATCTCGGCTCCGCCCTGGCGCACGAGCCGGACCGTGCTGGGCCAGACGGCTCCTCTGCTCCAAGAGATCCTCGACCGGAGCCGGCAGGCCGGATCGGTCCGCCCCGACGTCGAGGTGGCCGACATTGTGGTGGTGCTGATGGCCGTGCGCTCCATCGCCGATGTCTGCGACTCGAAATCCTCGAAGCCGTCCCTGCGCTTCTTGGAGCTGTTGCTCGACGGCCTTCGTCCCGGGCACGAGGCTCCCGTTCACGACCCGCTCACGATCGCGCAGCTCGACCGGATTCTGCGCCGCCGCTGACGGCGCCCGCCCGCCCGTCGCTCAGTCGAACGAATCGAGGGCGGCCAGGACCTCCACGACTTCGCGGCGCAGTCGTTCCAATGACGCCGATGTGGCGGGGCAGGAGAGTCAGCGGACGAGCACCGCCGCGCCCAGTCCCAGCGGCGCCAGGATCCAACCCCAGCGCACGGCCACGACGACCACTTCCGAGCGGTAGCCGTACAGCACCGACAGCTGAATGGGCTGGAACGACGGCGCGCTCAGCGCCGTCAGGACGGCCACCACCACGAGTGCGGTCGAGCCGGCGAGCGCGGCGGCCCCCGCGACGAGCGCGTAGTAGGCGATGCGCACGACGGTGAGCCAGCCCCAGCGCCGTACGGCGTGCTCGGTCTGCGGCACCGCCAAGTTGTGCGGATGGATCACCGAGCCGGTGAACAGGGCGGCACCCGAGAAGGCCAGGAGAGGTCCGGCCAGGGTCAGGACGTCGGCCGTCCAACCCGGCGCCGCGCCGAAGACGTGGAGCAGGAGCCCGACCAGGGAGGCCAGCACCGGTGACTGGTCCACCCAGGTGGTGGAGCGCCGCTGCGGGAAGGGGGCGTCCCGTCGCATGAGGTGGACCGCGACAGCGTTCCAGGCCGTGGTGATCACATTGGCCAGCACGGCGATCATCGTTCCGGCCGATCCGGCGAAGGCGGCCGCAGTCGGGACCACCCAGAAGCCCGCATTGGGAGTGACGGCCCACGCCTCGAGCGAGCTCTCGCCGGCACTCCGCTCGCCGCGGGAGACCAGGGTCGCCCCGAGCAGCAGCCACATGCCGGCGGACAGGGCGAGGGGGCCGAGCAGTTGGCTCAAGGAGGTCAACCGCCAGGCCGCCACCAGGGACAGCGTGGCCGATGTCGCCAGGATCTGGATGCGGAGGAAGACGGGCCAGGCGCGCTGCACGACCGGGCCGCCATGGGCCGAGCCCCAGCCGACGAGCCCACCCACAATGAACCACACCAGGGTGAGCACACCCCGATTGTGGCCGCTGCCGGGGCCCTCCTCGGTCCCAATTGACCGGCGGCAGGGAGCGGATAATGTGCGCAGATGCACCCTCAACCGATTGACGAGGTGCTGGCGGAGGCGATTGTCGGGCGTCGCTTGCTTACGCACCCTTTTTACCGTCGCTGGGAAGCCGGCACCCTCACGGAGGGCGAGTTGGCGGCCTACGCAGAGCAGTACCGCCATATTGAGCGCGAGCTCCCGGTCACCTTGGCGGCCATCGCCGAGGCCCTGCCGGCTGGACGTGCCCGTGACCTCGTGGAGGCGAACCTGGCTGACGAGCTCGGCACACCCGAGCCGCACGCGGAGCTCTTCGAGCGCTTCGCGCGGGCGGCCGGCGCCACTCCGGACGCCCCAGCGACCCCGTCGACGGCGGCGTTGCTCGCCGTGGTCCGCACCACGGCGGCCAACGACCCTGTGGCCGCGCTGGCCATGGTCGCCGCCTACGAAGTCCAGGCGGCCGACATCGCCGCCTCCAAGGGCGACGGCCTGCGGCGCCACTACGGCTTCGACGAGGAGGGCACCGTCTTCTGGGACGTGCACCGAACGCAGGAGGTGGACCACGCCGGATGGTCGATCGAGGCGCTGACCGCGCTGGAGGCCGATCTCGACGTGGTGCAGGCGGCCGCGACGGTCTCGGCCGACTCCTGGTGGCTCTTCCTCAGCGAGCGCGAAGAGCTTGCGCCCGTGGGCGCAGGCTGCTGACGCTGTTCAGCTGAGGGTCCCGCAGCGGGAGGCCGCCGCGGCGAAGGCCGCGGCGCGTTCGGTGTAGTCACCGAAGCGTCCGAAACTCGGGGCAGCCGGCGACAGGAGCACCACGGCCCGGGGCGGGGCCCAGGCGAATGCCGCAGCGACCGCAGCGTCGAGGTCCGCCGCATCACGGATGTCGACCTGCCCGCCGGTGCGGTCGCGGATGGCCTGTCCGATGCGCGGCCCGTTGTCGGGCATGGTGACGACGAGGGTCGGTGCGGTGCGCGCCGCGATGGTCCGGCCGAGCGGCGCGTAGTCCACGCCGCGATCGTGTCCACCGACGAGCAGTGCCACCGGCCGCTCGGCGAAGGACCGCAGGGCCGCCTGCGCCGGCAGCACGTTGGTCGAGAGACTGTCGTCGACGAACTCGACGGTGCCGACCGAACCGAGCGAGCGGCAGCGGCTGGGCAGTCCGTCGAAGCCCTGCGCGGCCTCGCTCAACGCGTCCACATCGGAGGCATCGGGGATGCCGAGGCCCTCGAGGACGGCGCGGGCCACCGAGGCGTTGCGGGCGTTGTGCGGCCCGTGCAGCCCGAAGGCCGCGAACCACGGGGCGTCGCGCTCCACCGCGGCGGCATCGACCCACCGGAGGTGCGGGCCGAGGAGCCCGACATTCCTGTGCAGCTCCGCGTCGGCATCATCGGCCAGGGCGAGGGTGACCCCGGGCTTGGTGCACAGCGACAGCTTGTCGGCGTAGTAGTGCTCGACCGTCCCGTGCCAGTCGAGGTGGTCCGGTGCCAGCGAGGTGACGGCGACCACGCCGGGTGCGTTTCGCAGGTCGGGGACCTGGAAGCTCGACGTCTCGACGATCCAGTACTCCGGGGCCGGGTCTCCCGCCGGGTCCCAGGGCGCCACGCCGATGTTCCCGCCCGCCCGTGCGTCGACGCCGAGCCCGCGGAGCAGGTGGACGGCCAGCGCGGTCGTGGTGCTCTTGCCCTTCGTGCCGGTGATGCAGGCGACGCGGGTCGGATCGGCCTCCGCCATGAACAGGCCGAGGCCCCCGCAGACCATGACCCCTGCCTGCTCGAGTTGCGCCACATCGGGCCGGTATCGGCTGATCCCCGGGCTCTTGACGACGACGTCGCAGTGACGGAGGGCTTCGAGGCCTCCGTCGGCCGTCGCCAAGACCTCGAGACCGTCCAGCGAGGCGGTGGCGGGCACGTCGTCGACCAGTACCGGGTCGCGGCCCATGGACCGGAGCCGGCGGATGCTGGCCTGTCCCTCGACGCCGAGTCCCCAGACGCCGACGGACGCGTCAGCGAGCGCGGACCAGGAGATCGGGTGGCGCATAGCGATCGGGGATGCGATGGGTGCCACGGGGCTGCAACAGCGCGCGGGGATCGACCGGCGCGGCGTCGCCCAGTTCGGACCGCAGCCGTTGCACGAGCTCGTTCCCGGCGCGGTCGGCGCGCTCTGCCGCCAGCGCCAGGGCACCCCGGCACTCGTCGATGTCCCCCACGCACTCGAACGGCTTGGCGCCGGCGCCCAGGCCGAGGAGGGCCCGGAACCGGTCCTCGTTCACGGGGTTCTGCAACGGTTCGTCGCCGGCGAACACCGCTTCGAGGTCGCCGCGATCCATGAAGGGGGCCAGGACGAGGTCGACGAAGCAGCACTTGTCGCAGCGGCCGCACCAGTGGTCGAGCCGTTCTGCCGGGCTCTGGTGGAAGGAGCGGTTGCAGCTGCGAAACGTGCGATGGTACTCGGGGAGCCGGGCAAACTGCTCTCCGACCCACAGCTCGGAACGCGGTCGCAGGAAGGAGAAGACGGAGAGGTCAGGGCCGAGGGCGGCGCCGACGAGCTCGCCGAATGCGTGCTCGAACTCCTCGCTCTTCGACCATTGGTGGTTGACGGCCAGCCCGTCCTCGACGAGGGTGGGAACCGAGGCCGACCACTCGTTGGACAGCACCACGGCGTCACGTCGCTGGAGTATTGCCGCCACGAGGACCGCAGAGGTGATGACGGCGGTCACGGGCACGTGCCCGTTGAGGAACCCGAGCTCGGCCGAGCGGCGCACGAGCGGGTCGATGGTGCGCACAATGCGGGTGACGGGCAGGCCGGTCACGGCGGCAGCGTCCTCAATGGCGGCGAAGCGGTTCCCGGGTGGCTCGACCACGCAGAGTGCGGCGTCGGGATGGTCCGGCGCCAACGCGGCCACGGTCACGATGGAGTCGATGCCGCCCCCGAAGGGGATCAGCGGACGACCCGGGGCCGGTGCGTAGTCTATCGCCGGGGGGGTGCCGGCGTCCGGTCCCTCGATCCGCAGGCCGCGCAGGTCGAGGCCGTTGCGGTAGGCGAACTCCCCGAGGCCGTTGCCGTAGAAAATGCGCAGGAAGTCCCGTTCGGGTGCCGTCGTCGGCAGATCGCCCAGGTCGATCAGGCCGGCGGCCGAGGTCTTGTAGTACGAGACGCCGGCCAGCAGGTAGAGGATCCGTACGGCGGCCAGCACAGCCGGGTCGCTCCAATCGCCCCCGCGCTCGAAGGCGAACCGCTCCGTGAAGGTCTGGTCGCCGGTGGCGTAGTGGCAGACGACGGCCGCGTCGGCCGTGTCGATGGCGTAACCGTCGTAGTGGAACCGGTCGGGTGGTGGCATGCGAGTGGGGTGGCCCGGCGATCCGAGCCAGCCCATGCTACGGCGCAACCGGCCTCGGACCGGCCTCAGTCGAGGAGGCGGGCTAGCAGGGCGAATCGGCCGCAGGGCCGTTGCGCGCGATCGCTGAAGAACTGCTCGTCCGCCGTGGTGGCGGCACACTCGATGATCCGCTCGCGCCGCACCCCTCCCGCCACGAGTTGCTGCCGGTTGGCCGCGACCAGGTCCACCAGCCAGTGGGCGGGGCCGTCGGGCCGGGCCACGCCGGGCTCGAGCGGGGCGGGTGCGATCACCGCGGCCAGTCCCTGCTGCACCTCGTCGGTGACCTGGTAGCGGTCGGGGTGCACGGCCGGCCCGATGAAGGCATGGATCCGTCGGGCCTCCGCCCCGCAGTCCTGCATGGCGCGGAGCGCCGCTCCCACGGCCCCGGCCGCCGCGCCGCGCCAGCCGGCATGGACAGCGGCCAGGACGCGCGACTCGGGGTCGACAAGGGCGAGCGGGACGCAGTCGGCCACCATGATGGCGAGCGTGATGCCGGGGGTCACCGTGACGAGGACGTCAGCGGAGGGCAGGGCGTCGTCGTCGGCGCAGGCGCCGCGGCCCCGCTCCTGCGGCCCGACCACCGCGGCCCGCGCACCGTGCACCTGTCGGCCGAAGGCCACGTCCTCGAGCGCGGCGCCGAATGCCGCGGCCGCCCGCCTCCGGTTGGTGACCACACGTTCGGGGTCGTCGCCGACGTGCAAGCCGAGATTGAGGGTGTCGAACGGGGCCGCCGAGACGCCGCCATGGCGGGTCGTCACGGCCACGTCGACCCCGAGGGCAGCACCGTCGGCCCAGCGCACCAGCGGGAGGGACGGGGGATCGGGCACGCCCGCCGACCCTACCGAGCGCGGCACGGCGGATCGCCGGCGCGGCGCTACGAGGCCTGACTCTCGTCCCACACCGTGGTGGGGACCACCGAGAGGAGGGGCCGCCCCGGTCGCGGAGTTGCGCCGGCGCGCTGCAACTCTGCAAAGCCGTAGAGCTCGGCCGAGTCGCTGCCCGGGTCGCCGGCGGCGCTCGACGCGTGGGCCGGCGTCCTCGTGCCCAAGACGTCGGCGAGCGAGATCCCGGCCCCGAGCGCGTCGAAGAGCACCACGAGGGACTCGAGCGAAAACCCCTGCTCCTGTAGCCGCAGGACGGCCTCGAGGCGGTTCCGGTGGACGGCCCCGTAGAGCCCGGTGCGGCCGCGCAGCGCCGGATGGGGCAGCAGCCCGAGGGTCTGGAGCGAGCGGATGCGCCGGGTGGTCGTCCCCGCGACGACGGCCAGCTCGTCGATGGTCAGCGTCGTGACCTCCTCCGTCTCCACTTGACAATCGTAACATCTATTCATGTAACATCAAATACTGTTACTGACAGCGACTCAGGAAGAGGTGCAGCCATGGGACTCAATCTCGACGCGGTGGGAACCATCTCGGAGCCCGCGGAGCGGTCGTGGGACAGCAAGGATGCCCTGCTCTACGCCCTCGGCGTGGGGGCCGGGGCCCTCGAACCCACCGGCTTCGAGCTCGAGTTCACCACGGAGAACTCCGATGGCGTGACCCAGCGCGTCCTGCCGACGTTCACCACCATCGTGGGCCAGGGCGGCGGCGGCGGCCTGTCGTTGGGGGACTACGACCCGGCGATGCTGGTCCACGGCGAGCAGTCCATCCGGTTGCACGGTGAACTGCCTGTCGCCGGCACGGTGAAGACGACGACCACGGTGGCGGGTATGTACGACAAGGGGGCGGCCGGCCTGGTCGTGCTCGAGAGCATCTCGCGGCACGCCGCGAGCGGCGAGCCCGCCTTCTCGACCCGCACGGCCCTCTTCATCCGCGGCGCCGGCGGCTTCGGCGGCCCCCGGAACCCCGAGGGCGACGACGAGAGCGCGCTAGCCGCCGAGCCGTTGCCGACGCGTGAGCCCGACGAGGTGATCTCGTACTCGACCCGGGCTGATCAGGCGCTGCTCTACCGGTTGAACGGCGACCGCAACCCGCTGCACTCCGACCCGACCTTCGCCAAGCGGGCGGGCTTCGACGCCCCGATCCTGCACGGCCTGTGCACGTACGGCTTCACGGGGCGCGCCCTGCTGCACGCCGTCTGCGGGTCGGACCCGGCACGCTTCGGCGCCATGCGCGCCCGTTTCTCCAAGCCGACGATGCCCGGCGACACGCTGCGCGTGTCGCTGTGGGACATCGGCGGGCAGGTGTCCGGCGCCTACCGCTTCCGCACCGAGACACAGCGCGGCGAGACGGTCATTGACGCCGGGCTCTTCTCTGCCGCGAGCTGAGGCGGACGGCCGGGCTCTTCTCTGCCGCGAGCTGAGGCGGACGGGACGCCTTACTGCCGGCAGTCGGCGCACACGCCGAAGATCTCGACCGTGTGCGTCACGTCGCTGTAGCCGAGGTCCGTCGCCGTCGTCTCGGCCCAGCGCTCGAGGTCGGGGAGCTCCACCTCGGTCCCGCGGCCGCACTGCCGGCACACGACGTGATGGTGGTGCCGCCCGCTGCGGCAGCGGCGGTAGACGAGCTCGCCGTCGGCGGTCTGCAGGGCGTCGAGCCGGCCCTCGTCGGTGAGGAGGCCGAGGTGCCGGTAGACGGTGGTCAAACCGACCGTCTCGCCGGACTCGCGTAGCGCGGCGTGGATGTCCTGCGCGCTGCGGAAGTTGTCCGAGCTCTGCACGACATTGAGCACGGCCTCACCCTGTCGGGTTCGCCGCGACGTGCGGGGCGGGTGCTCTGCGTGCTCAACCATCGTGCAACACTGCCAGGTCGGGCGGGGTGAACCGGTTTCGCCGCCGTGCCGCGATGGCGGGGCCGACGAGGCGCGCCACCACATAGAACGCGAAGCTGATGGCCACGATCAGCACGCTCGGCTTGACGGTGGAGAACTGGAAGCTGAGCAGGAGGCCGCCGTCGGCCGCGAGCACGGCCATGACCACCGACAGGATCGTGACTGCGAACGGGTTGGCGCTCAGTCGCTGTGCCGCCGCGGCCGGTGTGATGGCCAGGCTGAGCACCAACAACGTGCCGACGATCTGCGCCGCCTCGGTCACGGTGATGGCGAGGACGAACAGGAAGACGATCCCCAGCACGCCGATGGGGACGCCGCGGGCCCGCGCCACGTCGGGGTCGATCGACGCGAACAGGAGGGGCCGCCGGATGACGGTGAGGACGATGGCCACGACGACGGCGATGACGCCGAGCAGGAGGATCTGACCCGAGCTGATGCCGAAGATGTTGCCGAACAGGATGTTCAGGGCCTCACTGGCGTAGCCGTGGTAGTAGCCGAGCAGGAACACACCGAGGCCGAGGCCGGCGGCCAGGATCACGCCAATGGTGGAGTCGCGCTCGGCGGCGCGCTGGCCCAGCAGGCCGATCAGCCCCGCCACGACGAGGGCGCCGACCAGCGCACCGGCGAGCGGATTATCGGCCACCAGCAGACCGCCGACCGCGCCGGTGAAGGCGAGCTCGCTCGTGCCGTGCACGGCGAAGGACATGGTGCGGGAGATGACGAAAGGGCCGATGAGCCCGCAGCTGACGGCGACGAGGAAGGCCGCTTCGAGTGCGTGCTGGGCGAAGCCGAACTGGAGGTAGAAGCCGATGCCCATCAGTGGGCGTGCCCGTGGTGCGGGTGGGCGCCCGGCTCGGTCGGCAGCTCGTCCTCGGCGCTGACCACGAGGTAGCGGTCGCGCACCTTGATCACGTCGACCTCAATGCCGTACAGGTCGCTGAGGCGCTCGCTGGTGAGGATCTCCTCGGGCGTGCCGATGGCCCACTTGCCGCGCACGAGGTAGAGGATCCGGTCCACGTAGGGCAGCACGGGATTGACCTCGTGGGTGACGAACACGACCGGCGTGCCGGCCTCGCGCCGGCGCTCGTCGATGAGCCGCGTGACAGCCCGCTGGCTGGCCAGGTCGAGGGCGAGGAGCGGCTCGTCGCACAACAGCACCTTGGGATCGCCGAGCAGTGCCTGGGCGATGCGCAGGCGCTGTTGTTCGCCGCCCGAGAGCAGGCCGACCGGCGCTTCGGCGTAGGCGCTGGCACCGACCGCCTCCAGCGCCTCGTCCACCCGCGCCCTGACGGCCCGGGTATGGCGTGGCAGGCCCCAGTGGTGCCCGTCCACGCCGAAACGGACGAGGTCCCGGCCGCGGATGGGCAGGGAGCGGTCGAAGGCCTGCTGCTGGGGCACGTAGCCGAGCTGGTGGTTGCCCAGCCGTGGTGGGGCACCGTTGACGCGCACGGTACCCGCCGAGAGCGGGACGAGTCCCAGCAGCACCTTGAGGAGCGTGGTCTTGCCGGCGCCGTTCGGACCGAGGACGGCCAGGAACTCGCTCTCTGCGATGGTGAGGTCGAGGTCGGACCACAATTGGCGCGAGCCCAGGCGGACCGCGGCCCCCTGCAGTTCCACGGGCGGCACGGTCACGGGTTGCGGCTTGTCTCGAGCGCGTGCGACAGCGCAGTCAGTTGGGACTGCTGCCATTGCTGGTAGGTCGCCGCACCGGTCGGCATCGTCTCGGAGACGCCGACGACCGGGATGTGGTGCTGGCGGGCCAGGTTCCGGATCTGCGTGGTCACCGGGGTGACGGTCTGCACGTTGTAGAGCAGCACGTTGATGTCGCGGCCGTCGAGCAGCCGCTCCATGGCCAACGTGTCGGCGGGACCGGGGTCGGTCCCGTCCTCGATGGAGCGGGCGAAGCCCGACGGCGTCACCACGTCGAGGCCGGCCGCGGCCAGGGCATAGCCGGGCACCCGTTCGGTGTAGGCCACCGGGACGTTGTGGAAGTGCGCCCTGATACCGGCCAGCGTCGTGTCGAGCGGAGCCAGCGACGCGTCGAACGCGGCGAGGTTGGCCTTGAAGTTCGCCGTGTCCCGCGGCGCGGCCTTCTCGAGTGCGGCGGCGATGGCGGCGGCCACGGAGGGCACGCGCGGGATGTCGTACCAGAGGTGCGGGTTGGGATCGCTCCCGGTGACGTGGAGCACGGTCGCCGCGTTGACGATGCGGGGACTGCCGCCGTCGGCGCTCAGGAGCGAGCTCATCCAGGTGTCGTAGCCGGCCCCGTTCTCAATGACGACCTGGGCCTGCGCCAACGTGGCGGCGTCGGCGGCGTCTATCTCGAAGAGATGGGGGTCGGCGTTAGGGCTCGTGATGAGCGACGTCACCTTCACGTCACGGCCACCCAGCTGGCTGGTGATGTTGCCCCAGAAGTTCTCGGCGGCCACCACGTGCACCACGTCGAGGGCGCCCGTTCTGGTTGCCGCGTCGGCGCACGCTCCGGCTCCGAAGGCCAGGCCGAGAGCGGTGGCGGCGAGGGCGGCGGTCGCCAGGGAGGGGTGCGCCGGATTGGACCTCATAACAGTAACGGTAATCATTTCGGATAAGTCTGGCAAGAGGGTCGTCCGGTTTCTGCCACGGAGGTCGTCGGAGGGGCGGCGAGGCGGGCTGAAGCCCGCCGTTCAGCCGCCGAAGAGGAGCGAGTAGTCGGCGCCGCGCCGCAGGTGGTGACCGCCGTCGACACCGAGGGTCTCGCCGGTCACGAACGACGATTCGGGTCCCAACAGGTACCGCACGGCCGCCGCCACGTCCTCGACGGTGCCGACACGACCCAGGGGCATCTGCGCCAGGTAGTCGTCGAGCAGCGGCCCGCCGCCGGTGATGAACGCCATCAGCTCGTCGGCGATGATCCCGGGGGCCACGGCGTTGACACGGATGCCGAGCGGCCCGAGCTCCTCGGCCGCGGTCTCCGCCAGGAAGCAGATGCCGGCCTTGGACACGCCGTAGGCCCAGAGGTGCGGATGGGGGAACCGCCCGGCCCCCGACGACATCAAGACGATGGAGCCCGGTCCACCCTGCGCCTGCATGGCGAGCCCACCCTGCTTCACGCAGATGACCGAGCCCGTCAGGTTGAGGTCGACGGTGGCCCGCACCGACTCGATGTCGGCGGTCAGCACCGAGCCCAAGTGGAGGGAGCCACCCGCGCAGGCGAAGAGGCCGTCGATGCGACCCGTCGCTTCGGCGGTGGCGGCGACGGCAGCGGCGACCTCGTCCTCGACGGTGACGTCGGCCACCATGCAGCGGACGGTGGCGTCCCCGCTGGCCGCGGCGGCGATCCGCTCGCGGGCGTCGAGCAGCTTCTGTTCCGTGCGCCCGCAGATCGTCACGTGGGCGCCGTCAGCGGCGAACCGCTCCGCCGTGGCGAGCCCGATGCCGCTCCCGCCCCCGGTGACCAGGATCGACCAGCCGGCGATGCCGGCAGCCGGGTTGGTGACGGCCATCAGGCGGCGCCCAGGGGCGCCGAGGGCGTGAACTCCACCGGCATGGCCTCGAAGCCGGAAATGAAGTTCGCCGGGCGCCGCGGCAGGGTGTCTCGCCCGGCCGCCAGGTGGATGTCGGGCATCCGGGCCAGGAGCCGTTCGAACATCACCTTGAGCTCCAGCCGGGCCAGTTGGTTGCCGAGGCAGAAGTGGGCACCGAAGCCGAAGGCGACGTGCGGGTTGGGGCTGCGGCCGATGTCGAAAGTGTCCGCGTCGTCAAAGACGGTCTCGTCGCGATTGGCCGACGGATAGAGGAGGAGCAGCTCCTGACCCTCCTTGATGGTCACGCCACCGAGCTCGACGTCGCGCGTCGCGGTACGGGCCATGTTCTTGATCGGCGACACCCAGCGCAGCATCTCCTCCACCGCGCCCGGCATGAGGCCCTCGGGGTCGGCGGCCAGCCGGGCCAGCTGGTCGGGTTGGGCGAGGAGCTCCTCCAAGCCGCCACTGATGACGTGACGCGTCGTCTCGTCGCCGCCGATGAGGATCAGCAGCGTCTCGTGGATCAGCGAGGCCTCGTCGAGCGAGTCGCCGTCGATCTCGGCCTGGCACAGCACGCCGACCAGGTCGGCGGTGCTGCCCGATGCCTTGCGATCGGCGAGGACCGGGTTGATGTAGGCGGTGTAGCCCTCGAAGGCGTGCATGGCCCCGACCATGGCCTCGGGGTCGGGCGAGCCCTGCGACTTGAGCATCACGTCGGACCACTCGAGCAGCTCGGCCCGGTCAGCCGGGGCCACGCCGAGCATGTCGCCGATCACGGCAATGGGGAGGGGCGCCGCGATGTCGGCCACGAAGTCGCAAGTGCCCTGTTCGCACACCGCGTCGAGGATGAGGTCGCACGCGACTCGGAGCTGGTCCTCCATGGCCCGGACCCGCTTGGGCGTGAAGCCCTCCGAGACGAGGCGCCGCCGGCGCACGTGCTCGGGGGCGTCGAAGTCGATCATCATCGGCAGGGGCGGATACTTGGGCCGGATGCCCTGGGCGCTCGAGAAGGCCTCGGTGTCGACCGAGGCCGCCTTCACGGCGGCGTAGGAGGCCGCTGCCCACATGTCGTTCGCCTCGTCGTAGTAGACGGGCGAGTGGGCTCGCATCCAGGCGTAGGCGTCGTGGGGCTCCCGCCCGTAGAACTC
>Ga0307373_10005968_pt1 | contig 19591 bp, 20 predicted proteins | sample OX2MG_FD_202534 | JGI IMG/M metagenome (GOLD analysis project Ga0307373, IMG submission 202534) | Soil microbial communities from Risofladan, Vaasa, Finland - OX-2 | ecosystem: Environmental > Terrestrial > Soil > Coastal area > Acid sulfate soil | place: Finland: Risofladan, Vaasa | collected...
TCGTCCGGCTCGAGCATGACGAGGAGGGGGCAGATGGCGCGTCAGCCGCAGCCTACCAGATGCCGTGATATCACGCTAGTGCCGTGACATCAGAGGAGCTGCTCCCGTGGCGCCTGACGTCGGAAGGTCGTCAGGCGCGCTCGCAGCTCGCTGGTGAGCTCCGGAGGGAGCTCCCACAGGAGGAGCTCGACGAGCTCGACCTTGCTGGTCCGCACGCCCTCGCGGCGGAGGGCGTGCACCAGGTCGGCGAGCCGGCTATCAAGCGAGCGCCGAGGGCGCAGGGCGAGGTTGGCCAGGGGCTCACCGGGCGGGGCGGGCGGGTACGGGGCGGTCGACGGCGGTCCCGAGGCTGTCTCTGGCCGCGCATGAGGACGTTGGGGTCGGGGTGCCGGAACGGCCATTCTGGGTGTCACCCGCTCCGTACCGGCCACCGCTGCGCGGTCGGATGTCTCCTGGGGGCGAGGATGGCGTGTCGGGGGGATCGACCGTGGCCGCCGGTCCAGCCGATCACGGAGGGCGTCGAGCCCGTCCGGCTGCATCTCAGCCACAGGCCCGCTCCACAGCGCCGGCCAAGGCGCGCAACTCGCTGGCCGCCCGTTGGAGCTGCCGACCCGGCTGGGGCTGGAGCGTGAGCGCGGCTCGGCGCACGCGGCGCCGGATCCACCGGTGCTCGGACACCGGTGGCCCCACGGGCGTGCCATTGGCGAGCGTTGCCAGGCGCTCAACGTAGCGGCGGGGCGGGATGGGCGGGACCATGTTGGGGGCGATGAGCAGCCGGTAGTCCGCGAAGTCGTGGAGCATCCCCTCCAGGGCGTCCATCTCGCGTGCGCCGAGAAGGACCGGCACGACGACGAGGTCTGCGACCTGCATGGCGCCGTCGGTGAGGGCGTTGGCCCCCGGGTGGGTGTCCACGATCACCCACTCCCTCCCCCACACCCTCGACCATGCGGTCAGACAGTCGGCGACCAGGGCGTCAGGGATGGTGCTGGCGGCCAGGTCGCGATGCGCGGGCACGAGGGCGGGCTGGTGCGGCCGGGTCCTCGGGGTGGGCGCCCGGCCCTCGGGGCCGGCTTCGAGGGCGTCGAGGAGCGGCGCGCGCCGGAACGCCGCCGGGTCGTAGCCCCACATGCGGGTGGCGCCGCCGCTGTCCCAGTCGAGATCGACCAGGACGCCACCCAGGCAGCCGGCCAGCTCGTACGCGAGGGTGGTCTTGCCCACGCCGCCCTTGGCGGCGGCGACGGTGACGATCCGCGGCATCGGTCAGAGCCTAGCATCAGTAACGCATGCATGCAAGCGGTAAGTAACGCGGTAGGGCGATCATGCATGCGTGATGCTACCTGCGCTAGTGATGCCGTGAGTCTGTGATATCATGCAGACCATGCCATCACCGCCGCCTAATGGGGAGGAGGGGGAGAGGACGACCCGACTCCCCATCACGTTCCCGGAGCCGCTGTACGAGCGCCTCCGGGAGGCGTCGTACCGCCAGCATGTCCCGATGTCGGCGATCGTCCGGGAGGCGCTCCGCGAGCATCTCCGGCGGACCGAGCCGCAGATGCGGCTGCCGCTCGGAAAGGGGGAGAAGCCGTGATCCTTGCTCCGGGCCGGGAGGTTGCGCCAGGTGGAGCGGACCGTCGGTCACCGAACGGTCCCCGCGTGTGGTCGTAGCTCCCAGCTGCCGTGCCGTCGCGGTGGTCCATGGGAGGGGCGCAGTGAGCACGTTCTTCGACGTGGTCCACCCGCGGGACGACGTGTTGAAGGGCGAGCTGACGGAGGCCCGCTTCGCGGCCGGGCTGGAGGAGGTCGTCGCCGGGACTGCTCAGGGCACCTACGCCACGCCCGCGGCCTTCTTCACCAGCACCTACCCCTCCGGCGGCCTGCGCACATTGCTGAACGAGGCCCTCGGGCGCCTGGGGGGCGGGAAGCCTGATGGCGCCAGTGTCATCCGCCTGGAGACCAACCTCGGCGGGGGGAAGACCCACAACCTGATCGCCCTCTACTACGCTGCCCGGGGCCACCTCGACCGGGCCGCGGCACGTGAGTTCATGGATCCCGACCTCCTGCCGGCCCACCCCATCGACCGAATCGGGGCGTTCGTGGGGACCACGGCCGGGGCAACCACCTTTCCCGAGCTGGACGGGGTATGCCCCTCGACCCCGTGGGGGTACCTCGCTCTGCAGATCGGGCGCCGAGCCGGCTACGAGCAGGTTCGAGCCGACGATGAGGGATTGACCGCCCCGGGGGCGGCCGCCCCCGGGGCGGGTGCTCGGAAGGGAGCCCGCCCTGGTCCTGATCGATGAGATCGCCCGCTACTACCTGACGGCCCGGGGCAAGGCGGTGGCAGGGAGCACCCTCGCCCAGCAGACGACGTCCTTTCTCATGGCCCTCATGGAGGCCGTCGACAGCCTGCCGCAGGCTGCGCTGGTCATCACCACGAGCGAGGTGTCCGATGCGTTCGGCGAGGACACCGCGGCGGTCCTGGAAGCGGTCGGACAGGCCCGATCCCTGCTGGCTCGCAAGGAGGTGGTGCTGCGACCGAGCGAGGAAGCCGACCTGCCGCGGATCCTCACCCGGCGCCTGTTCGAGCCGCTGGACCCTGGGGTTGGCGGGGCCGCCGCCGAGCGCTATGCCGCTGCGGCCGACGCCGCCGCGGCTCAGGGACTGGACCTCCCGGACGCCATGACGGGGGCCGGTTGGGCGACCGAGGTGGCGCGCACGTACCCGTTCCATCCTGGCCTAGTCCGGGTCTTGGACAAGCGGCTCTCCACCATCCCCAACTTCCAGCGCACCCGCGGCGCGCTGAGGCTGCTGGCCCGGGTCGTGCGCCGGCTGTGGGAGATCCAGCCCGACGGGGTCGAGCTCATCCACCTGCACCACATTGACCTGGCCGACCGGGTGGTGGCCGAGGAGCTGTCCAGCCGCCTCGAGCGGCCGCTGTTCGAGCCGGTGATCCGCGCCGACGTCGTCTCGCAGGCGGGGAGCCCGCCTGCCCACGCCGAGCAGGTGGACGAACGCATGGGGTCCCCGTACGCCCGCCGGCTCGCCACCGCAGCCTACCTGTACTCGCTCACCCGGGACGTCCCCGGCGTGGCAGCGGGCGAGCTGTTCGGGGCGGTGCTCGCTCCGGGTGACGACGCCAATCTAGCGTACGCCCGCGGGCGGCGTGCGCGAGTACCGCAATCGGCTGGTGTTCCTCGCACCGGCCGCCGCCTCCCACGAGGCCATGGTGCGGGCGGTCCGCCGGCACCTGGCCCTGGAGGCCCTGGCGGCGAACGGTGACACGCTGGCCGCTCTCTCCGCTGACAAGCGCGCCGAGGTCAAGGACCGGGCGAAGACCTCGGCCCTGGAGGCCCGGGTGGCGGTGTGCAACCACGTCAACCTCCTGTACGTGCCGGGTCCGGGCGGCCTGGAGCCGATCGAGCTGGACGTCGTCACGACGGCGAGCGTGCAACCCAACCAGACCGCGGCGATCCTCGAGCGGCTCGCCGCCATGGACAAGACGCTCGCCAGTGGCAACAAACCGCTGGACCCGGGCTACATCCGTACGAAGCTCGGCGCCGTCCTTGAGACCCCTCAGCCGACCAATGAGTTGGTGAGAGCCTTCGCTCGGCGGACCGACCTCAAGCTGGTCCTCGACTGGGCCCAGCTGGTCAATCTCGTCGCCGCCGGGGTGCGCAACGGGGTCTGGGAGTACCAGGACCCCGAGCAGGGCGAGGGTGGCTGGGGCACCGCTGATCGCCCGCCGCCCGCCGTTTGCCTGGCAGAGGACACCTTCCTGCACCCGGCGGGCTCGGCGCCCGCACCGACGCCGCTGGCGTGTCCGCTGTGTCGCCAGGTCCACACGGGTGCCTGTCCCGGCGCGGATGGCCTGGCGTCGGGGGGCGACCCAGCGCCGGCTCCAGCAGCCGGGACCAGCTTTCAGGGGACCGGATCCGCTGGACGGGCCTTCGCCGACGCCCGGGCGGCGGCGGCCGACGCGGGGCGCCAGTAGCTCCGAGAGCTGCAGATCACGATCGACCACGTGGGGGCGGGCGCCGGACCCGAGCTGACGTGGTTGCACACTGTGGTCCCGGCCACAACTACGCTGGAGCGGTTCCGGGCTGCTCCAGAATCCCAGGCCCGGACTACTGCCTTCGCCTGCATGGGCAAAGCTCGGCCCGCTCGGCCACTCACGGGGATACGTTTCGACGCGGCAGAGTTCACTCTCGTTACGGCCTGCAGCTTCGCCTCCCCTCGCTTCGACGCCGGAGGTTGACTACCGGGCTCCTCTCGCGGCTTGCCCGGGCGGGACTCCCACCCGCTGGTCGATCGGCCCTTGGCTGGGCACACCCCATACTCGGATCGGATGCATGTGCTCCTGTCCTCCAGACGATCCACGGCGTTCAATACCCGAGATCGTACGGACCAGGGGCCGTGCGTCCTCCTATCTCCCCCACAGAAATGACAGTAGTCCCGCTTTGTCCCACGGGCCAGCGGACGAGTGCTCATACACCACGTGGCTGAGATTCGCCACGAGTGCGCTATGATCCTCCGAGCTTACCTATGTCACATCCAAGCGGCCGTGGTCAGCATCGGGGGATTCGGAGGTTCCGTGGTCTCCGGCTGACTCTCGTCGTAGCTCTCTTGATTGTCCTGGGCCTGGTTACCAGGTTTGGGCCGGGCACAGGAGTGCTTGCGGGCAGCCACCGGCCTGCCCCCCGCACCCCGCCACCTCCAATTCCGACTGGCAAGCCAGTGGGACTGGTCCACGCCGACGCCCTAGCGGTGGCCCCAGACCGGCGTTTGTACATCGCAGAGACACCCGAAAACATGGTGGTGGTGCGAAGGCCTAACGGCGACTACTATGACGTGGCCGGCAATGGCTTGAGCGGCTTTTCGGGAGATGGTGGTCCCGCAGTTGATGCCAGACTTTCCGAAGTTTACGACATCGCCTTCTCCCCAAGGGGGTTGTTATACATCGCGGATGGCTCCCGGGTACGGATGGTAAATGCGTCCGGCAAGATCGTGACTGTGGTTGGTGGCGGCACGATCCCACCCCCAACGGCGACAACCGACACACCCGCCGATGGCGGGATCCCGGCTCTCCAAGCGTCGTTGGGCCCCATTCTATCCCTCGCCTTCAGTCCGAGCGGCCAACTCTATCTGAGTGACGCCACCCAGCTCCTGACGCTCTTGCCGTCCGGCTACGTTGTGGCGCTCCCACTCACGTATGAGACGCGCAGTCATCGTCAGGTGCCGGTTTCGGTCGTTGGGGCCGTAGCGGTACCACGGGCCCAGACCATCTATGTCTGGCTAACCCTCGAAGGCGGATCCATCTACGTGTTGCATGCCTCAGGGCCGGCGACTTATGTCGCCCGTGCCCACGTGCCTCCCTCCGGAGCAGCGCCAGGATCCTTGCAAGCCGCGAGCAATGGGAAGCTGCTTGCAATTGCGGGCAGTGAGCTCCTCCAGCTTACGGGGCTCAAGGCAGCTGTTGCCTACCGCTTTCCCGCATCATTGGGCCAGCAACCATTTGCACCGTCGTTCCTTGCTCCCGACCCCGATGGCAGCTTCTATGTGGACGATGCGGGTGTAGGGGGCGGCGGCTTGTACGAGCATTTGATACGGGTCTACCATGGGCGAATGATCGTCCTCTGGCAGGCCATGAATCTGGACTGACTAGCTTCACTCAGCCAAGCCCACCCCGAGTGTATGCCGACCTTCGGCATCGTGCGCGCGTCTGCCCGCGTTCCCGCGAGCCCAAGCGCAACTCTGACACATTGTAACGATCCGATCACCTTCTGCTGACGGATGCTGGTGGGTAGGCCCCCTTGAGGTAACGTCCATGTCACCGGCAGATGACCATGTCACCGGCAGACGGACGGGCGGTGGGGCACAGGGTCTGCAGCCTGGCTACTTCGCCACGCATTGCAGCGGCTGGCTGTCCGTGTATAGGGGGTAGGCGTGACTGCCACGTCGATCTACAACGCGCTCGACTATGGGGCTACCGGCAACGGGTCGACGGATGATACGACCGCGATCCAGAGCACGATAGATGCGTCGGTCGGCAGCCCTGGCAGTCCGACCTCGGGTGCGCCGCCCGCTGTTGGCGGTGGGGTGTGCTACGTGGGCGCTGGCGTTTACCCCATCAGCTTGCCGCTTGTCATTCCCCAGGGGTGCCATCTGATCATCGATGGCAAGCTCAAACTCGTAGACAACGCGACTAACTGTCCGGTGCTACTCAGCATTGTGGGATCCAGTGTTCTCATCGGTGGGAGTGGCACCCTCGATGGGAACTATGGGGGTCAGAAGCTGGCTTCACTGGCCAAATCGCAGGCCGGCATCGCGACACCGAACGGCACCGGATACAATAGCATCACCGTGACGGGGCTCACGATCCAAAACTTCACCGCCAATGGGGTGAACATTGTCGGCGCGAGCAATGTGCACCTTGACGGCCTGACTATCACCAACTGCCACGTCGCGAACCAGTTCGCCTCAGTAGCGGGCGGGCCGACGGCGACCAATTGTCATGCCCAGCGGCTCACCATCACCGGGACGGATGACTATGGCTTCGCCTTTTATAACGGGGTGGTCGACTCGTCGATCTCCAACAGCTACCTGTCGGACAACAATTTAAACATCGGCATCCTGAGTGATTCCAATCCCGTGCCCTCGAGCGGGATTCGGATCGTGGGCAACCACTGCTTCGCGGCCAAGGTCAATCCCGGGATCGCGGTGCGGGCCAACACCTGTCCGGACCCCAGCGATCCGTCCCAGGCATGCACGCCGATCACGCACTCCAACATTCACATTCTCAACAATCACGTATACAACAATGGCGACGGCAAGTCGCGCAGGGGTGGCGGGATCCAGGTTACGACCACGGACACGTGCATGATTGCTGGCAACCACTGCTCGGGGGACCTCGGCGACGAGATCGTGATCGGCGACGATGGCCCGGCGGCGAGTTCCTATTGGGGCTGCAGCAACATTACGGTGACCGGCAACAAGTGCTACGGGGCCGGGGTTGGGGGAAGCGGGATCGCCATCCGGGTGCCGTGGAACGCGCCTGTGGCACTTCACTCCAATGTGATGGTGGCGCAGAACGTGACCAATGGCAATGCGGGGAATGGTATCCTCGTCTCTGGAGTGAGCAACTGCACGGTCGACGGGAACCACTGCAGCAGCGACCGGGGAGCGGGGATTGCTGTTGGGGCTCTCGTGACGCAGTTGCACAAGCACGGCAATACTATCAATGGCGTCCTCCACGACACCGCTGATAGCTCCGCGTCGGACCTGTGGGTGCCTCGTGGAACCGGACGGCTGGCGGACTCCCACAACCTGATGTGGTCCACCACGGGGCAGATGAACTACGGAGTTCAAGGTGGCCCGAACAACAACGTGATGATGCACGGGCTCTGGATCGGGGGCTGGGCGATCGCGCCGACCAACTATGACATCTCCGGGCTGAACGTGCAGCAGACGGACAATGGCGTCCCGATCGTCGGCGGGCCGACGACGATCGGGACGGCGGCGCGGGCGCCGCAGGTGGGCGCGTACGCCTTCGGCACGGCGGTGACGGTGCCGGCCGCGACCAAGGTGTTGGCGCCCGGCTGGGTGTCGGTCCAGGACTTTGGCGCGACCGGGGATGGCACGACCGACGACAGTGCGGCCTTTGTCAATGCCATCGCCTACGCGCAGACGAACACCCTGGCGGTCTACGTCCCCCCCGGCACCTATAACCTCGCCTACGGCTGGAGGATCGACACCGCCGGGCTGCTGATCTTCGGCGATGACGCCGACCTCTGCACGCTCCTGAACAACGGCGCGGCCACGACGCTCTTCACCTTGACAGCCCAGGGCATCACGATCCGCAACCTGGGATTCTCTTCAGGGGCCGTCCTCGGTCCGACCATCGCGATCTCGGGAACCGAATGCACCGTGCAGGATTGCAAGTTTCAGGTCTACACGACGGCGATCCAGCTCCTAGGCGTCCCGAGCACCGCGATCGGCTACACCCGCATCACCGGCAATCGCTTCCTGGGGAACGACGCTCTGACCCCCGGGCCTACCGCTGCGATCCAGTGGGTGGGCACCCACGATGACGTTCTCATTGCCGGCAACCGCTTCGGCCTTGGCAATGCCAGCGGCGGGATCAACTGCGCCACGCTGGGGAGTGCCCATGGGGTCAGTGTCGTGAACAATCTGTTCTGCGAGGACGCGTCCGTGGCGTGCATCGGGGACACGACCACGGTGGCCGAGAAGCAATATTGGACCATCGTGGGGAACGTCTTCGAGTCCATCAGCACGGCCCTCAAGATCGGCTACAGCACCCAAATCCCGGGGGATGCCTACCTGACGTTCTCCGGGAATACGATCCAGCTGTGGAACAACAGCAACTCCGGCGCGGTAGCCATCGACGACGGCAGCGGGACTGGCGGACGGGGCACCCCGGCACTCGTGATCACGGGCAACGTCTTTGATGACACGGGGGTCGCCACGGAAACCGCGGCGCTCGCCGACCCGTTCCTGTTGGCCGGCTTCACCCTCACGGGCAACACGGTGACCACCACCGCCGACGGGGCGACCCTGGGGACGCAGGCGCTGACGTTGACCGAGGACCAGGCCGTGATCGGCAACAACAGCGGGGCGCCGGTCCAGCTCACCTCCGCGCAGCCCGGGGGCAACTGGGCTGCGATCGCGTGTCCCACGCTCGGGCCGGGCACGCTCCCGGTGCCTCCGATCCTCGACTACAACCCGACGAATACCGGCACGCCGGTCACGGTCCTGACGTACACCCCCGCGTCCAGTGCCGGGTCCACCCCGCCCGTCGCCGGGCTCTACACCCTCGACCTCTACGTGCGGGTCGTCGGCGCCCCCACCACGATCACCCTGCTCGTGACCTATACCGACGCGACGGGGTCGCAGACCATCACCATCTTCAACAACGTGACCCAGCCGGTCGGCAGCTACAGCGTTCCCCGGGTCGTCCTCTCCGCGGTTGGGGGTCAGCCGATCACGGTCGCGGTCACGGTCAGCGCCTTCAATCAGGCGTACGTCTCCGCGACCCTGCGGGCGGGCTGAGCGGTGTCCGTCGTCATCCCGACCATCGACGACGACGACGTGGGCGCCAGCGTGGTCGAGCTGGGGCTGGCCGATACCAACTTGGACCCCGTGGTGAGCTACACCGCGCCCACAGCTGCGCTGTTCCTGGTCTCCGCATACTTCCGAGTGGTGACCGCCAGCACCACGGTCACGATCCAGGTGGCCTATACCGACGCTGGGGGTGCGCAGACCACGGTGCTGGTGAACGGGGTCAGCGAGGCGGTCGGGAGCTACCACGTGAGTGGGATCCCGCTGGCGAGCGTCGCCGGGGCCGCGATCACGGTACAGGCCCAGGCCGGGACCGCCAACCAAGTCTTCGTGTCCGCCAGCATCCGACAGGGGTAGCGATGGCCAGCATCATCCTCCCGTCCGGCACGCTGCTCACCGGCAGCGGCAGCACCCTCGACGATGGTACGGGGACGCTCACGACCCAGAACAACCTCATCTCCAACTCGGGGGTGGTAGCGGGGAACGGCACCCTGTCTCTCCGAGGCGGGATCGGGGACGGGCTCTCCGCCACCGTCGACAACAACAGCAACATCGTGGCCAACAACGATGGGCTGGGCACGAACCTGGGCACCATCACCTCGACCGGATATCTGCAGGTCGAGGGTGGCAGCCACCTCTACTCCGGCACCGGGGCGCCCACCTTCGCCGCCGTGGTGGGCGACCTGTACCTGCGCCTGGACGGGGGCGGGACCGCGGGGCAGAACATCTACACCTGCACCGTGGCCACGGGGACCTGGGTGGGGATCGCATGAGGCGCGCCTGGCCGGGCATGGACGATCGCATCGTGAAGGAGGGTGGGCGATGACCGCCACCAGCATCTACAACGTCCTCGACTACGGGGCCACGGGCAACGGCACCACGGACGACTCCGCGGCGATCAACTCGGCGATCGCGGCGTCGGTGACCCAGCCGAACCCCGGCGGGGGCATGTGCTACATCCCCGATGGCACCTTCCTGCTCCAGGCCGAGACCCTCAGCCTCCCGGCCTCCACCCACCTTCTCATCGACGGGACCGTGATCCTCGCCGCCGACGTGGCGATCGACATCCTGACCCTGGGGGGATCGGGCATCCTGATTGAGGGCATCGGCACCCTGGACGGGAACAGCAGCAACCAAACCGCGGCCAACACCGGCATCGCGATCAAGTCCGGGGTGTCCCCGGTGGGCGTCGCGGTCAACGGGCTCACGATCCAGAACACGAGCGGGCCGGCTCTTGCGCTGGTCAATGTGACCAACGGCACGCTCACCGATCTCACCTTGACCAACAACAAGGTCCGGGCCAGTATCGGCAGCGGGTGCAGCAACTGCCGGGCCACCAATCTCTCGGTGTCCGGGGGAAGTGACATCGGCCTCGCCTTCTACGACGGGGCCACCGCGTGCGGGGTCTCCGGGAGCTGGTTCTCTGGGAATGCCACCAATATCGCGGTGGTGGCGGACGCCGCTGGCTCGAATGCCTGCTCTCACATCACGATCGCGAACAACACCTGCGCCGCGGCGACGGGAGCATCCCCAGGGATCGCCATCCTCTCGGTGAGCGGGGTGATCCATTCGGCCATCACGATCACGGGGAACGAGACGTACGGGAACGGTGGCGGGGGGATTGCCCTGAGCTCGGTCTCGGACTGCACGGTGAGCAGCAACAATTGTCACGACGATACCGGGGTGGAGATTGCGGTGGGCAGCGCCACGACGACGGCCGCCTGCTCGCTGGTCTCGGTGGTGAACAACACCTGCTCCGCGAACAGCACGACCGGGACCGTCGGGATCGCCGTCGCAGCTGCCAGCGGGACCGTCCACACAGACCTCAACGTCTCGGGGAATACGTGCACCGGGAACCCGGGCGGCGGAATTGCCATCGCCCAGGTGACCGGCTGTGTGGTCTCGGGCAACCTCTGTGCCGGCGACACGGGGACAGAGCTGACGATCAGTGGGGCCTCGTCGACGGTGAACGTGACCGGCAACAACTGCAACGACGTGGTCGCCAACAGCTTGGGGAGCGGAGTGGGCATCTCCATCGCCGACACGGTGGCGCAGCTGACCGTCTTCCACAACCACATCTGGTCGAGCGGCACCGGGATGACCTACTGCATCACCGGCGGCCCCAACAACGACACCTACATCCACGGGAACTTCCTGGGTGGCTGGACCACCGTGGCCTCGAACTACGACACCTCGGGCACCAACTTCCAGCAGTCGGCGAATACCGTCCCCCTCTCCTGACTGACGGCGGCGACCCGACAGCGGGGGGCGCTGCGTTCAGCTCAAGGGCCGCGCCCCCCGGGGCCTGGGCGGCCGGCCGCGCCGGAGCCGCCCGCCGGTGCGGGCGATCAGGCGGGCCACGGTGGCCACGTGCCACCGTGGGCCGCCGCGGGGGGCGGGGACGCCCTCGGCCTCGAGGTGCCGGGCGATCTTCGTCGCGGTCCAGTGGGCGCGGTGGAGCCGGAGGATGGTCGCGGCCGTGTCTGGCGTCACCTCCGGCGGCCGGCCCAGCCGGACGCCCTGGGCCCGCTTGACGGCAAGGGCGGCCCGGGTCCGCTCCCCGATGAGGCGGCGCTCGAGCTCGGCGAAGACCGCAGTCATCTGGGCCATGGCGGTGCCGGCGGCGGTGGAGAAGTCGACCCCGAGGTCGAGGGCGACGAGGTTCCACCCCTCCTGCCGGGCCCGCTCGATGGTCTGGGCGGCGTCAATGACGCTGCGGCTGAGCCGGTCGAGCTTCGCGACGACCAGGCCGCCGGCCTCGCCGCGGCGGACGGTCGCCAGGGCGGCCTCCAGGCCCGGCCGGTTGGCGAGGGCTTTGCCGCTGGCGACGTCCTCGTGGAGCCCGAGGAGCCGCCAGCCCCGGGCGCGGCAGGTGGTGAGGATGGCCTGCCGCTGGGCCTCGAGGCCGGCACCGAGGTCGCCCTGCTCCTCGGTGGACACGCGGACGTAGCCGACCACGGGGTCGCCGGCGGCCTCGGCCATGACGGCCTCCTGGAGCTGCTGGAGCCCAGATAGTAGCGTAAACGACCGTTTACGCTACTATTATTGCTTCGCAACCAGCGCTGGTGGAGCCCGGCGTTGGGTAGCGGTAGAGCGCGCCTGCGCTGCCCGACGGCATCCTTGCGCTCGAGCGATGCCAGAGAACCAGCCTCGTGGGAGGTGCGAGAGGGCGGGCCCGATTGAGCCCGCCCTCAATGACCCCATCGCATGGCGGGGCTGACTGCTCTGGCGGTCAGGAGTTCTGCAGGACCATCAGGACACGCTCTGCACTAGGTTCAGGGCATTGGCGATGGTCATGGGCACCGGAATGCCGCCGTTGGCGGACGGCGTGTACCAGAACAGGGACACAACCACGTTCTGTGCAGTTTGCCATGTCATGGCCGTTACACCAGACCCAGATGTGGATGTGTGTCGGCTGACCAGATATGTAGACCCATCAATGGTCTCGACTTGGTCGGGATTAGCAGCCCCGGGGGAAAGTGGCTTTTGATATTCGGTGAGTGCGCCCTGTGAATTCAAGGACTCAGCTAACTGGATCTGGAGGCTCCCGACTTGGTAGAGGAGGGAGACGCCTGCCACCGCACCTCGCTCAGTCTGTCCGTTGGCCAGTAGTGCGGCTGGCGTGTAGAGCACCTTCTGGAGGGACGCATTCGGATAGTCCAAAGGCAGGATCTGGAAGGGAACCAGAGCCTGCGCTTGGGCGAGGCTGACAACTTCTGTTCCCGGCTGGTTAGGCGCCAGCGAGGGCGTGGTGGCCGGTGTGGGCGGTGGTCCGGCGAGAAGCGTGATCGGCTTTGTCGGCAGCAGCGCGGCGGCCACGACGGCTCCGCTCAGTCCCATCACCGCCAGGACCGCAGCGGTACCCAGTCGCCAGCGGAAGGCAAAGCGCCCCCTAGGCGGCGTTTCCAGCCGCTGTCGGACTAGGGACGTAACCCTGGCGCCGGCATTTCGATGAATCGCCTCGGTGGCATCCGCCAGCACCGTTTGCTTGATCAGCTCGTCAAGGTCTTGGTCACTCATCGCGACCACGGCGTTTCGATGGAACATCACAAATCTCCTCTTTGGATAACTGGCACCCCTGTGAACGACTGAGCCATCAAGCGCGCGCGTAAGCGCTTGCGCGCGCGCGCTAGGCGTGACTTCACTGTGCCGGTGGGCAGGCCAAGGGATGCCGCCATAGTGTCCACGTCGCAGTCGTGAAAGTAATGCGAGATCAACACCGCCCGGTCCCGGGCAGGAAGTTGCCCGATCTCGTGGAGGATCCGTTGGCGCGTGTCGTTCTGCGCCGCCACCTCTGCCGGGTCGGGTGCAGGATCGTTCTTCCAGAACAGGGCCGGGCGGGCTAGGCTCTCTCTGCCCTTCTTCCGAACGACGGAGATCGAGGCGTTGACGACGACGCGGGTAATCCATGGCCCCACTGGCTGGCTGCTTTCCAGCTCGCCGGCGTGCCGGTAGAGGGCCACGAAGGCCTCGGCTACGATGTCCTCGGCGGCTTGGTAGTCGCGGGTAATCCCGAATGCGATCTTCAGGATGCGCAGGTGGTGGGCCGCCACCAGAACCTCCAGTCCCCCCTCCTCTCCTCGCTGGAGTGCAGCCAAGGCATCCTCTGATCTCATCTCGCCTAATACACGTCAGAGCGACCGATCTGGTTCCCTCCGTGCCTGCGCCGGGGTCAGGAGATGCGCCTCGTCGGCCCCCCGGCCCGTGATGCGCGCCCTCCAGTGGTGCGCCTGGGAGGTCCGACGCTGGGGCCGCCGTGCTCTGGCCTCTGCCTGGCTCATTGGCAGATCGGTCGAGGGGAGGGCCTTACACCCCGCTCCTCCCTGTCCACGTCCACGGCGGAGCCTGCTGCGCCCTCCGCCCGTGAGCATGGGGCGGCCGGAGCGGCGGCGCGCGTCGAGGATCATCCGGCTACGCGGAGCCCGGGCGGCGACTGGGGGGCGCTGCCCGCGTCAGCGGGGCACGGCGGCGGTGAGCTCCTCGTAGAGCGCGTCGGGCGCCAGGTCGAGACCGTGGGGCCACACCGGCGCACTGTCCTCGCCGAGGCGCACCTGCGCGAAGTACGCCGGATCCGTGAGCGGCGCGAAGATCGCGCCCCACAGGTCGCCGGAGAGGTCCACGATCCCCTCCACGCCATCGGCGAAGCGCAGCCGCAAGCGGTAGGAAGCGGCGGGCTCCACCGAGACCAAGCGCGGGTAGGGCGCGTCCATCGTCTCGATCCTACGGCAGGGGCGGGATGGGGGCGAGCGGGCCGCGATCCTGGGCGCTGGCCCAGTTGACGGCCAGCTCCTCCTGGTGCTGCGCGACCTACTCCATCACCAGCCCCAGCTGCCGGGGCGGGAGCGTGCTCCGCAGCACCGTCAGCGGGCCGATGCCGATCGAGGCCTCGGCGTCGCCGTAGGCCCCGTGGAAGTGGGGGGCCCGTGCTCGCGCCAACGCATGCTGATGACGATCCCGTAGAAGACGCTGATCCGAAGCATGGCCGCCCAGGATAGCTGCGGGACGGCGGGGCCGAGACGCCACGCGGTCGCTGCCCGCGGCTGCGGTCTGGGGTCACGCCCGCCTGCTTGGGTCAGGGAGGCCACTGTCCGCCTGCCGGCCCCTGACTCCCTGTCCGCGAAGCCCCTTCTCGGACACTACGGGGCCGGGGCGGCGCCTACCGAGTGGGGGCCGGGATGACAGAGAGCATCAAGGCCCGGGTCGGCTGGTGGGTTGACAAGGGACCGGCCCCGGTCCTATCGATCGCGCTGGCGGTGAGTCGCCCCCAGCCAGGAGGCCGCACTGGACATAACCAAGGCGAGGACAACCCCCGGCAACCAGTGGGCGAATAGAGCGAGCACCCAGCTCAGGCCGCCGACGCTTCCAGCAAAGCCGACGATCAGGCTGCCGACGACGACGGCCCTACCCAGCAGAGTCCGCAACGGCCAGGGCAACGCTGTCGGTGGAGGCGGCGGAGGGGGCGACGACGTGCTCGATCGGCCCTGAGGTGTTGAGCGCCACGCTGAATCAGGATCGGTGGCCTCGCAGTCGTCACTGACGGCTGGGCCGCGGCGGGGGTGCCAGCCCGGGGACCGGGTGGGGAGAGCCGCGATGACGGGGGTCGTCGCTGGGGTCCGGGTCTTCGGATCTGTCGCCCGCGGGGACGCCGGACCCCGCAGTGATGTGGATCTCCTGGTGGACTTCGAGCCAGAAGCCTCCCTGCTCGACCAGGTCGGCCTCTTCCACGATCTGGAGTCCCTCCTCGGCGTGCCCGTGGACGTGGTGTCGTCCGGGGGCCTGCGCCCGTGCGACGCCGCCATTCGGGCCGCCGCGATCGACTTGTGAGCACCGCCCGCGATCTCGACGCCCTCCTGGCCGACCGGGCCGAGGCGGTGGAGGCCGCCGCCGAGCTCGTGGCCTATGGCCCAGCCCGCTGGGCGGCCGAGCGCCCCCTCCGGCTCGCCGGGGAAGCCGTGGTCGGCCGGATCGGCGATATCGCGAGCAAGCTGCCCGCCGCCCTCGTCGCGGGCACGCCCGCCCTGCCGTGGGCCGAGATCAAGGGCATGCGCATCGTGGTCGACCACGCCTATCACCGCATCGACTACGCGCGCGTGTGGCGCACCCTGCAGGACGACGTCCCGCACCTCGACCAGGTCGTCCGCCAGTGGGTCGCCCAGGTGGCGGCCTCGGGGCCCGGGCCCGAACCCACCCGGGAGGCGACGCCCGGGGGCGCCCGCAACGAGTAGCGCCAGGCCGGGCGCTCTTGACGCCGCCCGCCCGGCGCCGTACACCCACCTGGCCGGGCGGGCGGCCCCCGGCGTGCAGGACGGTGGGCCGCCGGAGGTCGCGGCATGGCCCGTCCCCGCGCCACTTCAGGCCCCCCGCCGCCGCCGGTCCCCTGGGACCTCGAGCAGCTTCCCGCCGCCCAGCTGGCCCCGGCCTACGCCGACGTCGCCGCCTTCGTCACCCGGCTCCAGGCCCAGGGGATCGACATCCCCGCCTGCTGGTACACCCACGGCTGGCTGGTCGCCCGGCTCGCCGCCCTGGCCGCCTGGCGCGCCGCGGCGTACGCCCCCGGAGCCAGCCCCCGTGACGCCGCCGAGTGGTGGGCCGTCGGGGTCGCCGGGCTCCAACGCGACTGGGAACCCCTCACTGTCCACCAGGGCCGCCACCCCCCGCCGGACGCCCCCTGGGACGACCCGGTCCCCGTCCCCGAGCTCGCCGCCTTCGTCCAGGCCGCCGTCCGTGCCCGCGCTACGCACGACCCCACCCCGTGATCCACGCGGGCCGCACCGTCGCCGGGGGCGTCCGGCGCTGGGGCCGCCGCACCCTGGCGCTCGCCTTCCTGGGGATCGCCATCACCTCCATCGTCCTGACCGGCGGCCCCCTCGCCGATCCGGGCACCGTCGTCTTCTGGGGCCTGGTCGGCGCCGGCGGGTGGTGGCTCACCCGCCGCTGGGCCGCCCCGCCCCGCGCCCGCGTCCGCGGACCCCACGGGACGCCCCCGCCCGATCAGGTCTGCTGCGGCTGGGGACCCGACGGCTGGGAGGTGGCCCCGCCCCAGGCCGCCACCCTCGTCCTCGGCCCCCCCCGCAGCGGCAAGACCCGCGGGGTGCTCATCCCCAACGTCGCCGCCTGGGCCGGCCCCGTGCTCGTGACCTCCACCCGCCGCGACGTCCTCGACGCCACCCGGGCCGCCCGACGCCTCAAGGGGATCTGCTGGGTCTTCGACCCCCTCGGGGTGGTGGACCCCTTGCCCCCCACCGTCTACCGGCTCGTCTGGTCCCCCCTCCATGGCGGCCGCGACTGGGACGTCGCCCGCCGCCGCGCCGCCGCCCTCGCCGTCGACACCGGCCGCGGCATCACCGACGCCACCCACTGGCGCACCCGCGCCACCCAGCTGCTGGCGGTGGTCCTCCACGCCGCCGCCTGCGGCGAGCGCGACATGGCCACCGTCTGCGCCTGGGTCCACGCTCAGCGCGCGGAGCCCGCCCAGGCGCTCGCCACCGCCCCTCAGGCCCAGGCCGTCCTGGCCGGCCTGCTGCGCACCCCCGACCGCGAGCGCGGCAGCATCTGGTCCGCCGCCCAGGGCATCTTGGCCCCCTTCGACACCGCCCAGGTCTGCGCCGCCGCCGACGCCACCCCCGTCGTCCCCTTCGACCCCGCCGTCTTCCTCGCCGGCCCTCACACCGTCTACGTCGTCAGCCCCTCCGACGCCCCCACCGACGGCGCCCCTCTGGTGGTCGGGCTCGTGGAGGAGGTCCGCGAGGCCGCCCGCGCCCGCAGCGACGCCGAGGGCGCGCTCCCCCTCCCCTGGCTCTTGGCCCTCGATGAGGCCGCCACCATCTGCCCCCTCCCCGCCCTCCCCCGCCTCCTCGCCGAGGGCGGCGGCCGCAACGTCGTCACGCTCGTCGCCCTCCAGGACCTCCGCCAGGCCGCCGAGCGCTGGGGCCCCGCCACGGCCCAGAGCTTCCTCACCCTCGCCGGCACCAAGGTCCTCCTCCCCGGCCTCGCCGACGCCGAGACCCTGGCCGCCCTCGAGACCCTGGTCGGCCGCACCTGGGTCCCCCAGACCACCACCAGCACCAGCCGCTCGCGGCCCCCCGGCCCCTGGTGGCGCGGGGACGAGACCACCACCCAGAGCACCCAGCACGGCTGGGTCGAGCAGCCCATCCTCCCCGCCAGCCGCTGGCGCACCGGGCCCCCCGGCACCGCCTGGGTCCTCACGGGCGCCGACGCCCCCGTCCGGGTCACGCTCATCGACCCCGACACCACCCCGCCCTTCGCCGCCTGGCTCCGGCCGGAGCCGGGGCGGCTGTAGGGCGGGGCCGCGCCCCGATCAGCGCTCCACCAGCCGGGCCAGGGCCGCCGCCGGCGAGAGCACGGAGGGCTCGACCCCGACCAGGCTCGTCAGATCCCGGTCCCCCGAGATCACGCAGTCTGCGGCGACGATCTGCGCCAAGGCCAGGAGATCGTCGTCGGTCGGATCGCGGCTCACGGCCGCCGCCGGAGGGTCCTCCACCACCGGCGCCTGCGCCACCACCCGGCGCACCCGGTCCAGGGCCGCCGGGTCGAGCCGCGCCACGATCTGCTTGCGGCGGAGCACCGTCTCCAGCTCGGTCCGCAGCCGGGGCGAGACGACCAGAACCACGCGCCCGGCTCGCACCGCCTTGCCCAGCTGCGCGGGCGGCCCTCCCGGGCTCCGCGCCGCCGACACCAGCACGCCGGGGTCGACGACGGCCCTCACCCGCCCCGGCGGGCCCGCCGCCGGGGGCCGTACACCTCCGCCTCGACCAGCGCGCCCGCCGCCGCCGACGTGAGCCCCGGCCCCGCCGCCCACACCGCCCGGTAGGCGTCCCCCAGCTCAAGCCCCCAGCGCGACGCCAGCGCCTCCTCGACCACTGCGTCCACCGGGCGGCCTTCCGCCTGGGCGCGCTCGGTCGCCCACTGGGCGGCGCGCCCGGTGAGGGTCACGCCCACCGGAGACGGGGCTGAGGCGCGTGGCATGCCCCGGAGCGGACCGCGCTCGCCACGCGCGCCACGGCCCGGGCCAGGAACCGCTCCAATGCCACGGGGCGCGCCCGCCTGGGGTCCCGTCCGTTCCGGCCAACCCGGGCCGGTGTCCAAACAGGGGAGCCCCGCGGCAGCCTGAGAGGATCGCCTGGCGTGACCGCCGCTGCCACGATCACCTGGGGGGCGACGACGACGGAGCCACTGGCGGCCGGGGGGAAGGCGCCGCGCCCGGTCCGTTCGCCCCCGAGTCGTGGCCGTCTCCCTCTTGCGTTCGCGTTCGGCGGCGACACCGGGGTGGTCGAGCAGGGCACATTGTCACCCCCGTCGGGGTGCCCACGGATAGACCGGGCCCACCAAGCCCGCAGCGGGGGCGCCACCCCCCGAGCGCGGCCCACCGGCAGGGTGCTCGCCGGGAGACGGCCCCACCCCAGCACCGGCGGGGCCGTCCGGACGCGGAGGCGGACATCCGAGCGGACGAGGGGAGGGCCAGGGCTCGCCGCCGGATCCCGGCGGCCACGAGCCCCTCCAGGCCCACGCGGACGCTCGCGATCGCGAGCGTCCGCGTGGCTCGTGGCCGCATGCCCCCCTACGGGGGCGCTCCCGGCAGCGGCGGGGGCGCGGCGGCGGCGGCCGTTCGGCTCTCGGTTGTCACCCGCGCACCCGGACCGCCGGGCCGGACCAGCAGGCGCTGGCGACACCGCCACGGGTCGGCACCGGACGCCGACCGGGAGGTGCTCGTGGCCGCTGCCACCCGGCTCACGACGCGGAGGGCGAAGCCCAGAAGCCCACCGACACCCCTGCGCTCACCTGCCCCTCCCCCCCCGCGCGCTGAGCCTCCCATGGAGGCGTCCCGCAGGCTCCTCGATCCGGCCCGCCCCCACCGCATCCTCACGAACGGACGCACCCGGAGAGGAGACCCCCACCCCGGTCTCGCACCCGGCCTCGACCCCTGCACCCACCACCCCCTCTGCGATGTCGATGACCCCGTCTCACCGTGCGCCCCGATCCGTCCCCTCCCCAACGCATG